>WBZO01002677.1_pt1 | contig 22495 bp, 23 predicted proteins | sample 5204261 | NCBI WGS metagenome assembly WBZO01 (sample SAMN12412400, study PRJNA552823) | activated sludge metagenome | isolation source: activated sludge from anammox sidestream of wastewater treatment plant... | place: USA: North Carolina | collected 2017-09 | reverse complement strand
ATGATCTGCGCGTCCGAAAACTTGCTCTTCCTCGCCATCGTGTGCCTCCGTATCAGGTGGCAGAATCGATGGCCCAGTTCTCGGGGGTCAGGTCACGTCGATGGACGCCGAAGCGGGCCCGGACGCGAATCCGTAGCAGGGCGCTCGCGCCTTGCTGGCCGACTACGGCAACGTCTGACCGAGGCAGTAGCCGAGCGGCAGCTTCGGATCGCCGGGGAAGGGGACGTGCCCCGCGCCCTGGATCTCGCGGTAGTCGAGGGGGAACTGCTTGCCCTCGAGATCGCTCTTGGTCGATCGCGCCTGGTTGATCGCGCCGTCGTTCGTGCCGATCTGGAGGGCCACCGGGATCTTGCGCGCGGCCGCCGACGTGAGCTGCGGGCCGAGCGGGTTCGCCGCCGCGATCACCGCGGTGCAGGACAGCTTCGCCGCCGTGTCCATGCCGTAGCGGAACGAGAGGTACCCGCCCTGCGAGTAGCCGAAGGTGAGGACTTTCTTCTCGTCGATCGATCCCGTGGCGCCGAGCTCGCTCCGGATGGCATCGAGGAGCGGGATGTCGATGTTTCCCTGCGCCGCCTCGCGGTAGGCGTCCCAGCTCACGTTGATCGTCTGGTTGCCGATGGTGATCGTCTGCGCGATCCCCTGCGGCGCGGCGAGGACGAAGCCCTCCGTGTCGGCGAGCTTCTCGAGCGGCGTCGTGACGGCGATGAAGTTCTGGCTCGTGTCGCCGTTGCCGTGGAGGGCGATGACGAGCGGCAGCTTCTTCGTCGCGACCGCGGCCGGCGCCACCACGATCACCGAGCGATCCTTGGCGCCAGCCTTGATCGTCCGGGTCGTCTTGCCGGGCGCGAGCGTGCCCGCGGTCCCGCTCGATCCTCCGCTCGACGTGCTGCTCGACGACGAGCTCGAGCTGCTCGTCGACGAGCCGTCGTTGCCTCCGCTCGAGGTCGAGCTCGATCCGCCCGTCGTCCCGGAGCTCCCGGCGCCTGGGCTCGTCGTCGCCTCGGTTCCGCTGCAGGCCGCGAGCACGAGCGAGAAGGCCACGACCGAGCTCCTCATTTCCACGAGTCTACCCTTGCGCGCCGCCGCCGGCCGTAGAAGAAGAGGAGGCCGCAATGGCATCGATCACCTTCGAGGGCACCTACACCGCGCTCGTCACGCCGTTCAAGGACGACCTGTCGATCGACTGGGACGCGTTCGACCGGCTCGTCGAGGGCCAGATCGCCGGCGGGGTGTCGGGCATCGTCCCTTGCGGCACTACCGGCGAGAGCCCGGCGCTCGATCACGAGGAGCAGCTCGAGCTCGTGAAGCGGTGCGTGAAGCTGGCGAAAGGCAAGGCCGTCGTCCTCGCGGGCACGGGCACCAACTCGACGAAGAGCACCGTCGCATACTCGCAGGCGGCCGAGCGCGCCGGCGCCGACGCGGTGATGGTCGTCGTGCCCTACTACAACAAGCCGACGCAGGACGGTCTCTTCGCTCACTACGTCGCGGTGGCGGCGAGCGTGCCGTGCCCGGTCGTCGTCTACAACATCCCCGGCCGCACCGGCATCGACATGACGGCCGACACCCTCGCGCGCATCTGCGAGAAGGCGCCGAACGTCGTCGCCACGAAGGAGGCGACGGGCAACGTGCTCCGCGCCCAGGAGATCGCGCGCAAGCTCGGCTCGCGCTGCACCATCCTCTCCGGCGACGACGCGCTCACACTGCCGATGATCGCGGTCGGCGCGCGCGGCGTGATCAGCGTGACCTCGAACCTCTACCCCGCGGAGGTGTCGAAGGCGACGCGCCTCGCGCTCGAGGGCAAGTACGAGGAGGCGAAGAAGGCGCACTTCGCGCTCTGCGGCGTGCACGACGTCATGTTCGTCGAGGCGAACCCGTCGCCGGTGAAGGCGGCGCTCGCGCACAAGGGCCGCATGAAGGACCTCGTCCGCGGGCCGCTCGCGCGCATCAGCGAAGGCGCGCGCGCGAAGGTCATCGCGGCGGTCGACGCCTACGAGAAGACGGCGCGCGGATGAGCAGCCCCATCCGCCTCGCCGTCCTCGGCGCCAAGGGACGCATGGGGAGCGCCGTCTCGCGTCTCGCACCGGGCTTCGACATGGAGGTCGTCGCGGCGATCGACAAGGGCGACGATCTCTCGGTCCTCGCGACGAGCGGCGCAGAGGTCGCGATCGACTTCTCGTCCCCCGCCGCGCTCGCCGCGGCGTGCGCCGCCTGCGAGAAGAGCGGCGTCGCGCTCGTGAGCGGCACCACCGGTCTCGACGACGCCGGCCGCGCCGCGCTCGATCGGCTCGCGGCGAAGGCGCCCGTCCTCTGGGAGCCGAACATGAGCGTCGGCGTGCACGTGCTCGCGACGCTGGTCGAGAAGGCGCTCGCCGCGCTCGGTCCCGGCTACGACGTCGAGGTGGTCGAGACGCATCACCGCATGAAGGTCGACGCACCGAGCGGCACCGCGCTCCGCCTCGCCGAGGTGGTGAAGGCCGGACGCCCCGGCTCGCGCTACGTCCACGGCCGCGAGGGCAAGCCGGGCACGCGCGACCCGAACGAGATCGGCATGCACGCGCTGCGCGGCGGCGACGTCATCGGCGATCACACCGTCTTCTTCTTCGGCGACGGCGAGCGCATCGAGCTCACGCATCGCGCCTCGAGCCGCGATCTGTTCGCGCACGGCGCGCTGCGCGCCGCGAAGTGGATGGTGGGCAAGCCGCCGGGCCGCTATCGCCTGGCGGACGTGCTCGGCGGCTGAGCGCCGCTCAGAACGTGCCGCTCACGGCGAAGCCGCCGCCCTGCGTGCCGAACGTCGGGACGAAGCGCGTCTTCGGCTTGGCCGCGGAGGCCGGCTTCTCGCTCGGAGCGGAAGGCGCGATGAACAGGAGGTAGACGCCCGCGCCGATGGCGACGGCGCCGACCGTCGCCGAGCCGATCGCGAGCGCGGAGGCCGTGCGCGCGCGCTTGTCGGTGTTGCAGAAGTGCTCGCTCGTGTTCGGATCGCACGGAGATGCCCCGAGCGGGACGGTCTTCGCGTACTCGTCGCCGCGATCCTGCAGCTCGTTCCAGAAGAGGAACTGCTGGACGGCGAACGCGCCGAGGACCACGCCGCCGCCGAGCGCGATGCCGCCGAACAGCTTCTTCGTCGGGAACGGCTTCGACGGCTCCGCGGCCTGCGCGGGCGCGGGGCCCGCGACGTCGACCACGCTCTCCTTGCCCGCGGTGACGAGGACGTTGCGCTTCGTCGGCGAGCCGCTGACGGGGACGACCTCGATCGAGTGGCTGCCCGGCCCCACCTCGAGGCGCGCGTTGCCGCCCGTGAGCGGGACCTTCTTGTCGCCGTCGACGATGACGTCGCCGTTCATGTCGGCCGGGCCGCGCACGATCACGACGCCGACGGCGCTGCCGCCGAGACGGTCGAGCACGTGCTGCGCGATCTTGCGGAGCGTGTCGTCGTTCTGGTCCTTGAGGTTGTCGGCGTAGCTCTCGCGGATGACCGCGTCGGGCTTGCCCCTCTGGTAGAGATGGATCTCGGCGGTGACCTGGCCGGCCTGCGGGCCCTTCGCGACGTAGCCCCAGATGTAGCGCTCGGCCTTGATCTGCTCGCCGATGCGCTGCTGGCAGTCGGGCGTCGGGCGGGACGGGCACTTGAGCGCGGCGGTGAGCATGCCGAGCGACTGCGTGGTCTCGACGAGCGACCAGGCCTGCGACGCGCGGATGCGCGATCGGAGCGCGCCGGTGAAGGCATCGGCCTGATCCTCGGCGTCCTCCGAGTCGAACGAGAGGACGGCGACGGCGACCGTGTGGCCCCCTTGATCGGCGGCCGCGAACCGCGGCACGAGGATCGCGAGAACGGCGACCATGGCGGAGACGAGCATCGCGAACCGGCGGGCGCGCATCGACCCGGAGCGTATCTCTCTTTGGCCGTCGCGATCAAAGGGCTAACCTCGGGGGCCGGATGCGCGTGACGGGCGGACAATTCCGGTCTCGCGCGCTCAAGGCGCCCAGGGGCACCACGACACGCCCCACGTCGGACCGGGTGCGCGAGGCGATGTTCTCGATGCTCGCCTCGGACGGGCTGCTCGAGCCCGGAGCGCGGGTGCTGGATCTCTACGCTGGTAGCGGAGCGCTCGCGCTCGAGGCGATCTCGCGGGGCGCGGGCGAGGCGGTGCTCGTCGAGCACGGACGCGACGCGCTCGCCGCCATCCGGGACAACGTCCGCGCGCTCGAGGTCGAGGACCGCGTCCGGGTCCTCGCCTCCCGCGTGGACCGCGCGCTGACCCAGCTCGCGGCTGCGGGCTCGCCCCGCTTCGACCTCGTCTTCATCGACCCCCCGTACGCCGACGTGCGCACGCCCGCGTTCGCGCGCGTGCTCGAAGGCGCCTCTGGCCTCCTGACCGACCAGGGGGCGCTCGTGCTCGAGCACGCGAGCGCCGATCCGCCGCCCGAAGCGCATGGGCTCGCCCTCGACCGAACCCGGCGCTACGGCGACACCGCCGTCACCCTGTTCCGTGTTCCGGCGGCGTGAATCTCTCGTATACTCGGCGGTCGCTGCACGATTCGCGGTACTTCGCTCCACTACGGTCCGAGAAAAGATGGCCTCCAAAGCACCCCCCCCTTCGACGGGCTCGCCCGCGGGGGTCCCTCCGAGCGGAAACGGCAAGTACATCGCCGTCGCCCTCTTGCTCCTCCTCCTGATCGGAGGCGCCATCGGCTACAAGATGATGCAGAAGCCGCCGGAGCCGGTGGTCACGGTCATCGACGCCGGACCGCCTCCGCCGAAGCCGACGGGCCGCAACCTGGACGACGACGTGCCGCCTCCGCCGCCGGTCGAGGACGCCGGACAGGACGCGGGCAAGAAGGTCACCGTCGTCACGGTGAGCAACCAGTGCGACGCGAAGAAGTGCACCGGCACCGCGTCGTCGGAGCTCGAGACGATGCTCGCGTTCCGTGTGAAGCAGGCGCACCGCTGCTACGACCAGGCGCTCGCGCAGGACGCGACCTTGAAGGGCAAGATGTCGGTCGCGGTCCGCGTCGGCGCGAACGGCAGCGTCTGCTCGGCCTCGATCGCGAGCAACGAGCTCGGCTCGTCGACCGTCGGGAACTGCGTCGTCAACTACTTCCGCGGCGCGAACTTCCCGCCTCCGAAGGGCGGCTGCGCCGACATCAACATCCCGATCAACTTCGTCCCGAGGCAGTGAAGGCGCGATGCGCGGCGGCAGCTCGACATCGATCGGGTCCGTCGTGGTCACGATCGCGCTCTCGCAGCTGCTGCTCGCCGCGGACTGCGTCGACGGCGTGACGCCCGACTGCAGCGATGCGGCCGCGCAGTGCGGACCGAACGTCGACTCCGGCGGCGCCGAGGCGGAGGCGAGCGCCGCGCCGTCCGACGCGTCGGCGGGCGATGCCGAGACCGACGCCGACCTCGACAGCGCGACCGACGCAGGCGAAGAGTGACATGCGCAACCTCGTCGTCGCCCTCCTCCTGGTCATGTCCGCGCTCGCCGCGTGCGGCGAGACGCGACGGCCGATCGGCGACGAGTGCCTCCGCGACGAGGACTGTCTCTCGGGCGTGTGCTCCGCGCGCGCGTGCGTCTCGGCGCCGCCGCTGAAGGTGGGCGCGACCGGCCCGACGCCGGACGAGGAGCCCGACATCGCGGACGCGAGCGTCGAAGGCGGGTGAGGCCGTGAACGGCGTGCTCGTCGAGATCGCCTACGACGGAACCGCGTTCTCCGGCTGGGCGCAGCAGCGTGACGCGCGCACGGTCGAGGAGACGATCCGCGGCGCGATCCTCGCGGTCGATCCGAAGGCCACGGGGCCTCGCGGGACGAGCCGCACCGACGCGGGCGTCCACGCCGAGGGCCAGATGGCCGCGTTCGACGCGAGCCTCGACATCCCGCCGCGCGGCTGGGTCCTCGCGCTGAACCAGCACCTGCCCGACGACGTGGCCGTGCGATCGGCGCGTCACGTCCCGCCCGGCTTCGCTCCCCGCTTCGCGAGCAAGAAGAAGCGCTACCGTTACGGAGTCCTCCTCGACAAGGTCCGCGATCCGCTCGTCCGGGATCGCGCATGGAGGATCGGCTACGACATGGACATGGACCTGCTCGAGCGCGAGTCACGGAGCATCGTGGGCACCCACGACTTCGCCGCGTTCCGCTCGGCAGGAGACGAGCGCGACGTCACCGTGCGCACCATCTACGGCGTCACCGTGAGCCGAGGCGAAGACGGACGGCTCTGGTCGATCGCGATCGAGGGCAGCGCGTTCCTCTACAACATGGTGCGCATCCTCGTGGGCACGCTCTGCGACGTCGCGCGCGGCCACCTCGAGGAGGGCACGATCGCGCGCGCGCTCGCGAGCAAGAAGCGGAGCGATGCCGGGCAGACCGCGCCCGCGCACGGCCTCGTCCTTTCGCACATCGATCTCGAGCTGCCGCCCGGCACGGGGGAGCCATGGCCGCGGTGACGAAGACCGCCTCGATCGTCGTCCGCGCCGCGAAGCCGGACGAGGGCCGGACCATCGCCGGTCTCTGGCGCGAGCTGTGGGACGCGCACGAGGCGTGGGGCGGCTACGCGGGCACGCGCGATCCGCGGATCTACGATCAGCTCGCGCAGCGCCTGTCCGACGACGCGCGCGTGCGCGGCGGGCAGCCGGTCCTCGGCCGTCACATCCATCTCGTCGCGCACACCGATCAGGGCGTGGTCGGGCAGGTGGAGGGCTGGTTCGAGCGTCACGGCATCGACGAGTCGACGCCGTACACGTGCGAGGTGCGCTCGCTGATCGTCGCGGCCCGGTCGCGCACGCGCGGCGTGGGTCGCGCGCTGCTCGACGAGCTCGCGCGCGTGGCGCGTCAGATGAGCCGCGGCGCGCCGGTCGTGATGGCGGCGGAGGTGCTCGAGCCGAACCCGGCGCACGCGTTCTACGCGAAGGTCGGCTACACGCCGGTCTCGTGGACCGGACGCGTCGCCACCGAGGGCGCGCTCGAGCCGCCGCCGGGCGAGCCGTTCGTCGCACGGCCCGCGACGCCGAACGACGCGCTCGCGATCGCGATGCTCGATCCCGCGCTCGCCGAGCGGCGCCGCGCGCAGGGCGACATCCGCTTCGATCGGCCGCGCGCGGTCGACGCGACGTTCGTGGGCGCGCTCGCGGCGCATCTCGCGCGTCCCCTCGGCGCGCTCGATCAGTGCGAGGTGGTCATCGTCGATCGGCGCGAGGTGGTGCGTGCGAGCGCGAGCCTCACGGTGATGTCGCTCGATCCGCCGTTCGTCCCGGCGCGGCGCGGCCTGCTCGGGCGCTTCGCCGTCGATCCCGCGCTCGATCCGCAGCCGCTCGTCGGCCCGCTCGTGCGGCTCGGGCGGCGCCTCGCGCTCCTCCGCGGCGCGGCGACCCTCGAGCTCACCGATCTCGATCCGCCGGGCGGCCCGCTGAACGCGGGCGCGATGGCCGCCGGCGCGATCCCGTGGTCGCGCATCGTCGAACGCTGGGCGTGAGCAGGTGCACGATCTCGTGCTCGGCTCCGCCGAGCCGAGGCGGGCTCGTGCTTCACCTCTGCGTCGCGTATCACAAAGGCACCAGATGCCCCGGGCTCGTTTCGCAGCTCTCGTGCTCGTCGTGGCGTGCGGCAAGACCGCTGAGGAGCCGAGCGACGCCGGTGACCAGCGTGTGCCGCGCGAGGCCGTGCCGCCCTCCGACAGCGAATGCGAGCTGGCGGGAGATTACTGTGGGAGTCCAGAGCGTCCGAAGGTGGGCAAGTTCGAAAGCCCGATCTGCACTGACTTCCCCGGAGTGGTTCGCAGCCCGTTGTCGTGTCGAGATAGCCAGGGCAACGACTCCGACTTCATTTGCTGTCATCGACAGTCGACGGACGCCTCCGTGCCGGATGGCGGGTAGCACGTCGAAGGGCCGAGCATGCGCACCTCGGTGAAGCTCTTGCACGGCATCGTCGCTCTCGGCGCAGCGGTCGATTGCAACGGGGAGACGTCGACCTCGCCGACTCAACCGGTGTTTCACCCGGCGCAGCCGCCGGACGACAGTGCATGCGAGCAGGCGCCCCGGAAACCACTGCGAGACGCCCGCGCCGTCTCCGGGCAAGTTCGACGGGCCTCGCTGCAAGGATCGAGGCGGCACCGTGCTCGATCTCTCCTGCAAGGACGGCGCAGGCAACGACGGAGACCTGCTCTGCTGTCACCTCGAGCCGCGCGACGCGTCGGTTCCGGACGGCGGCTAGGCCTGGCGGCGTGCGAATCGGTACGGCCGTGGCGCTCGTCCTCCCCGGGTTCGTTCTCGTTCTGGCTCGTACGGGCGGTGACGCGTCCGCGCCCGATGGTGGAGAACTTCGGGCGTCGAAGCTCACCGCGGACGGAGCACGCACACGATGCATGTGCCGTGCTGTGCGCGCCGGGCACATCAAGACACCCGAAGGCCCCCGAAGAGACACCTGAAGATCCGTGGAGTGCCGATCTCTCGATCGCATTCCCTCCGTACCTGGTCCTCGCCGCTCTGATAGCCTTTGTGCCATGGTTGCGGTGGTCCGTCGCATCGCCGCACGAGGCCTCGTCTCGGCGCTCCTCGTCGGGTGTCGCGAGCCGACACAGATCGTGCTCGAGATGACGACGGACGTGCCGTGCAGCTCGCTCACGGGCAGCGCCGTCGGCATCGGCACCGCGGCCGACATCGAAGACAAGGCTCCGTCGGCGTCGTCGACGCAATGCGGTCCTCGAGGTCTCGGCACGCTCGTCGTCGTGCCGAGCGGATCGCGCGACGAGGACGTCGCGCTGAAGATCGCCGGCGCCGTCGGAGGGAGCGCGGACGCGTGCGCGACGCCGCCCTTCGGTCCGAGCTGCATCGTGGCGCGCCGCAGGCTGCGCTTCATCCCGCACTCGACGCTGAGGCTCTCCGTCCACCTCAGCTCCGCCTGTCGCGGCATCGTGTGCGCCCCGGACCAGACGTGCGTGATGGGCGTGTGCACGTCCTCGTCCCTCGACCCCGTCGCATGCGAAGCGGCGAGCTGCGACGACGCCTCGCTCGCCGGCGTGTCACCGGCCGCTCTCGGCTGCGGTGACGTGCGCGGCTTCCAGGCGGGCGCGCCGTGGCCGATGGGGGCGCGGTGCCCGACGCACGTCCCGCTCAGCGCAGTGAGCGGACCCCGCGAGCTGCGGGTGAAGTGGACGCAGGCGCTCGAGTACCCCGCGTCCGGAGGGCCCTCGATCGGCGCCTCGGGTCGGATCTACGTACCGACCACCGACACCCTGCAAGGGCACGATCCCGCGTCGGGCGCACGGCTCTGGACGTACAGCCACGCGGGCATCGGCGGCACGCCCGCCATCGCCGCGAACGGCGATCTGCTGACGCGCGCCGAGTACTGGATCAAGCGCGTCGGCGCCGACGACGGCGCGCAGCTCCAGGCGCTCTCGCCGACGTCCACGGGCACCGCGGCGCCGGCCGCGATCGGCCCCGACGGAACGGTGTACACGGGCTCGTCGACGGGAAAGCTCTCCGCGCTGACGCCTCGAGGGGAGACGAAGTGGACCTTCGATGCCGGAGGTCCGGTGAAGGAGACGCCCGCCGTCGGTGCGGACGGCGCGATCTACTTCGGGACCGAGGACGGTCGGATCCAGTGCGTGAATCCGGACGGGACGAAGCGCTGGTCGCAAGACGGGCGGGCGCCGCTCGCGCTCGACCCGGAGGGGTTCGTCTACGCCTCGGCCGCCGACGGCGTGGTGCGCTTCGATCGTGATGGCGCGCCGGCCGGCCGCTTCGTGCTCGGCGGAGCCCCGGTGGCGATCGCGCCCGATCCGCCACGCGGGCGCCTACTGGTGGTGATCGGAGGCGAGCTCCGTTCGCTCGACTGGGGGACCGGAGCCCAGGCGTGGTCCACGCGCATCGGCGCGCGTGCATCGGCGCTCGCGGTCGACGCGAGCGGCACGACGTACGCTCCCACCGACGACGGGCTGGCCGCGATCGCCGCCGACGGCGCTCCGCTCTGGCGGTACAAGGGCGAGCCCGCCGAGGGGCCCGCGATCGGCGCCGACGGCACGCTCTACGTCGCGGCCGGCAAGTCGCTCGTCGCGATCGCGCCCTGAAGGCGAGCTCACCGTGACCCAAACGGACGCCACGCCCGATCTGCCGAAGCCCGGCGACGTCCTCGCGGGCAAGTACGAGATCGTTCGCCTGATCGGGATGGGAGGCATGGGCGCCGTCTTCGCGGCGAATCACCTCCGCCTCAAGCAGCGTGTCGCGATCAAGCTCCTGAAGCCCGAGCTCCTGAACGCGGCCGACTCCGTGGCGCGCTTCGAGCGCGAGGGTCGTGCGGCCGCGCAGATGACGTCGGCGAACGCCGCGCGCATCTTCGACGTCGACCTCACGCCGAACGGCATCCCGTACATGGTCATCGAGTACCTCGACGGCCACGACGTCTCCCAGGAGCTCCGCGAGCGCGGCACGCTGCCGGTCGCGGAGGCGGTCGACATCGTCCTGCAAGCATGCTCCGCGATGGCGCAGGCGCACACGCTCGGCATCGTGCACCGCGACCTCAAGCCGGCGAACCTCTTCTTGTGCCCCAAGGGGTCGGGGCACATCGTCAAGGTGCTCGACTTCGGCGTCTCGAAGATCCTCTCGGAGGAGATCCCTCAGACCACGACGCCGTCGGTCTCGCTGGGGACGCCGCAGTACATGTCTCCGGAGCAGATCCTCGCGTCGAAGGACGTCGATCTCCGCTCGGACATCTGGTCGCTCGGCGTCATCCTCTACAAGCTGATCTCCGGGAAGTTCCCCTACGAGTGCGAGAGCGCGACGGCGTTCGTCGTCGCGGTCGTGACGACCGATCCGCTCCCTCTCGAGGAGCTGGCGGAGGTGCCGCCCGGGCTCGCGGACGCCGTCGCGAAGGCGCTCCGCAAGCGGCGCGAAGATCGGTGGAGCAGCGCAGAGGAGCTCGCGAGGGCCATCCAGCCCTTCGGCAGCGGCCGCGTGACGTTCACGCCCGCGACCGTGCCTCCGCCTCCGATGGTGCCGGCGGCGACGGCCGAGGTCGACGCGCTCGACGTGCCCGTCGACATCGACACGGCCGCCGTCACGCGGGCGAAGGCGCCGAGCGACGCGCCGGCGACGGAGGCGAACTGGACCGAGGGTCCGACGAAGAGCATCGTGCGCGGACGCCGGACGTTCGCCGCGTCGGCGGCCGTCCTCGCGGGGCTCGCGATCGCCGGCATCGCGATCGCTCTCTTGCGCGCGCCCGGCCCGAACGTTCCGCCGGCGTCAGCCCTCCCGCCTCCGATCGCGACGACGATCGCCGCGCCTGCGACTTCCGCGTCCGCGGAGCCGCCGCCCGTCGTACCATCGGCCTCGGTCGCGCCGATCCAGGTCGCGCCGCGGAAGCCCGCGGGCCGCGCCCCGGCGACGACGGCGCCGCCCGGGCGCACGACGCATCCCGTGACGGCCCCTCCCCACGACCCGGTCCACCTGTGATCTCCGTCGAGAAGCTCGTCATCCTGGCCGCGCTCTGCGCCGCCGTCGTATCCGCCGCGCCGGCGGCCCGCGCCGACGAGCCTCCGCGCGCTGCGGAGCTCAAGAAGCGCGGCGACGAAGCGATGGACGCGCTCAAGTACGCCGATGCGCTGGCGCTCTACGAGCAGGCGTACGCCGCGACGAAGGACCCGGCGATCCTCTACAACATGGGGCGAGCGCACGAGGCGCTGACGCAGTATCCGAAAGCCCTCGAGGACCTCACCGCGTTCGAGCGCCAGGCGCCGCCGGCGCTCCGGGCGCGCGTCCCCGGGCTCGCGCGGCGGATCGCGGACGTGCGCGCGCACGTGTCGGTCCTCGTCGTGAGGGTGTCGGTCGAAGGCGCACGCGTCGTCTTGAACAAGAAGGAGATCGGCATCACGCCGCTTCCCGGACCGGTCAAGACGAACTCGGGGCACGCCGTGCTCGAGATCGCCGCGGAAGGGTATCGCCCGTTCCAGCGAGAGCTCGACCTCGAAGGCGGCCGCGAGACGACCATCGACGCGACGCTGCTCGCGAAGAGCACGAGCGGCCTCCTCGTCGTCGAGTCCCCCGTGGTGGGCGCCAATGTGGAGCTCGACGGCAAGCCCGCCGGCAAGGTCCCGCTCGAGGTCGTCGTGCAGGCGGGGCCGCATCCGCTCACCGTGAGCAAGGCGGGCTACGAGACGTCGAAGACGTCGGTCGTCATCGCGGTCGACGAGCGCAAACGCGTGTCGATCCCGCTCGAGAAGACCACGCCGATCGTCGGGAGATGGTGGTTCTGGACGGGCGTCGGCGTGGTCCTCGTGGCAGGCGCCTTCACCACGTATGCGCTGCTCACCGAGCGCGACGCGGAGAGCGGGACGTATCCGCCGGGGCAGGTCTCGGGGCCGCTCGTCTCGTTCTGATCGCGCTGAACAAACCGATCGCCGCGCTCGTCCGTCCCAGTCGCCGTGTGTTTTCCCGCGCGGCGCGCCTTTGCTAGGGTGGGCCGGTCGTCGCAACGGGAATTCTCGAGGTCGCTCGCTGGTTTTGGAGGCGCCATGATGGCTTCGTCGCTCAAGCGGTCTGCACGTGTCCTCGCGCTGGTGCTCGGCGCCAGCGCCTTCGCGCCTGCCGCCTTCGCGCAGGACAAGGCGGCCGACAAACCCGCGGTCCCGTCGCCGCAGCAGGCCGCCGCCGCGCAGGTGGAGGCGAAGAAGCTCTCGGCGGGGTTCGTCGCCGTGGCCGAGAAGCTCAGCCCGAGCGTCGTGCAGATCGACGTCACCGCCCGCGACGAGAACGGCGACCAGATCGCGAAGTTCTTCGGGAAGAACGGCGACTCGCCGGTCGCGCGCGGCACCGGCTCGGGGGTCATCTTCACGCCCGACGGCGCGATCGTGACGAACAACCACGTCATCGATCATGCGCTGGCGATCAACGTGCGCCTCCGCGACGGGCGGCTGCTCCCCGCGAAGCTCGTCGGCCGCGATCCGGCGACCGACCTCGCGGTGGTGAAGGTCGACGCGACCGGGCTTCCGGCGGCGAAGTTCGCCGACTCCGACGCGGCGAAGGTCGGCGAGTGGGTCGTCGCCATCGGCTCGCCCTTCGGCCTCGGCTACACCGTGACCACCGGCGTGCTCTCCGCGAAGGGACGCGGCGGCCTCGGCATGAACCAGATCGAGGACTACCTGCAGACGGACGCGAGCATCAACCCGGGCAACTCCGGCGGGCCGCTCGTCGATCTCGAGGCCAACGTCCTCGGCATCAACACGATGATCGTCGGTCGCGGCGCGGGCATCGGCTTCGCCGTCCCCTCGACCCTCGTGAAGCGCGTGGCCGAGCAGATCCTGAAGACCGGACGCGTGCAGCGTGCATGGATCGGCGTCGGCATCCAGGACCTCACGCCCGAGCTCGCGGGCGCGCTCAAGGTCGATCCGCGCGCGGGCGTCCTCGTCAACTCGGTGAACGACAACGGCCCGGCCGCGAAGTCGAACCTCAAGCCGGGCGACGTCATCGCGGCGGTCGCGGGCAAGAAGGTCACCGACGGGCGCGAGCTCGTCCGCGAGGTGATCGCGCACGACGTCGGCAACACGGTCCAGCTCGAGATCATCCGTGACGGCAAGCGCTACGGCACGAGCATGCAGCTCACCGCGCGGCCCGAGCCGGCGGTCGCGCCGCTCCCGGTGCAGCAGCAGGGCGTGCCGCAGGCGGGCCTCGGCCTCAGCGTGCGCGACCTCTCCCCGCAGCAGTCCGCGCAGCTCGGGCTCCCGGCGAAGCCGCTGCCGATCATCACCAGCATCTCGCCGGGGTCTGCCGCCGAGCGCGCGGGCCTCAAGCCGGGCGACGTCGTCGTCGAGGCCGACGGCACGACCGATCCGACCGCCGCGCAGCTCGCCGACGCGGCGAAGGACGGGCAGGTCCTCGTGCGCGTCCGTCGACGCGATGCGACGTTCTACGCGGCGATGAAGAAGTAGCGCGTCACCTACAGCGTCCGACGAAATCGCGCGGCCGCGCTTGAGCACGGCGCGCGCGAACGCTTGTCTCTGAAGGGTGCGCAGCTCCTTCTTCGTCCTCGCTCTCGCCGCGGCCTCGATCGCGATCGGCGGATGCACCGCGCCCGAGCCCGTCACGCCGCGTGCGCCGACGCCGGGTGCCGTCCACTTCACCGTGATGACGTACAACATCCACCGCGATCGCGTGGACGATGCGAGCACGGTCGCGGCGATCGGCGCCTCGGACGTCGACGTCGTGTGCCTCCAGGAGGTGACGGCGGCCTGGGCGAAGGTGCTGCGCGAGCGCTACGCGGCGCAGTACCCGTACATGCTCATGGCACCGAAGGAGAACGCGGGCGGCCTCGCCGTGCTCTCGCACTTCCCGCTCGAGGACCACGGCGTCGTGCCCGTGCCGGGCGATCTCCATCCGGGCTGGGTCGTCCACGTCGAGACGCCGGGCGGCCGCGTACAGGTCCTCGCCGTCCATCTGCGCTCGCTCTTCAACGGGACGCGCGACTGGATCAGCAACTACTTCGCGACGGGCAGCGATCACGTGATGGAGACGCGCCTGTTCCTCGATCGCTCGTCGCCCGAGATGCCCACCATCGTCGCCGGCGATTTCAACGAGAGCCCCGACGGAAAGGCCGTCCGTCTCCTCGAGGATCGCGGGTTCACCAACGCGCTCCCGATGTTCAAGCCGGGGCAGTACACGTGGTACGGCAAGGCGATCGGCCTCGACATGACGATCGATCACGTGATGGTCGACCGGTCGTTCGATGCGCTGAACGCATGGGTCGAGCGCCGCGGCCGCTCCGATCACCTCCCGGTGATCGCGCACGTCGAGATGGTCCCGCGACAAGCCGCTCAGAACTGAACGGCGAGCGCCGCGCCGAACATCTGCCGCTGCTGGTAATACGAGAGCTCGCCCGCCCAGCTCACGCGCCACTCCGCGCGCAGCATCACGCCGCCGGGGATGCCGATGCTGAACCCCGCGGGCACCTCGACGGACCACGTCGAGCCGCGCGTCCCGAAGCGAGGCGCGGCGTAGATCCACGTCTGCTCGAAGAGCCGGAGCGCCGCGCCGGCGTTCACCGCGCCCCAGAGGATGCCGAGCTCGACCTCCGGCGCGAGGACGAGGCGATCGGCGCGGAGGACGTCGATGCGCGCCGCGCCGCCGGCGGCGAACGCCCCGGGCTCGCGGGCGGCTACGCCGGTGAGCGTGAGCGATCGCGTCACGCGGCCCGAGAGCCACATCTGCCCCGCGCCGCGCGTCGGCTCGTCGACGTAGGGCCGCGGGCTCACCATCGAGCCGCCGGCGCCGAGCTCGAAGGATCGCGGCTCGAGCACGGTCGATGCAGGCCGCAGGCTCGAGATCGGCGCCGCGCACGCGGCCGCAGCGACCGAGACGAGCACGGCGAGTGAGGACGTGACCCGGCGGACCACCCGCGAACGCGGAGCAGCTTGCGTTCCAGGCGCTCGCGGCTTGCAGACGCGCCCGGTCCGGGGCATGTAGCCGCTGCCATGGTCGAGATCCGTCAGACCCCGATGGGTGGGGACATCAAGGACTTCTTGAACGTCGTCGACACGATCTACCGGGACGACCCGCGGTACATCCGCCCGCTCGACATGGAGCTGAAGGATCGCCTCGATCCGAAGAAGAACCCCTTCTTCGAGCACGGCGAGGGCGTCGTCTTCACCGCCTACGACAGGGGCAAGTGCGTCGGTCGCGTCACCGCGCAGATCGATCGCGAGCACCTCGCGCGCCACAAGGACGATGCGGGCTTCTTCGGCTTCCTCGACACGATCGACGATCCCGAGGTCGCGAAGGCGCTCCTCGCGAAGGCCGAGGGCTGGCTCCGCGGCAAGGGGATGAAGGTCGCGCGAGGTCCCATGTCGCTGAACATCAACGAGGAGATGGGCTGCCTCGTCGACGGCTTCGACGCGCCGCCGGTCCTCATGAACCCGCATCACCGGTCCTACCAGGGCGGCCTCATCGAGCAGGCCGGATACAAGAAGGCGAAGGACGTGTTCGGCTGGCGCTACGAGGTCGGCGAGCCGAACGCGCGCGTCCGCAAGGCGCAGGAAGAGATCAAGAAGATGCCGGAGGTCGTCGTCCGGCAGCTCGACAAGAAGCACATGGAGCGGGACGTCGACTTCGCGCTCGACGTCTTCAACGACGCCTGGCAGGACAACTGGGGCTTCGTCCCATCGACGAAGAAGGAGGCGGAGAAGATGGCCGCCGACTTCAAGCTCTTCCTCGTCCCGGAGATCACCCGGCTCGTGCTCATCGACGGCGAGCCCGCGGCCGTCGCGATCGCGCTGCCGAACGTCAACGAGCTGATCGCCGACCTGCACGGCCGGCTGTTCCCCACGGGGCTCCTGAAGCTGCTCTACCGCCTCAAGGTCCAGGGCGCGCGCAGCGGCCGTATGCTCATCCTCGGCATCAAGAAGAAGTTCCGCCTCCAGAGGAAGTACGCCGGCCTCTCGCTCTATCTCTATGCCGAGCTCAACGACGGCGGGAAGCGCGTCGGCATGACCTGGGGCGAGCTCGGCTGGACGCTCGAGGACAACGCGGCCATCAACACCGGCATCAAGCTGATGGGCGCGAAGAAGTACAAGACGTACCGGGTCTACGAAAAGCCGCTGACGAGCTGAGGCCGAGGAGCTAGATCGAGCGCGCCATGAAGGTCCTCGTCACCGGTGGAAGCGGCTTCCTCGGGAGCCACGTCGCAGAGCAGCTGTCGCAGGCGGGGCACACCGTCCGCGCGCTCGTGCGCAAGTCCTCGAACCGCAAGTTCCTCTCGACGCTCCCCAACATCGAGCTCGCGGAGGGCGCGGTCGACGACCGCGCGAGCGTGTTCGAGGCGATGAAGGGCGTCGACGCGGTCGTTCACTCGGCCGGCGTGGTGAAGGCGCGGAGCGAGGCCGAGTTCTACGCGTGCAACACGCAGGGCACGGCGAACCTGCTCGACGCGGCGATCGAGCATGCCCCCAACCTCAAGCGCTTCGTCCACGTCTCGAGCCTCGAGGCGGGCGGCCCCTCGTTCGACGGCCGGCCGCCGCCGATCGATCAGGAGAAGCCGGTCACCACGTACGGCCGGTCGAAGCTCGCGGCGGAGAAGGAGTGCGTCGCGCGCAAGGAGAAGCTGCCGGTCGTCATCCTGCGGCCCGCGGCGATCTACGGCCCGCGCGACGTCGAGATCCTCGAGGCCTTCCGCGCGGTGCGAAAGCGCCAGTATCCGGTCATCGGCGACGGCTCGATGCTCGGGTCGTACGTCTACGGGCCGGACTGCGCGCGCGCGTGCATCCAGGCGATCGACGCGGACGTCGCGAGCGGCACCATCCACTGCATCGACGACGGCGAGCCGATCAGCATGGCGCGTGCGATGGGCGAGCTCCTGCCGGAGGCGCTCGGCACGAAGCCCCTCGTCCGCTTCGGCGTGCCGTTCCCGCTCCTGCGCCTCGCCTCGCTCGGCGTCGAGACGTACGGCAAGGTCCGCGGCAAGGCCGTGATGCTCACGCGCGAGAAGGTCGCGATGCTCCGCCACCACTGGGTCTGCGACAGCACGCAGGCGCGCGCCGAGCTCGGCTGGCAGCCCGAGGTCCGCTTCCCCGAGGGGCTCCGGATGACGGCGAAGTGGTACGAGGAGAACGGCTGGCTGTGACGTGATCCAGCCGAGGGTGGGGGCGGGCAAGCTCGTACCCGCAATGCGGTCGATCGGCATCACCTCGATCGTGTGATTTCCGGCATTTCTGCCCGGCACGCCCTTCGCTTCTCGGACGCGCGAGAGCGGAGGTAGTGGTGAGCGCAGTCGGCTTCCAGAGTGATTCGCAGGACCTCGTCGAGCTCTGCCTCGCGCGCCTCCGCGCGGACGCGCGTCTCGACGACGATCCCGTCCTGCCGGCGATCGAGGATCTGCTGCCGCTCGGCGACGACGACGTGATCGAGGTCTCTACCGACGAGATCATCGTCACCGACGCGGCCGACATCCCGTCGGCGACGTCGATCGTACGCGAGGCCGCGCGCGCGAACGCGAGCGCGACCGCGAAGGAGCGCCGCGAGGCGCCGACCCACCGCAAGGCGCGCGCGCACGAGGCGGCCCGCCGCCCCGCGCGGTGGCCGGTCCTTCTCTGCGCGCTCGTCGCGACCTACTGCGGGGTGACCGCGTTCCTGCGGAGCCCCCTCGGCACGAAGCCGGAGGTGCAAGCGGTGGTGAAGGCGTCGCGCGCGAGCCTCACCGGCGCGATCGACGGGGCGGTGAAGACGACGAAGTCGCTCGTGGCGCGCTGATCCTGTCGACAACTACTGCGTTGACGCGTCGCCCGGCGGTGCGCAGACCGGCGCCGCCGCTTTGACCCGATCGAATTCGGCGGCGCCGCAGCGCCGCCATCCGGGGCGACCCGTCATCGCCGAGCCCGACGCCGTGACGATCCGGCCGTCGTCGACGTTGCGGAAGCACGCGGCGTCCGTGGTCTGCTCGCCGGGTGGCATACAGCCGAGCAGCGTCTCGAAGCGGCATCCGCGTGCCTCGTCGACCTGCATCGCGTCGACGCGCATGCACGAGGTCGGGCAATCGCTCGCGGGGAAGGGACAGTCGGCCTGCGACGGCTCGCATCCGGCGACAGCCGCCACGAGGGTGACGACCAGGACGGTCCTTGCGATCTTCACGGCCAGTGTCCGCATGCGTGGAAGAAGCGGGCTCACGGCGTCACGGCCCCGTCGAGGACTGCTCCCCCGAAGCGTCGCCCGTGGCTCCGCCGTCCTTCGGCGGCGCGCAGACCGGCGCCGCCGCCCTGAGCCGATCGCCTTCGGCCGCGTCGCAGCGCCGCCATCCCGGTAGTGCCTGCATCGCTGAGCCCACCATGACGATCCGGCGATCCTCGACGTTGAAGAAACAGCCTTCCGTCTGTGGCCCGGGTGTCTCGCAGCCGAGCCGAGTCTTGAAGCGACATCCCCGCAGTTCGTCGACCTGCATCCCGTCGATCGGCGTGCATCCACTCGGGCAGTCGCTCGCGGGGAAGGGACAGTCGGCCTGCGACGGCTCGCATCCGGCGACAGCCGCCACGAGGGTGAGGAAGAGAACAGTCCTTCCGATCTTCACGGCCCGTTCCCGAGCTTGGGGTTACCGCGAGGGCGAGTCAAACGACTTTTTCGGCTGAACCGCTTGAATCGTCTCGGTGAACGATGGTCGTCGAGCCGGCGTGGCGGTCCGGCCTCCGGACATCCTCGCCCTCCCGGATTCCCGGGCTCGTGAAGAGGGGAAGGATCCGTGCCACGGCGGGGTTTGCCTTTGGCTGGCCCTGAAACTAACGTGCCACCCCCTGGTCCCTCGTTCCGGGGACCCCCGTTCCGGCATCTGAAAGAGGTCGCACCCCCGCCATGCTCGCCTGGGCACTCAAGAAGCTCCTCGGCACCTCGCACGAGCGCGAGATCAAGAAGCTCAAGCCGCTCGTCGAAGAGATCAACAAGCTCGAGGACAAGATCTCGAAGCTCTCCGATCAGGAGTTGAAGGCGAAGACCGCCGAGTTCAAGGAGAAGCTCGACAACGGCGCGACGCTCGACGACATCCTCGTCGAGGCCTTCGCCGTCTGCCGCGAGGGTGGCAAGCGCGCGCTGAAGATGAGGCACTACGACGTGCAGCTCATCGGCGGCATGGTCCTGCACAAGGGGATGATCGCCGAGATGCGCACGGGCGAGGGCAAGACCCTCGTGGCGACGCTCGCCTGCTACCTCAACGCGCTCGAGGGCAAGGGCGTCCACGTCGTCACCGTGAACGACTACCTCGCACGCCGCGACGCGGAGTGGATGGGCAAGCTCTACGGCTTCCTCGGCCTCTCGACCGGCGTCGTCGTCAACCAGCAGGGCGACCACGAGAAGCGCGAGGCCTACAAGTCCGACATCACGTACGGCCAGAACAACGAGTTCGGCTTCGACTACCTGCGCGACAACATGAAGTTCAGCGCGCTCGACTACGCGCAGCGCGAGCTGAACTACGCGATCGTCGACGAGGTCGACTCCATCCTCGTCGACGAGGCCCGCACGCCGCTCATCATCAGCGGCCAGGCCGAGACGTCGAGCGGCAAGTACAAGACGATCAACGAGGTCATCCCGCGCCTCCGCAAGGACGAGCACTACGTCGTCGACGAGAAGGCCCACTCCGTCTCGCTCACGGACGACGGCGTCGAGCAGGCGCAGAAGCTGATGGGGATCACCAACCTCTACGATCCCGCCAACCTCGAGTCGCTCCACATCCTGAACCAGTGCCTCCGCGCGCACTCGCTGTTCAAGCGCGACGTGAACTACCTGGTCACGGACGACGGCAAGGTCCTCATCATCGACGAGTTCACCGGCCGCGTCCTCCCGGGCCGGCGCTGGTCGGACGGCCTCCACCAGGCGGTCGAGGCGAAGGAGCACGTGCGCATCCAGGAAGAGACGCGCACGATGGCGACGATCACGTTCCAGAACCTGTTCCGCATCTACAAGAAGCTGTCCGGCATGACCGGCACGGCGGACACCGAGGCGGAGGAGTTCCACAAGACGTACAAGCTGTCGGTCGTCACCATCCCGACGAACAAGCCGATCAAGCGCGAGGACTACCAGGACCTCGTCTACAAGACCGAGCGCGAGAAGTTCACCGCCGTCGTCAACGAGCTTCTCGACATGCACGAGAAGGGGCGCCCCGTCCTCGTCGGCACGACCAGCGTCGAGAAGTCGAACGCCGTCGCGAAGATCCTCAAGAAGAAGGGCGTGCCGCACGCGGTCCTCAACGCGAAGCAGCACGAGAAGGAGGCCTACGTCGTCGCGCAGGCGGGTCGCAAGGGCGCGATCACCGTCTCGACGAACATGGCCGGTCGCGGCACGGACATCATCCTCGGCGGCAACGCCGAGATGCTCGCGCGTCTGGAGTTCAAGGAGCAGGGCCGCGACGAGAACGCCGAGAAGGAAGAGTTCGAGAAGACCGTCGCGAAGTACGAGGTCCAGTGCAAGAAGGAGGGCGACGAGGTCCGCGAGGCGGGCGGCCTGCACATCCTCGGCACCGAGCGCCACGAGTCGCGCCGCATCGACAACCAGCTCCGCGGCCGCGCCGGCCGTCAGGGCGACCCGGGCTCGAGCCGCTTCTATCTGTCGCTCGAGGACGACCTCATGCGCATCTTCGCCGGCGACAAGGTCAAGTCGCTGATGGAGCGCATGGGCATGCCGGACGACGAGCCCATCGAGCACCCGTGGGTCTCGAAGAGCATCCAGGACGCGCAGCAGAAGGTCGAGGGCCGCAACTTCGACATCCGCAAGAACCTGCTCGAGTACGACGACGTGATGAACGAGCAGCGCAAGACGGTCTACAAGGTCCGTCAGCAGCTCCTGCTCGGCGTCTACACGCCGGAGATCCTCGACGACGAGGGCAAGCCGACCGGCCGCATGCGCAAGATCGATCCGATCGAGAGCCTGAAGGACGAGGTGAAGCCGGCGATCGAGGACATTCTCCTCTCGCAGGGCACGCCGATGCCGACGCCGGGCGAGGAGGTCAAGCGCCCGAAGAAGATCGACGACATCAAGGAGCTGTACGACATGGAACAGCTCCGTCGGATCATCTACGAGCACTGGGGCTACCGCTTCGACTTCAAGGAGAGCGAGGCGAAGCAGCCGAAGAAGGTCTACGAGCGGCTGCTCGACGAGATCCCGCGGAGCCTCACGGAGCAGCGCGAGCGCCTGCTCGATCTCGTCGACGGCATCATCGGCGCGGTCGTCGAGGAGAGCTGCCCGCAGAACAAGCCCCCGGAGGACTGGGACTGGAAGGGCATCCGCTCGGCGTTCGTCGAGCACTTCGGCGTGAAGCCGAAGGGCGAGATCGAGAGCCTGCACGATCTCTCCGACCTCGCTCACGAGCTCTACGGCCAGGCGCTCGTCGTGGTGGAGGAGCGCGAGAAGGAGATGGGCACGGAGCTCCTCCTGCGCGTGTTCCGACACTTCTATCTCGAGGAGATCGACAAGCAGTGGGTCGAGCACCTCACGAACATGGAGCACCTCCGCGACGGCATCGGTCTCCGCGGCTACGGCCAGCGTGATCCGAAGCAGGAGTACAAGAAGGAGGGCTTCGACATCTTCGTGAACATGATGGCGGCCGTGAGCTCCAACGTGCTCACGAAGGTCATGAAGGTCCGCCTCCAGAAGGAGAGCGAGATCGAGCGCCTCGAGCGCGAGGACTACGAGCGTCACCAGCGCCAGGCGCAGCAGATGCAGCTCCGTCACGGCGGCGAGATGGCGGACGGCGGCGAGGCGGAGGAAGGCGCCTCGAGGCCGCCGCCGCGCCCGCAGGCCCGCGTCGCGCCGGTGAAGCGCGAGCAGCCGAAGATCGGCCGCAACGATCTCTGTCCGTGCGGCAGCGGCGAGAAGTTCAAGAAGTGCCACGGCGCCGCGCTCGAGGACGAAGAAGGCGGCGGCGACGCGACGGCGTGATCCAGCAGCGCTAGACTTCCGCTCATGACCGAGCGGAAGAAGCGCGCGACGTACGAGGACGTCCTCGCGGCGCCGCCGGAGAAGGTCGCCGAGGTCGTCGACGGGGA
>WBZO01002668.1_pt1 | contig 22563 bp, 9 predicted proteins | sample 5204261 | NCBI WGS metagenome assembly WBZO01 (sample SAMN12412400, study PRJNA552823) | activated sludge metagenome | isolation source: activated sludge from anammox sidestream of wastewater treatment plant... | place: USA: North Carolina | collected 2017-09 | reverse complement strand
AACGAAACCTTCGCGCGCACATACGAGATGGATCGCTCACTCATCGGGCAACGGTTGCGATTAGGCTACGAAGGCGAATGGCCGGGCGAAATCGTCGGCGTCATCGGCGACATCAAGCATCGCAGCGCCGAAGCCGATGCTTTTCCGACTGTGTACATTTCGTATCGGCAATGCCAGACGCAGCCGCGCTTCCCGATCATGCATTTCCTCGTGCGGACACGTCTCAACCCTGAAAACATAGGGGCGAGCGTGCGCAACGAATTGTCAGCCAGCGATCCGAATCAAGTTGTCTTTTATGTCCGACCGCTGGACGGATTTGTGGCGGACGCCAGCGCGCAACGTAAATTCAGCATGTTGTTGCTGGTTTTGTTCGCGTTGCTGGCGTTGTTGCTGGCGGCGCTGGGAATCTATGGAGTGATGTCCTACGCCGTCACGCGCCGCACGCGCGAACTCGGTGTGCGCATTGCGTTGGGCGCGCAGTCCGGCGATGTGTTGCGCTTGATCGTTGGCGAGGGAATCAGAATGACGCTGCTTGGCATTGCGATTGGCTTGGCAGGCTCGTTCGTCATCACGCGCGTGTTGGCGGGAATGTTGTATGGCGTTGGCGCAACTGATCCCGCCACCTTTGTTGGCGTCACGTTCTTGTTGTTTGGGATTGCCGTGTTGGCTTGCTGGATTCCGGCGCGGCGGGCGACGAAAGTTGACCCGCTGGTCGCGCTCCGCACCGAATAGCAACGACGGACGCCCAATTCAGGCGAGATGCGACAACCAACCACTAACCTTTAACCGAAACAGGAGCGTGAGCCATGAAATTCTGGCGACGACGCAAAGACGAAGAACTCGACGCCGAAATCCGCAGCCATCTCGACCAATCCGTCCGCGACCGCATCGAGCGCGGCGAAGCGCCTCATGATGCGCGCGCCAACGCCTTGCGCGAATTCGGCAATGTCGGATTGGTCAAGGAAGTCACGCGCGAGATGTGGGGCTGGGCCTGGCTTGAACGACTCGTGCAGGATTTGCGGTTTGGGCTGCGGATGCTGCGGAAGAATCCGGGCTTCTCGTTCGTTGCGATTCTGACGCTGGCGCTCGGCATTGGCGCGAACACGGCGATTTTCAGCGTGGTGAATGCGGTGTTGCTGCGGCCTTTGCCGTTCGCCGCGCAGGAACAACTTGTTGCGTTGTGGAAGCGCGATACGGCTTCGAATCAGCCTTTCGTCGAACTGGCGATGGCTGAGGCGCGCGACTGGGGGCGGCAGGCGCAAACACTTTCCGGCGTGGCCGTCCTGCCGGCGACCGTGTATGGCTACGGCTACGTGCTGACGGGGCGCGGCGAAGCGGTTCAACTCGAAAGCGCCAAAGTGTCGGGCAATTTCTTTTCGCTGCTGGGCGCGCAGGCGGAGCGCGGGCGCGCGCTGAACGAAAGCGATGATGTGGTCAACGGAGCGAAAGTCGTCGTGCTCAGCAACCGCGTTTGGCGCGAGCGATTCAACGCCGACCCGCGAGTGATCGGGCAAAGTGTGACGCTCAGCGAAGCCAACTTCACGGTGATCGGCGTGATGCCCGCGCAATTCGAGTTTCCCAGAGGCGTGGACCTCTGGCTGCCATTCAAAACGGTTGTGCCGGCGCGGCAAACCGAAAGTTATGGCGCGCGGTTTCTCACCGCCGTCGGCAGGCTCAAACCCGGCGTGACGCTCGCTCAGGCCGAAGCCGAATTGAACGCCATCGTCGCGCGCATCGCCACCGCGCATCCGGAAACCAATGCCAACGGGCATCGCATCGTCATCACGCCGCTGGCGTCGCACTTGTTCGGCGACGCGCGTCCGGCGTTGTGGTTGTTGCTGGCGGCGACCGCGATGTTGTTGCTGATCGCGGCGGCGAACATCGCCAATCTGTCGCTGGCGCGGGCGACGGCGCGACGGCGCGAATTCGCGGTGCGCGCGGCGTTGGGCGCGGGGCGCGGACGATTGATGAGGCAGTTGTTGACCGAAAGTTTTCTGCTCGCGCTGGCCGGAGGAGTTGGCGGCGTGGCGTTGGCGCACTGGCTGATCAAACTGCTCGTGCGAGTCGCGCCCGCCGACATTCCGCGCATCGAAGACGTTTCGCTCAATGGCGCCGTGTTGCTGTTCAGCCTGTCAGTGACGTTGTTGACGGCGCTGATGTGCGGGCTGGTTCCGGCGTTTACGTCGTCGCGCGTCCATTTCAACCGAGGGCTGAATCAATCGCTCAACGAAGGCGGCGGCAAGATGTCGGGCGCGCGCACGCGCAGCGCGCTTGTCATCGTCGAAATCGCAGTGACCGCGGTGTTGTTGGCCGGCGCGACGCTCATCCTGCGCAGCTTCGTCAACCTGAACCGCCTCGATCTCGGCTTCGACGCGTCGAATGTATTGACGATGCAGTTGCGCTTGCAGGGCGCGAAATACGCCGGGCCGGAAGCGCGGCGCGCCTTTTTCAAACAGTTGATCGAACGCCTCGAAGCGCGGCCCGGCATTGAAGCCGCAAGCGCCGTGCTGATTCGCCCGATGGAAGGCCGTGTCGGTTGGGATGTGCCGTTCGCGCTCGAAGGGCAATCCGAAACCGAAATGAAAAAGAACCCCGTGCCGAATTTCGAAGCCGTCACGCCGCATTACTTCCGCACGATCAGGCTGCCGCTCAAGGCCGGGCGCGAGTTCAACGATTTCGACGCCGAACAGTCACAGCCTGTCGCCATCATCAGCGAGCGGATGGCGCGGACGATGTTCGGCGCGGGCGTTGATCCGCTGGGCAAACAACTGCGGCTGGATTTGGGAGATTCGCCGTGGCGCACGATTGTCGGCGTCGTGGGCGACACGCGCTATCGCGCTTTGCGGGACACGCGCTTCGATTTGTACATCCCGTTCGCGCAATGGGGGCCGGGTTTCGTCAATCATTTTGTGGTTCGCACGACGGTTGAGCCGAAAACGCTGCTGCCCACGGTGCGCCACGAAGTCGCCGCGCTGGACGCCACGCAAGCCGTCTCGCGTGTGGCGACGATGGAAGAAATGGTCGCCGCTTATTTGGCGCAACCGCGTTTCAGCGTGGTGTTGTTGAACTGGCTGTCGGGGCTGGCGCTCATTCTCGCGGCGGTCGGGATTTACGGCTTGCTGGCGTATTCGGTCGCCGAACGCACGAGCGAATTCGGCGTCCGCCTGGCGCTGGGCGCGCAAAGCAAAGACATTTTGCATCTGGTCCTCAGGCAAGGCTTGCGTTTGGTCATGGTTGGCTTGCTGGCTGGATTGGCGGCTTCGTTTGCGCTGACGCGATTGCTGGAAAAACTGTTGTTCGGCGTGAGCGCGGCTGACCCGCTGACCTTCGGCGCCGTGGCGCTCCTGCTGACCGCTGTCGCGTTGCTGGCGTGCTGGCTTCCGGCGCGACGCGCAACGAAGGTTGATCCGCTCGCCGCTATTCGCCACGAGTAGGAGCGCAACCCGCCTTCGCCGAACAATCAAAACTGACATTCACCACAACAGGAGCGTGACGCATGCAATTCCCCTGGTTCCACAGCCGCCGCCAACACGAAGAAGAACTCGACGCCGAAATCCGCATCCATCTCGACGAAGCCATCCGCGACCGCATCGAGCGCGGCGAAACGCCTGAACAGGCGCGCGCTGATGCCTTGCGCGAGTTCGGCAACGTCGGCTTGGTCAAGGAGGTCACGCGCGAGATGTGGGGTTGGGGGACGCTTGAACGGCTGGGGCAGGACTTGCGGTTTGGTGCGCGCAGGGCTGTCAGGATAGCATCGGTGTTCCCCGACTCTCTTTTGCACCCGCTCCGTGACCGGCTTGTGGAGGTTATACGGGCGGGTGTAGCCAATTTCCCAGACGAACGCTTTTCCAACGGAGATAATTTATGAACCAACAACCGCGCCTGTTATACGTTTGTGTCCGTTACGTGGTGGCCATTTTGGGGGTGAGCCTGGCGCTCGACTCGTTCCCTTTACAGCCGAGAGCCACCCAGCCGGCGGCGCTGGAGCGCACGACTGTAGTCGCGGCGGCGGACTTTGACGAAGACGGAACGCCGGATTTGGTTGCAGCGGGCGTCTCCTCTGCCGGCGCGGGCGTGCAATGGCAGCGTGGCAATCCCGCTGCCGTTTATCCCAGGAGCCGCTCCGCACTGTCGCTGCGCGAGCAAGCTGAAGATGCCGCTGCCATCGCCACGCCGTTTCTGTCTGCTACGGTGATGGTTCCTTTGCCCATCGCGCCGGATTTTCTGGCGGCGGGTGATTTCGATGCGGATGGTCATGCGGATGTGGCGACGGCTGCGCGCGGCGATGCGACGCTGTATTGGTTGCGGGGCGATGGGCAGGGCGGCTTCGAGCGGGCGCGGGCGCGAGCCTTGCCGGGAGCGGTGACCGCCTGGCAGGCGGGCGAGATCAATCGCGCCGACGGTTTGGCGGATTTGGTGATCGGCGTGCGCACGGAAGAGCAGTCGCTTTTGCTGGTCTACGAAGGGCCGAGCGGCGCGTTGCAAGCCGCGCCTGAAACTTTCGCGTTGCCCGCCGCAGCCGCCGGCATTGCGCTGGGCGATGTGGATGGGGACGCGATGTTTGATGTCGCCGTCGCGGCCGGCGAGCGGCTGTGGCTGGCGCAGGGACGCGACCGGCGGCTGTCGCATGATCGTTTGAGCCGCGCCGCCGTGCGACCGGCGTTGGTGTGGCAGCAGCCTTTCGCCGCGCCCTTGCGCGCCGTGGCTGTGGGCGGCTTCACCACTCCGGCGGCGCGGGAAGTGGCCGTGCTGCTCGACGATGGCGCGTTGCAAATCCTCGCGCCGCCGCGCTTCACGGCGGAGGCCGAAGCCGCCGCCGCGCCCGTGTCGCCGCGCTTTGCCGCTACCTTGCAGCTTGTGGCCGGTAGCGCCGCACAATTGATTCCCGCGCGCGTTGCCAGCCAGCCGACCGAGCAGTTGATCGTGCTCGATCCGCAACAGGAGCAGTTGCAAGTGGTGGAAGCCGCCGCCGACGCTGCCCGGCCGGGACGGCTCGCGCTGGCGCATCAGAAAGTGGGAGGTCATTTCAAGCTGGAGACCAGCGGCGCGGCGCGGGCTGTCTTGCCGCTGCGGCTCAATGGCGACGCGCTCGACGATCTGGTCGTGCTGTCGAGCGCGACGGAAGCTCCGCAATTTTTGCTCTCCGCACCCGAAGCCGTATTCACGGTGACGAATGTCAACGAGAGCGGTCCGGGGTCGCTGCGCCAGGCGATTACCGACGCCAACAACAGCCCCGGCTCGGACAGCATCGCGTTCAACCTGGGCAACGGGGCGGCGGCCATCAATGCCACTTCTCCCTATCCCACCATCACGGAAGCCGTGACGATAGACGGCGCAACGCAACCCGGTTTTGCGGACAAGCCCCTGATCGTGTTGGCGGGCTATGGCTTCGTCATCACCGGCGGCAACAGCGTCGTGCGCGGGCTGGTGATGAATGGCTCCAGCAGCATCTTCATCGAAACCGGTGGCAATAACATCATCGAGGGCAATTTTCTTGGCGTTACACCGGACGGGATGAATGCCACGCCTAATGGCAGCGGCGTGGTTCTGTATTCCGGCAACAACCGCGTAGGTGGCACGACCGCTGCGGCGCGCAATATTCTGGCGAACAACCACAGAAGCGTAAGCGTCTCAACCGCCGCTGCCAATGGCAATCTGATTCAGGGCAATTACATCGGTCTGGATGTAACGGGCAATCGGGCGCTGGGCGCCTTTGACAACATCGGCATTGATCTGGGCGGTGGCCTGAATACGGTAGTGGGCGGAACCGCGGCGGGCGCGGGCAATGTGATTTCCGGCGGACAGAAATACGGTGTTCACTTCCTGGGCGACGCGCGCGGCACGCGCATTCAGGGAAATCTATTCGGCTTGAACGCGGCGGGCACGGCGGCAGTGCCGAACTTGCTGAGCGGCATCAGCCTCCAGCTCGGGCCGGACACGATCATCGGCGGCACGACGCCCGCCGCGCGCAACGTCCTCTCCGGTCATCAGCAATACGGCATCGAAGTTTTCGCCAACGACACGAGCGGCATTCAGATCCAAGGCAACTATGTCGGCACGGATGTCACCGGCACGCAGGCGCTGGGCAATCAAACCGGCGGCATCGCGTTCGGCGGCGTACGCGGCGGCTTGATCGGCGGCACAGTGAGCGGCGCGCGCAACGTCGTTGTCTGCAATGCCGGCAGCAGCAGTTTTAGCGGCGTCGGCATCAATCTGGTGAATTACCTGGACAACGTGCAGGTGCAAGGCAATTTAGTCGGCGCGAACGCCGCCGGCGCCGCGCCGCTGGGCGTGAACGGCACGGGCATAGTGGTTGACGGCCCGCGCGACGTACGCATCGGCGGCACGGAGGCGGGCGCGGGAAATCTGATTACCAACCAGCGGTTCAAAGGCATCGAAGTGCGCCGGGGCGCGGGCATCAGCATTCGCGGCAACTCGATTTTCTCGAACGGGCTGAGCGGCCTTGACCTCGGCGGCATCGGCGAAGACGGCGTCACGCTCAACGATGCCGGCGACGCCGACACCGGCCCCAACCAATTGCAGAACTATCCGCTGCTCACGGGCGTCACGACGGCGGGCAATGCGACGACGATCAAAGGCGCGCTGAACAGTACGCCCAGCGCAACCTTCACACTGGACTTCTACGCCAACGACGCGCGCAAACCCGACGGCACGAACGAAGGCCAGCGTTATCTGGGCGCGGGCAATGTGACGACCGATGCGCAGGGCAACGTCAATTTCAACCTCACGCTGCCGGCCGCGGCGGCGACCAGCAATCACCTCACGGCGACGGCCACGGACGCCGCGGGCAATACGTCGGAGTTTTCGCTCAGCCTGGGCGTCAACCTGAGCGGCTTTTCGCTCAGTAAATTTCCGACGAGTTACGCGGCGGTGATCAAGGCGAATACGAACTTTTATCTGACCGTCGTCAACACCAACGCCACGCCCATCGCCAACGTAACGGTGACGGATGTGTTGCCGCCGCAAATGGATTTCGTCGCCTGCGCGGCCACGGACGGCGGCGTCTGCGGCGGCGCAGGCAACAACCGCACGATCACGTTTGCGTCGCTGCCGGCCAACAGCGCCGCGACCATCACCCTGACGGTCAATCTCAATTGTTCGGCGCGCGGACTGGAACGCGTCAGCAATACGGCCACCATCGCGGCGCCGGGCATCGCCACGACCGAGAGCAGTACGGCGACGGGTTCCGCCCTTGTGGCGGGGCGCACGATCCTGGTTCCGACCGCCGCCGATGTGCTGGCGGATGAACCGGGCATCATTCCTTTCCGCTACGCGACAACCCAGCAATGTCCGTTCGCGGCGGTCAGCAATGCGCCGTGGATTACGCTGGTGCAAGCCTCCGGCGGCATCGTGGCGTTCCGCGTCAGTCCCAATCCCGGCGCGACGCCGCGCCTCGGCGCGATCACAGTGGCTGAAGCGACTTTCACTGTGCGGCAAGTCGGGCGCGCCACCAGCGTTTCCGCCGCCAGTTATCTCGACGACGCGGTGGCGGCGGATTCCATCGTCTCGCTCTTCGGCGTGGGCCTGGCGAATGCCACGGCCAACGCTGAGACCATCCCCTTGCCCACCTCGCTGGCGGACACGCGGCTGCGCGTGACCGACCGCAACGGCGCGGGCACGGCGCGCCCGGCTCCGCTCTTTTTCGTCTCGCCTATGCAAATCAACTACCAGATGCCCGCCAATGTGGAGCCTGGTTCCGCGCTGCTGTTGATTGAATCCGGCGCCGGTCAATTACTCGCCAGCGGGCGCGTCAACGTCGCCGCCATCGCGCCGGGCCTGTTCGCCGCCAACGCCGACGGACAAGGCGTCGCCGCCGCTGTCGCCTTGCGTGTGAAAGCCGGCGGCGCGCAAATCGCTGAACCCGTCGCCCGTCTCGACCCAACGACCAACCGCTGGGTCAGCGTGCCGCTCGATCTCGCTCCGGCCAACGAGCAAGTGTTTCTGTTGCTCTTCGGCACGGGGTGGCGCGCGCGCGCCTCGCTCGCCGCCGTCAACGTTAAGCTCGGCGGCGTAGACGGTGAAGTGCAATTTGCCGGAGCTCAGGGGACATACGTCGGCCTTGATCAACTCAACATTCGACTGCCGCGCGACCTGATCGGACGCGGCGAGGTGGATATCAACCTGATGGTGGATGGCAAAGCCGCCAACGCCGTGCGCGTCGCCTTCAAATAGCAATTATTTCCCTGCACGCCGCGCGACGCAGGTTGATCCGCTGGTGGCCTTGCGACAGGAATAACAACCGGCGCAACTGGCTTGCGAGAAATAATCATTGATCTTCCACAACACAGGAGCGTGAAACATGAAATTCCTATGGTTCCGACGCAAACAACGCGAAGCCGAACTCAATGCCGAAATCCGCAGCCATCTCGACGCAGCCGTCCACGACCGCATCGAGCGCGGCGAAACGCCGGACGAGGCGCGCGCCAACGCCTTGCGCGAATTCGGCAATGTCGGTCTGGTCAAGGAAGTCACGCGCGAGATGTGGGGCTGGGCTTCGTTTGAACAATTGATGCGAGACCTGCGTTACAGCGCGCGGATGTTGAGTAAGAACCCTGGCTTTGCGTTCGTGGCTGCGCTCACGCTGGCATTGGGCATCGGCGCGGCGACGTTGATCTTCAGCGTGGTCAACGCCGTGATGCTCAGGCCGCTTCCCTACCGCGACGCCGACCGCATCGTCAGGATCGAAGAGAATCACGGGCGCGGCGGTGTGGGAAATGTCAGCTACGCCAACTTTCTCGACCTCGGAGAACAGACCGCGTCGCTCGAACACATCGCGGCATCGCGTTTCTGGACGGCGAATCTGACTGATGGCTCGGAGCCGGAGCAGGTTCCGAGCGCGCTGGTTTCGGCTGGCTTCTTCAATGCGCTCGGCGTCGCGCCGATGATGGGCCGGACGTTTCTGCGCGAAGAGGATCAACCGGGCGGCGCTCCTGTGGCCGTGCTGAGCCATCGTTTGTGGCAGCGGCGTTACGGCGGCGATCCAAACATCATCGGCAAAACGATTCGCGTCAGCGACGTTGATCGCATGGTCGTCGGCGTGATGCCGCGCGATTTTCAATTCCCACTCAATGCTGAGTTGTGGGCGCCGCTCGTGGCCAATGGCGATCTGCGCGACAACCGGCGCTCGCATTTGCTGGCGGTCATTGCGCGGTTGAAACCTAGCGCGACGATTGAGCAGGCGCAGACCGAACTCGGCGCCATCGCGGGCCGCATCGAAAAACAATATCCGGGCGTTGACCCGAACCTGAGCGTCGGCGCGATCAGGTTGCAGGAGCGAATGGTCGGCGCGATGAAGCCCGCGCTCGTTGCGCTGCTCGGCGCGGTCGGGTGTCTGTTGTTGATCGCCTGCGCCAACGTCGCCAACCTGCTGCTGGCCCGTTCGACGCTGCGCGCGCCGGAGATGGCGATCCGCACGGCGTTGGGCGCGAGTCGCTTTCGCCTTGTGCGACAGTTGTTGATCGAAAGTTCCCTGCTCGCGGTTTTGGGAGGCGCGGCTGGATTGCTGATCGTTTACTGGGGCGTTCAATTCATCGCCACGCTCAACCCTCTGGCGTTGCCGCGCATCAACGAAGTCAATGTTGACGGGCGTGTGCTCGCGTTCGCGCTGCTGGTGACGCTCGCAAGCGGAGTTCTGTTCGGCCTGGCGCCCGCGCTGCAACTGCCCAAGCATTCGCTTCAATCGTCGCTCAAGGAAGGCGGGCGCGGTTCGACCGGAACGCGTAGCCGGTTGCGACACGCGCTGGTCGTGGCCGAAATGGCGATGACGCTGATACTGCTGATTGGCGCGGGACTCTTGATCAACAGCTTCTGGCGGTTGCTGCAAGTCAGGCACGGCTTCGACCCGGAGAACGTCGTCACGTTCAATCTCTTCCTTTCGCCGACCAGATACTCAGGCGACGCGCAGAAAGTAAATTTCCTGGCGCAGGTTCTGGAACGCGTTCAGGCCGCGCCCGGCGTGCACGCGGTTGGACTCACCACGACGATTCCGCTGAACGGCGGCCCCGCGACTGGCTTCGAGATCGAAGGCCGCGCGCCTTTCACCGCTGATCAGGAGCCAGTGGCCGACATCCGCATCATTGACCCGAACTATTTTCGCGCAATGGGCATCGGGTTGCGCGCGGGCCGGACTTTCAGCGAACACGACAGCGCCGAAGCGCCGCGCGTGATGATAATCAACGAGACGATGGCCAACCGCTTCTGGCCGAATGAAAGCCCAATCGGGCGTCGTGTGACGATGAAGGATTGGGGGCCGCCGCTGACCGGCGAAATCGTTGGCGTCGCCGCCGATGTCAAAGAGAACGGCCTGGACGCGGCCACGCAATCCGAAATTTACTGGCCGTATCCGCAATTCCCGAACTCGTTCAACAACCTGGTGGTCAAGGCCGATGGCGATCCGATGAGCGTCGTTGCGGCGGTCAAGAATCAAATCTGGTCGGTTGATCGCGCGCAGCCAATCGCAAGGATTGCGACGATGGATGAGGTGATCGCAAGGTCGGTGGCGGATCGTCGCTTCAACCTGCTGCTGTTTGGTCTGTTCGCGGCGGTGGCGCTGCTGCTGGCTGCTGTCGGCGTTTACGGCGTGATCGCTTACACCGTCTCGCAGCGCACGCATGAAATCGGCGTGCGGATGGCGTTGGGCGCGAAAACAACCGACGTGCTGCGACTGTTCATTGTTCAAGGTCTGCGCCTGGCCGTCGTTGGCGTGTTGATCGGGCTGGTTGGAGCGTTTGCGTTGACGCGCTTGATGAAGGATTTGTTGTTCGGAGTGACCGCCACCGATCCGTTGACGTTCGCTGGCGTGGCGCTGGCGTTGACGCTGGTCGCGCTATCGGCCTGTTACATCCCGGCGCGGCGCGCGGCGAAGGTTGATCCGATGATCGCGCTCCGCCACGAATAGACATCTGCGCTCTCTCTTTGCTCTCGTCGAACGATGGCTTGACCGCGCTCCGGCTCAATACGTCTTTCCGAGCTTTTTCTCCAGCGTCCTCACGTGGTTTTGAGCGATTGAAGCGTAATCGCCCGACGTGCACTGGCGGTAAGCTTCGAGCGCGCGTTCCAGTTGCCCCATCTTGTGGTAGGTCTGCCCGATCAGGTAATAGACGTTCTTGTTTCCCGGATCGAGCGTCTTCACGTACTCGAACTCCTGCAGCGCGTCCTGGTAACGCCCGGCGCCCAGATGAGCGATTCCCTGGTTGAGATTATGCGCGGCGGCGCCGGTTCCGTCGGCGGCGTTCTTTTCCTGCGAAGCCGCCTGAGCGGACTTCGTTTCGCCGCGAGTATGTGGCGATTTCGAGCCTGCGTCAGCGCTGTTGGCCGCAAGCGATTTGAGTTCGCCGGGCGTCGGCGAGGTTTGTGGTTCGGTTTCCGGTTGAGATTGATCGCTTGCGGAGACTGATGGCTGGGCGGCGGGTTGCGCCGGTGTTTGAGCGGCAGGCTGATTCGTCGCCTGCGTTTCGGATGACCCGCGCGAATTGACGAAGAAGAACGCCCCGGCGGCCAACGCCACGACGCCCAGCGCAGCGGCCAGCAATAATCCCTTCCGCCCTCCTGATGCTTGCTTCGCCTGCCTCGTTTGAGGATGCGATGCGGATGCGGCCACGCCTGCTGTTGACGGTTCCGCTACGGCCTGTTTGGCCGCCTGCTCCCGTTCCATTCGCTCCACTGGTTGAGGCGGCGCTTCTTTCGCCGCGATCCCCTCTGCGATTTTGGACTGCGGCATCTCTTCAGTCTCGTATGGAGAAGGCGTTCCTCCGGCTGACTCAAGGTTTTCGGTTTCGTCGCTCAGGCGTCTGGTTTCGAGCGCCGAAACGCTGGCGGTTCCCGCGTTGTCTGCGGTCAGACCGCAGGTCGTGCAAAATCTCGCCTCTTCGCTCAGAGCGGTTCCGCATCGCTTGCAACTCCTCTTTTTCATAATCTGTCCTTTCTGGTCAGTCAATTGCTCGGCTATTCAAGCTTGAAGAATGTCATTGCGCGCGTATTTTCTTCAAGCCTTCTTCGGTAAACGGGAACTGGCAGGCCGCTCGATCCTGAACGCATTTCTTGAGCGCCTCGGCCCAGCGCCTGCGTTCGACCCGGTCAGCAGGTTCCGTAGCGGTCTTGGCGAAGACCTCGAAATCGGCGATGGCGCCTGGGAGTTCTCCGGTCAACGCTCTGACCAGTCCCCGGCTGTCGGTGATCTCCGTGAATTTCGGGTCGAATTCGACAGCCAGATGGCAGGCGTCTTTCACCTTGCCGGCGTAACCGAAAAGGCTGCCGTACCAGCACAGGCCGTTGAGAATCCGCGCCGGGGTGTTGCGGGCTTCCCTGTTCTGCGCGCCGCTCACTCGGTTCGGATTGAAGGAGTGAGGGTGCTGTTGATTGAAGCGCTTGAAATTATCGAAGAGCGGGATCGCCTCTTTCAATCCCCGCCTGATCACATCCTCGTTTGCAGGAGCGCCGACGTAGGCTCTCCTCTCTTCAGTGTTGAATTTCCGCCAGGGCATCTTCGCGTTGATATTATCGAGCATTTGCGCAGCCTCATAGTGCCAGTCGGCCTCTTCCTCCGCTGAATTTTTCAGGTTGCGCATGACGTTGAAGAGCGATTCGGCTTTGGTCCTCTCGCCCGCCTTCGCCAGATTGATGGCTTCGTCTATGACGGATTGATGCGCCTCCCAATTGCGGCAGGTGCGTTCGTAGGGGCGTTCGTCCGTCAGATACTGCTGCCATTCGTCCTGGGTGAAATTGCGTTTGAGGCGGGCGCAGACATCATCGGCCAGATTGTCCGGACGCCAGTGCGCGATTTTGATCGCGCTGCCGGAGACAATCGCCAGATATTCTCCGTCGCGGCTGAACACCGGCGCGCTTTTCACATCCGGAATATCGGCGACTTCCTGGCGCGACACCACTTCATCCTGACCGAGCGCCACTTCCCAGATGTGCGCGCCATCAGCGCCCGCCGCCACCAGAAATCTGCCATCGGGACTGAAGACCAGATCGTCCAGAGAATATCCGTGAGTGATCTGCTTGCCTTTCATCGGTCTGATCTCCGACCCGCTTTTCTTCCAGATCACGATTCTTCCCTTGTCGTCTTCGCTGGAAATCAACGTCGCAAAAATATCTTCCGCCGGGCCGAATGCGATTGCGCCCACGGAATCCCGAATCTTGTCCGTCTTCCCGATCAACTCACCTGTCGCGGGGTTCCGGATTTCTATCGTCCAGGTATCTTCCTGTTCTCCGATCCCGGCGGCGGCGGTCTGCAAATCCAACGCTGCCGCCTGAACCACAGTCGCCAGATTTCCGGCGGGAGTGAAGGAAAAGTTTGTAACTTCGCCAACGGGACTGATGGAGTGAAACTGCCGCAGATCGTCCGTGCGCCGAATGGTGATGGCGCCGCCATAACTGCCGGCCAGATATTTCCCATCCGGACTCAGCGCCACTGTCGGCGTCCAGTTTGGCGAGGGCATTCCGGGAAGAAACCTGCCGGACAGTTCTCGAACAATCGGGAAGCTGACGCTGCCCGTGACAAGCGATCCCGCCGCCGGGTTGAAGAACGCTTTGGCGCCTTCCGCGGCGCCCCTGAATTGGTTACCCATCGGCTGGCCTCCCCCTTCAGGTCTCCACAGTCTGAGCGTCCCGTTATCGCCGAGAACCCAAATGGCTCTCGCGCTGGTTTCCTGCATCATCAGATCAACAGCTCTGCCGACCTCCATATCCGTACCGATCTGTTTCGAGGTCGCGGCGTTCCACAATTGCGCTTTGCCCGATCCCGCCGCAATCAGGAACGCGCCCGTGCGATTGAAAACTATCTTCTCAACCGGCGCCGCGAAATCCAGCGGCGGTTTCCGCTCCCAGACCTGATCCTGATTCATCGCCCAAATGACGATCTTTCCGTCCTGGCAGGCCGCTGCCAAAGTAGCGACGCTCGGCCCAACCGCCAGATCGTTGATCCGGCTGCTGTGTTCGAGCGTTGCGCCGAACTGTCTGCCGGTCTTGATGTCCCAGAGCTTCACTTCAGCGCCGATGGCGGTCGCCAACAACCGGTGATCACGATTGATGAAGGCCAGGGCTGTGATTTCGCCATCTTGTCCGCTATCCGGCCTAATGGTCAGCGACGCGCCCAATTCGGCGCGCCCGGCTTCATCGTGGATCAATTCCCTGATTCGCACGGCGCCGCTTCGGTCGGCGATGGCAAGATGTTTGACCTTCTTTGCGCCGCCTCCTTCAGCCGCGCTGATGGCGACAGCTTTCGTCGTGGCGCCTGCGTCAGGCAAGCGCAAAGGCGGAATGTTGTTGTTGGCGGACATCACTACGGCAGCGCCGTTTTCGCTGATCAGCGCCCAATGACCTCCGTCCTTGCTGAACGCGGCCAACCGGATGCGATCACCGTCCGGCTGGTTGATCAACCGGCGCTTGCCGATGTCCCAGATTCCCGGCGCCTCGCCGATGGCCGCCAGAAATTCTCCGTTGCGGCTGAAGGCCACAGCCATCAAGCTGCTTCTCTTTGCGCTGTCGCGCAGGACAATATCTTCGGATGGTTTATCCGGCGAATTCCAAGCCTTGATCTTCCGTCCGTCGTCGGTGATCAGCAGCCTGCCATCGGAGGCGTAAGCGATGATCGGATCGGCGAAACCGTTTTCAAGAGGGACGGTCGCAACCACCGATTCCGCTCGCGTTTCAGTCATCAGCATTTCGCCGTCCGCATTGACTACCGTCAAGTAACGCCCATCCTCGCTGAATGCGACGGCGTCCGGTTTGCCGCCGTAATAAATCAAAGATTCCTTCACCAGCGTGACGGAGCCGTTGTCGTTCGCAATCGCCAGCTTGACGACCAGATTGCCTTCGGTGGTCACGGCCAGCGCGCCGCCGCTGCCGCTGAAAACCGCTTCTTTGCAATCGGGCAAATCGGTTGTCGCAGCGACGACTTTGCCGGTTTGCGCGTCACGCAATTCGATTGTCCTCGGCGACGGCGACGATGGAGTGGACGGAGCGATCTCCCGCAGGATCGTCAGCAGGTATTTTCCGTCAGGGCTGTAAGCGGCGAAGCTGAAAAATTTCTTCCTCCCCGAATCGGCCTCTATCGGTTCCCCGATCTGAGCGCCCGTCGCGGCGTCCCACGTGAAGAGCCTGCTGATAGCCGCCGACAAGGAGCAGCCTCTGCAAGTTTGTAGTTCGCTGGTGTGGATGGTCGCCAGCTTCTTTCCGTCGTGGCTGAACGCGGCGCCGATGACCTTGTGCGACCACGAGGCTCCGGAGGTCTGAGCCAGCGGCCTCGTATATTGATTCTGGGCGGGCGTGTCAGTATCGGCGAGCGGCGCCGGAAGGCCCCGAATTTCCTGCATGGAAGTTTGAACCTGCAATTTGCCGGATTGATTCGGCGCCCGGCGCTGCGGCGTGGGTGTCACTGGCTCTTGCGTCTGCGGCGGAGCGGGCCGCTGCGCGCCGACCGCTGCGCCGCTGGCAGTATTCCACAACTGCGCCTCGGCGTTGATGAATGTGACCAGGCGCGAGCCGTCGGGACTGACTACGAGATTTTGCTTTACACCGGCGGGGATTTGGAGCGCTATCGGCTGGCCGAACCATTGCCCATCAACGGTTCGGAACGTTTGAATCTGAACGGCGCTTCTGGCGCTGCGGTACGCTGCGTTTTGGTTTTTATCATTGGCGCCCGGAACGTCCTCTACTGTGGCCACGATGGAAGAAGCCGCCAGAAATTTTCCGTCCCGGCTGAGCGAGATTTCCGTGACGCCATCAGGCAAATTCACCAGCGCGGGATTGGTCTTGCCTGTGGCGGTGTCCATCAATTGCGCGTCCTTGTTCGATGTCAGCGTGACCAGAGATTTGGCGTCCTGGCTGAGCGCGGCGGCGCCGCCGTAAGTGTCTATCCGCTGCGCCTTCACGATGCGCGGCGCCAGCGAGAGAATCGCGCGCGCCGCGCTGTCGCCTTCGACCGTCGGCAGAGATTCTCCGCCGGAAGTTTTCATTCGGAGCGACTGGGCGGCCAGCAAGGCTCTTTTCTCCACCGCCTCGGAATTGTTTTCGCCCTTTGTCGTCAGATGCGCGGAATGCAGGCCGAGCAGTTGCGCCACGCGCTGGCTTGAAATCGCGCTCTGCTTTTCAGCCCTTTCAGCCTGCTCGATCGCCAGAATCGCGTTCCCTCTCGCCTCGTCAGCGCTTCGTTCAGCGGCCCTCTGGGCGGTTATCGCCCTGATTTTTTCGGCATTGAGTTCCTTGTTTCGAACCTCCAGCGCCGTCAACAGATCGGCGTTTTTGCTCGCCTGCTCGACGAGCCTGTCTTTGGTCGCGATCAGATTGTCCTCGGACGCCCTCAACGCCGTATTACTCTTCTCCAAATTCGCCTTCGCCGATTCGGCCTGCGCGTTGAGCCGCAAAGCGTATCCAGTCGCCACAAGCGAACTGACCGACAACAAACCGAGAAAGAAGCTGAAGAGTCTGTTGCGGAAGAGTTGTTTGCGCTTCGCCTCTTCGCGTTCCAGCGCGTCGGCGAGTTCCCTTTCGCGCCGCGCCCGCTCGCGTTCGGCTTCGGCGTCGCGTTCTTTGCGGCTTTGGTCCATAAATTCAATCGCGGCGTCATAGCCCTCGCAGTAACGCTCGGCCCAGGCCTTGTTCGGTTTGCGCTCGTCGTACCAGTTCAGAGCGATCTGCAACTGCGGGTCGCGCCACAGATCAACCTGCTTCTTTTTGAACCGCGCGGCGTCTTCAGCCAGCCGCACGTAAATGTCGCGCCAGTCGGATTCGTCGTTCAGCCATTTGTCCAGTTGTTTCCACTGGCGGATCAAACTCTCGTGCGAGATGTCAACCAGCGGGTCGGCGGTCAGTTTGTCGTCTTCGACGGTGAGAAACGACCGGCCTTCGCCGCGAAAACGGTTGATGATCTTCAGCAGTTGCTCGCGTGTGGCGCCGGTGATTTCCTGCAATTCGCTCAGGTGAGTCTGGCGGCGGACGCGGCGGTTGCGCGTGTCAACGTTGGTCAGGGCCTGGAACATGCGCTCGGTGATCTTGCGCTCTTCGTCGCTCATCCCGATAAGCGCGCTGTCGGCGTCGTGCGAAAGCGCCTGTTTGATCGTGCCCGCTCTTTCATAATGCGGGTAATCAATCGCCGCGTCGCCGCTTTGCCGCCAGTTATCCCACGTCCGCATCATCGCGTGCTGCATCACCGGCAACTGATCCGATTGTTCGCCGACATCGTTTAGCACGCGGTCAATCAGCCGGGGCGCGATCTGCTGTCCGAACAAACTGATCGGCCCTTCGATGGCCTGCTGGCGCTGATGGCGCGTCAGGCGCGGCACCAGATACTGGCTGCGGTTGAGCGCTTCGGGCAGGCCGTAAAAGTTGTCGCATTCGCCCAGGTAATCCGAGCGCATGGTCATCACAACATAAACCGGCAGCGCGCGCTGTTCCGACAATTCCAGCATGATCGAAACGAAATCAGCCGCCTCGTCGCGCTTTTCCGGGTCGCCCGTTTCGATGCCGAAATGAAAGAGTTCTTCAAACTGATCAACCAGCAACAACAGATTTGCATTGGAACCGGCGCTCGCCTGCGACAAATAATCAACCGCCGCCTGCGCGCCCGTCCGGCGCAGTGATTTGATCATCGCGGCGATGTCTATCTCTTCGAGCACGACGTTCGTCGCGGGATTCAGCGCGCCGGTGGCCGCGTCAATCAGCGAGATGGCCAGATTGCGCAGCGGCGCGTCGCCCGGTTTCATAATCGCAATCCGCCATTGATCGCGGTCGCCTGCCAGGAATCCGGCCTTGAGTTTCGGAATCAGCCCGGCGCGAATGAGCGAGGATTTGCCGCAGCCCGAAGACCCGACGATGCCCAGGAAGCGCGTGCGATGCAATTTCTGCATCAGTTCGGCGGCCTGCTCCTGCCTGCCGAAAAAGAGCAGCCCTTCGTCGCTGTTGAACGGGCGCAGGCCGACAAACGGATTGCCGTTGAATATCGAATCGGTTTGGGTGTTGGTCGTCGTTGTGTTCATCTTTGCATTGCCCCCTTTCCTTCACGCGATTTCCAGCAGCGGTTTCAGAACCTGCGGGTTGGCGATGTCGGCGTCATCGAATTCGCAGACCGGGATGGTGATCGGCAAACCGAAATTCCCGTCGGTGGCTTTCCTGCGCGGCGGCGCGAAATAGATGCCGCAGGCTTTGGGCAGGCAGTTGTAGGAGGTGGCCATCTTCAACAGTTCCCACATTCTCCCCTCGACCCAGCTTCGTTCGACGGCGCCGTAAACGAAGATCAGGCGGTTCACCTGTTTGATGCGCTCTTCCAGAATCTTCAGCGTCAGCTTCGGGTCGTCCATCTCCGGTTCGGTGAACGGCAGCACGCCTCGCTGGTCGAAGAAATCAATCAGCTTCCATGCCTCGCGGCGATCTTTGATGTGAAAGTTGAGCAGCGCGGCTGCGGCCGGTTGCGGCGGCGCAGCCTCTCGTTTGATCCTCTCGATGGATTCCAGAATGACGCGCGCGACATCGCTTTTCGGCTCGCGGATAATGCGGCAGGTTGACCGATAGTTTGAATGGCTTCCGCTTTCGAGGTCGGCGAGGAACTGCCTGTGCCGTTCGTTTTCGACCTTTTCGATCTGCAATTCGGGCGGCATCCAGACTAGCTGATTCCGGGAAAGTTCCAGCCCAAGTTCGAGCTGCCGCCGCGAATAGCTCTTCCTGAGCGGCCTGCCTTCGCCGTCTGTCTCGTTCAGATCGAAGATGTTCTGCCCCGGCGAATCGGTCAGCAGATGAACCGACAGCGCCGCGCGGCTCAGTTCCGCCCGCGCCTTCTCGTCGTGTTCTTTGGCTCCGACGGGCGGAGGAATATCCGTCACAACCCTGACGCCGTTGCGCCTCAATTCATTGAGAACGCGATCGTGCTGAATTTCGAGCGAGTCTGAAGAAGCGGCCAGAAACACTGTGAAGGCGTCTTCGCCAGCGGGATCGCGTCCGGCGGGGTCGGCGTTGACCCGCGAAGCCGAAAGAGTCTTCTTGAAAATCTTCAGCAGCCCCTCGATCTCGCGCGTCAGCTTCCGCAACTGGAATACGAAATCCTTCTCTTTCTGATCGGACGGCCAACCCGAATCGTCGTGGAATTTCGACCCCGTGATGCCTTCAAATTCCGGAGGCCAGTCTTTGTAATCAATGTCGTAAAGCAGCAGATTGAAGATGCGGTTCTGGTTTTCAACGCTCAATCCCCATTTTTCAGTTCGCGCCTTCTCGTGAAACATCCGCAACTCTTTGCCGCAATAATCGGACTCGAGATAGCGGCCCGAAACGAGCGCGAGGAAAATGGCCGCCCCTTTGACCTGCTTTTCAATCTCCGGATCGAAGCGGGTGTTGCTGTTGAGCCTCCGCTCGTCGCGCCAGATCGTCACGCCTTCCATCAGACCGTCGAGCGCGCTCTGCAATTCGCTGTGAAAGTAAGTCACCCAGCCATCGTCGTTGTTGGCGTGGGCGTAGCTGATGAAGATGTCGCATTCAAATCCGGGTAGATAAGACATTGTCTTGACCTTCCTTCAAAAGAAACGGCTGTGGCGCTTCGACGCGACTTCTGGCCGAGGGGTTTACAAACTGGCTGAAGAATCTGCGAACACTTATCGTTCTTCCCCGACTTCAATCCGCAGCCCTGTCAGCGTGCGAAATCAAGGGCCGGATAAGCGGCAAGAGATTACCGCACTTCAAAAGCTGACGCCATCTCAAATTGGATGTTCGCCGGAACAGGGCTTTTGCAAAGTCGTCAGGGACAGGGCTAAAACCCAAGACCAACCACCTACAACCTATAATTTTTTTCCTTCGATGGCTCGATCAGATGACGCTTCGAAGGAAAGGCCCATAGGTTGTAGGTGTTCGGTGATAGGTTTTAGTTTATAAGCAAGGCCACAACCGACTTTGCAAAAGCCCTGTTCCCCGGAAGGCCTGTCAATCATTGATCTGAATCGTCACGCCCGCCGATTGAAGATCGCCGAAATGTATCTTCAATTCCGCCGCTCCGGGCGCAATTGCGCCGGGCAGTTGCGCGTCAACGTCGTGCGCCGCATTGCCGGGATGAAAGCTGACGCGATCCGGTTTGACGATCAGCCCGCCGATCTGCACACGGATGTTTTCGACGCTGGCGGTTTCGTCCAGGACTTCGACCAGAATTTTCAATCGCGATTTTTCTCCGCGCGCGTGAATATCCGTGCCGCCGTCGGCGGCGTTCATAACCGTGCCGATCTTCGGAATCGGTCTGGCGGAGACGAATTCAATTTCAACCGGGTCAGAGACTGAAGCCGCGTCAATCTGCAACTGAACTGCCGCCGCTCCGCTCTGAACGCCCGGCGGAACGCCGATTTCGATCTGCGTCAGCCGCTCAAGCTGATCGCCGAATTCGGCTCTCAGCGCGGCCTCGAAATTGTTTCCGATGGGGCCGGCGTAACGCGCTGCAACCGCCGCGCCGTTGATGACGACGCAGGCCGAATTGCAATCAACCCAATCACGATCCAAACCCGACGCGATGACGGTGAGCGAAGCCTGATCGCCTTCAGTCGGGATCGTTTTGTCGAGAGCGTCAACCGTGCGCCCGAAAAACACGATGCTGGGCCGCATCGAAATCGCGCCATCAGCTTCTTGCGAAACTCGCTTGCGAATCGTCGTCCAGCAATACTGCGTGCCCGCGCCGAAGAGGCTGATCAATTGCGCGCCGGTTTGACGGGCGAAGGCTCGGATTTCCGATTCGGGGAAAACGGCGCCCGCCCACGTGTCTTTCCCGGCCTGGGCGTAATCGCGCGACGTGACGCCGTTGGTTTGAAACCTGAAGACGCCGCCGGGTTTCAAAACGCGCCACCCGTCGCGGATGTTCGACGCGATGACATCGGCGCTCGGCACGTGCTGGAAGACATACGCCGACAGGATCAGATCGAACTCTTCGCCGCCGAAGATCGCAAAATCAACGCCGCCGGTTTCGTGAAGCCGCGCATTGCCGACGCCAGCGAGCCGCGCGCGAGCCTCCTCGATCATCCGGCCCGAAACGTCAACGCCCGTGACTTCGCCGAAGATCGAAGCGAGATGTTTCGTCATTCGCCCCGCGCCGCAACCGATTTCCAGAACGCGCAAATTTTTCGGATCGCGCCCGCCGGTGAGCAACGGCAGATCGGCGCGCACCAGACGTTCGACTTCGACGACGCCGGTTCTGTCGAACTCCTCTTCCGTCTGCCGCTGCCTGAGCGAATTGATAAACCACTTCGCGTCCTCGCGCGCGCGCGCGTCCCAATCGCGTTTCATTTCGTCGGCGACCTTCAGCAAATCATCCTTCCCGGCAATCATGTCGCTTATCGTCTCCTCAACTATTTTTCGGCCTTCAAACGCCTCGCTCCCTCTAACGGCACGAAGCGACAAAAACTCGTTCGCTCAAACAGTAAAACATCAACTACTTTGGAGGGAAATGTATATGGAACGTTTTTCAATCTTCGCAGTGTGCCTGCTCGCTCTCTTATTCTCGACATCCATCCTCGCGCAAAATCCGCAAGACCCGCGCGGCGCCCGTCAACGAGGCGGTCATCACCAGGGAAACAAGTTGAAGCGGATGGACACCAATAACGACGGCGCGATTTCGCGCGACGAATGGAGAGGCAAACCGAGAGGCTTTGACCGTCTTGACATCAACAATGACGGCGTGATCACCAGAGAAGAACTCAGAGCGCGCCGCAATCAGAACCAGAAGCCGCAAGGTATTTTCTGATCCGAACTGATCCGGGCGATTGCGACTATTGCGCTCCTGTCCACACTTCGGCGATATTTCGGGCGCCATCAATTATCCGAATGGGGCCGGCCTGCGCCCCGAAGAAGTGAACTTCAGGAGGCAAGATGAAAAGACTGGTCGCATCGCTCATTTTCGTAAGCCTCGTGTTTTTACCGAGGCCGCTGTTCGAGGGCCGTTTTGGCGAAGCGGAAGCGCAGTCATCGCGGCCCAACATCGTGTTCATCTACGCGGACGATCTCGGCTACGGCGACGTGTCCTGTTACGGCGCGACGAGGTTGAAGACGCCGAACATTGACCGGCTGGCGAAAGAAGGGCTGCGTTTCACCGACGTCCATTCGGCGGCTGCGACCTGCACGCCGTCGCGCTACGCCTTGCTGACAGGCGAATACGCGTGGCGAAAGAAGGGGACGGGAATTCTGCCGGGCGACGCCGCGCTGATCATCGAGCCGGGCCGCGCGACGCTGCCTGCGTTGTTGCAAAAGGCGGGCTATTCAACCGGCGTGGTCGGCAAATGGCATCTGGGCCTGGGGCCGCAAGGCGGGCCGGATTGGAACGGCGAGATCAAGCCGAACCCGAATGATCTGGGGTTCGATTACTCGTTCATTATGGCCGCGACCGGCGACCGCGTGCCTACCGTTTACATCGAAAACCGCCGCGTCGCCGGACTCGACGCCGCTGACCCGATCCGAGTGGATTACGAAAAGAAGATCGGCGACTGGCCCACCGGCAAAGAGAATCCCGAACTGCTGAAGATGCATCCGAGTCACGGCCACGATATGACCATCGTCAACGGCGTCAGCCGCATCGGCTACATGACC
>WBZO01000958.1_pt3 | contig 22563 bp, 19 predicted proteins | sample 5204261 | NCBI WGS metagenome assembly WBZO01 (sample SAMN12412400, study PRJNA552823) | activated sludge metagenome | isolation source: activated sludge from anammox sidestream of wastewater treatment plant... | place: USA: North Carolina | collected 2017-09 | reverse complement strand
CCTAACACCTAGTAGACCCCAAATGCGGAGTGTGGTACGGATGGTGACGCGGCTGGGGGATGGGGTCAAGCGGAAATCCTACCAGAAATCAACCATGTGTCTGATGCGCTTGGGCGTGCGATCCCTTAACATCGACAGATATGGGGGCATGGGCGGGCATGTATGGGATATGCGCGTGAGGATGCGGGCGTAATGGAGTTGGCAGATGCTGGGCGACATCCCGGCCTGTTGGAGGTTGTTCACAGCAAGTTGCGGGCAAAACACTACAGTTTGCGCACTGAGCAGGCCTATGTGGCGTGGATCCGTCGGTTCATCTTGGCCAATGGGAGACGGCACCCTCGGGAGATGGGGGGAGCGGAGGTCGAGGCGTTCCTCAGCCGGTTGGCGGTGGAAGGCAGGGTATCCGCCAGCACTCAGAATCAGGCGTTGTCTGCCCTGCTCTTTCTGTATCGGGAGGTGCTGCGGGTCGAGCTGCCGTGGATGGAATCGGTGTTGCGGGCCAAGCGCCCACGGCGGTTGCCGACGGTGTTGTCTCATCTGGAAGTGAGGCAGCTGCTGTCGATGATGTCGGGGCGGACTTGGCTGATGGCCAGTTTGCTGTATGGCACGGGGATGCGGTTGATGGAGTGCCTGCGGCTGCGGGTCAAGGATGTGGATTTTGCGCGAAATGAAATCCTGATCCGCAACGGCAAGGGGGCGAAGGACCGCCGGACGATGCTTCCGCGCACGCTGGAGGAGCCTTTACGCCGTGAAATCGAGCGGGCGCGGCTGTTGCACGTTCAGGATCTGGCGGAAGGGTTAGGTGAGACGCCGCTTCCGGATGCGTTGGCCCGAAAATACCCGAATTCAGGGAAGGAATTCGGTTGGCAGTTCGTGTTTCCGTCGGATCAGCGTTCGATCAATCCATATACGGGGCGAACGCACCGTCATCACGTCGATGACGGGGTGCTGTCGCGTGCAATCAAGCGGGCGCGGGGGCAGGCGGGGATCGACAAATTGGTGAGCGCGCATACGCTGCGGCATTCCTTCGCCACCCATTTGCTGGAATCCGGTTATGACATCCGCACGATCCAGGAATTACTCGGGCACAAGGATCTGGCAACGACGCAGATTTATACCCATGTCCTGAACAGGGGCGGCCGTGGGGTTCGCAGTCCGCTGGATGCGGGGTGACGGCTATTGGTCTGGCATCGGGTGATTCTGGTCTTCCTTGACAGGCAGGCTTGAATCCTGAGCCGAAATCTGATTCGAACTTCTGGAATACCCGGATGGTTTTCAGTGCGCCGGCTTGATCTCGAACGTGGCTGCGGGCGCAATGCCGCGTTCCAGGGATTGCAGGTGGATATCGAACGCGCCGAGCGTGGCCGAAGTGGCTTTGCCGCCGACCGGCGTGGTGTTGAGTGAAAAGTCCTTGCCGTTGCCTTTTTTGGGCGTCCAGCGCACCCGGATTTCCGCATTGCCGGCCCAGATGCACTGCACGTCCGGTGGGCAGCGGGAATCGTTGACCAGTTCCATGTAGGTGAGTTGGCTGCCATCGGGCAATTTGGCGCTGGCGCCGATGTCCAGGGTCAGCGTGGTGCTTTCCCCTGCGGGCGGGGCGGCGTTGTCGGTCGTCATGGCGTTCTCCGTCGACGCTGTGGCGGTTGCGGCGACCGCGCTGGAAGTGGCTGACGTGGATCGCGGAGCCGCGTTGCCGCAACCGGCAAGCAGGGCCGCGCTGAGGGCAAGCGTGATCGGGAGTGCGTGGCTGTGCATTGGCTTCACCTTTGCGATGGAACGATTCTTTCACACTGCGCCCGAGGTGGCCTGAACGGTTCCATCCTGGGTCGCTGGCCCGCGTTGCGCCGCGTGGAGCAGGCGGTGGTCAATCGTGTTGCGAGGCGAGGCGATCCGCCATTCGGATGGGTTCGGGCAGGCGGTAGCGGGTCGTGAACTGCATGGCCAGTCCCGGTGCCGAGGCCATGGCGACGCGGTGGCCGGGGGAAACGACGATCGGGTGGACGCCGGGTTTGCTGCGCAGCAGCCAGCCGATCTGGGTGGCGCCGTCGCGCAGGGGAGTGAAGGCGCCCCGCATGGCGTGCAGTTCGAGCCGGGAGGTGCCGGTCAGGATGGACTTGCCGATGCCGATCGTGGGCAGGTCGGCGGCCACGCCGAAGTGGCAGGCGCTGCCGAACCGGCGCGGGTGGGCGGTGCCGTGGCCGTCGATGAAGGCAAGGTCGGGGCGCTGCGGCAGGACGTCGAGCGCGGCCAGCATGGCGGGCAGTTCGCGGAAGCCGAGCAGGCCCGGGACATAGGGCATGCGCGTCGGCAGTCGGACAATCCGATGGTCGATGACGGTCAGCGTATCGGCGTCCAGAAGCACGGCTGCGGCACGGGTGACGGCGCCGCCGTCCTCGAAACCGACGTCAAAGCCGGCGATGGTGCGAAGTGGCTTCGGAAAGCCGTCGCGCAACAGGACGCGCTGCGCCAGTTGTTCTTGCAGTTCTCGCAGCGGCGCGGCGCTGCCGGTCCATTCCGGAAGCATGTCGGACTGGAGTTGCATGGTTCTGGATTCTTCGCTGCGGGTCCGGCGCTACTGTGCCATGTGCGCGGTCGGAGGGCCGTCACGCCGCGTTGGGCGCCAGCGTGGTCAGCAGGCCGCGGGCGGCGTTGAAGCGGGCAGCGGCGTCGGGCAGGTCGAGGCTGATCCGCAGCTTGTCGTGGCCGTCCATCCGGTAGTGCTTCGGTTGGCCCTGGATCAACTGGATCACCGCCACCGGGTCGATCGCGGGCTTTTCGACGAAGTGGATGCGGCCGCCGCCGGCGGCGAGGTCGAACTTGCTGATGCCCAGACGCGTGGCCTGCAGCTTCAGTTCCGCGGTGGCGAACAGGTTCCTTGCCGGTTCCGGCAGCAGGCCGAAGCGGTCGATCATTTCGATCTGCAGATCACGCAGCGCATCGGCGTCCGGAGCGGCGCTGATGCGCTTGTACAGGGTCAGCCGCAGGTGCGGATCGGGCAGGTAATCGTCGGGAATCAGCGCCGGCACGTGCAGGTCGACCTCGGCGCCGTGGTCGTTGGCCGCATCCACGTCGGGCAACTTGCCCTGCTTGATCGAACGTACCGCGCGCGCCAGCAATTCGGTGTACAGGCTGAAGCCGACCTCGGCCATCTGCCCGCTTTGCTCTTCGCCCAGCAGTTCGCCGGCGCCGCGGATTTCCAGGTCGTGGGTGGCCAGGGTGAAGCCGGCGCCGAGTTCGTCCATCGAGGCGATGGCGTCGAGCCGCTTGCGGGCGTCGGAGGTGATGCTGCGGCGGTCCGGGATCAGCAGGTAGGCGTAGGCGCGGTGGTGCGATCGGCCAACGCGCCCGCGCAGCTGGTGCAGCTGGGCGAGGCCGAACTTGTCGGCGCGGTTGATCAGGATGGTGTTGGCGTTGGGGATGTCGATCCCGGATTCGATGATGGTCGAGCACAGCAGAACGTTGGTGCGCTGCTTGTGGAAGTCGAGCATTACCCGCTCCAGCGCGCGCTCGGGCAGTTGGCCGTGGGCGATGCCGATGCGGGCGTCTGGCACCAGCGATTGCAAGGTTTCCTGCATGCGCTGGATGCTTTCGACGTCGTTGTGCAGGAAATAGACCTGACCGCCGCGTGTCAGTTCGCGCTGGAACGCTTCGCGCAGCAGGGCGTCGTCCCAGGCGTGGACGAAGGTCTGCACCGCCAGCCGGTTGGCCGGCGGGGTCGCGATGATCGACAGGTCGCGCAGGCCGCCCATCGCCATGTTGAGGGTGCGCGGGATCGGGGTGGCGGTGAGGGTCAGCAGGTGGACGTTGGCGCGCAGTTTCTTCAGCGCCTCCTTCTGGCGCACGCCGAAGCGCTGTTCCTCATCGACGATGACCAGGCCGAGGTCGGCGAACTTCACGTCCGGCTGCAGCAGGCGGTGAGTGCCGACGATGACGTCGAGTTTGCCTTCGGCCAGCTTGGCCAGATCGGCGGCGATGTCCTTCTTCGACTTGAAGCGCGACAGCACCTCGACCCGCAGCGGCCAGTCGGCGAAGCGGTCGCGAAACGTCTGGAAGTGCTGCTCGGCCAGCAGGGTGGTTGGCACCAGTACGGCGACCTGCTTGCCGGCGCTGGCGGCGGCGAAGGCAGCGCGCACCGCGACTTCGGTCTTGCCGAAGCCGACGTCGCCGCAGACCACGCGATCCATCGGCTGGCTGCTGGAAAGATCGCGCAGCACGGCTTCGATCGCGGCGTGCTGGTCCGGGGTTTCCTCGAACGGGAAGGCCGCGGCGAAGGGTTCGTACAGGGCGCGGTCGACGTCGATCGCCATCCCGCGCCGTGCCTGACGGCGGGCCTGGATTTCCAGCAGTTCGGCGGCAACGTCGCGGACCTTGTCGGCGGCTTTCTTTTTCGCCTTGGCCCATTGCTCTCCGCCGAGGCTGTGCAGCGGGGCGGTGTCGGGATTGGCGCCGGAGTAGCGGCTGATGCGGTCGAGTTGCGCCACCGGCACGTACAGGCGGTCGCCCTTGGCGTATTCGATCTCGAGGAATTCGCCCGGCAGGCCGCCGACGTCCATCGTGACCAGGCCGCGGTAGCGGCCGACGCCGTGATCCTCGTGGACGATCGGCGCGCCCAGCGTCAGCTCGCCGAGGTCACGCAGGATCGCTTCCGGCTCGCGCCCGGCGCGCTTGCGGCTGCGCGGCAGCGCGGCGCGTTCGGGGAACAGCTGGCGCTCGGTGAGCACGCACAGCGGCGGGGCGGCGAGCGCGAAGCCGTCGTCGAACGGTGCGACGGCGATGGCGAATGTGTGTGGATGGACCTTGTCGCCGAGCGCGCCCGTGGGCGACTCCGCAAAGGCCGGCCAATCGGCGAGCACTTCAGGCTGCAGGCCTGCCGCCAACAGCACTTCGCGCAGCGCCTCGCGGCGGCCGGCCGAGTCGGCGGCGATCAGCACGCGGCCGGGATAGCTGCGCAGGAAGTCGTGCAGGGCCTTCGCGCTGGCGTGATCTCTGGCCGCCAGCGGCAGGGCCGGCGCGGGTTGTACCGGAAGCAGGTGGGCTTCGTCGTGGCGCGGGTGCCGGTCGTCGCAGACTTCGATGCACGATCCCTGGTTGAGGCGTTCGCGCACCTGGTCGGGCGCCAGCCACAGTTCCGCGGGTGGCAGGATCGGGCGTTCGATGTCGTGGCGCAGTTGTTCGTGGCGTTCGCCGATGCGCTGCCAGGCCGCATCCATGGCTTCGCCGACGCCGGCACCCAGCAGCGGCAGGGTGTTTGGTGCGAGGTAGTCGAACAGGGTTTCGGTGCCGGTCTGCGCGCCGCGCGCGGGCGGGAAGAACAGCGGCAGGTAGTACTCGATCCCGGCTGGCGCCAGTCCGGCCTTGAGGTCCTGCACCAGCGGGCTGCGGCGCAGGTCGATGTCGAAGCGGTCGCGCAATGTGTCCAGCGCGCGCTGGATCGGTGCGTCCTGCAACGGGATTTCGCGGCCCGGCAGGAGTTCGATCGCGTCGGTTCTTTCCAGCGAGCGCTGGCTGTCGGGATCGAACACGCGAATCGCCTCGATCTCGTCGTCGAGCAGTTCGATCCGGAATGGCGCGCTGGCGCCCATCGGGAAGACGTCGAGCAAACCGCCGCGCACCGCGAAATCGCCAGGGTCGTAAACTTGCGGCGCGTTGCGGTAGCCGGCGGCTTCCAGCCGGCGTTTCTCGGCATCCAGGTCGAGCCGCTGGCCGGTGTGCAGGTCGAAGCGGCTGCCGATGACGTGGCTGCGCGGAGCCAGCCGCTGCATCAGGGTGGCGGCCGGCACCACCAGGGCGCCTCGGCGCAGGCCCGGCAGGGCGGCGAGCGTGGACAGCCGGCGGTTGACGATGTCTGGATGCGGGCTGAAGCGGTCGTAGGGCAGGGTTTCCCAGTCCGGCAGGCCGAGGATGTCGAGTTCGCTGCCGGCGGCAAGCAGGCGCAGGTCGGATTCCAGCTGGTGCGCAGCGGCGTTGTCGGCCGCGACGACCAGCACTGGCCCGTCGTGGCTGGCGCAGGCCGACAGGATCGCGCAGGCCAGCCCGGTGTAGCTGCCCGGCAGTCGCCACCAGGCGCGGCGTTGACCGGCGCGGGGCAGCGGGACGGGGAAGGTCAATCCGGGATGCGGCATCGAAACGGTTCAGGCGCACGCCGGTTGCCGTGGATCGGCGCGGCGTGCGAGGTTTGGAAGCCGGCCATTCTACCGGCCTGCGCTCAGGCGGTTGGTGCCAGCGGCGTGCGCGGCAGTTTCGGCCTCGGCGGCGGCAGGTCCAGCACCATCCGCACCAGGCCGGCCTCGCTGCCGGCTTCGCGGCGGAAGCCCAGCGCGCTTGCGAGCGTCTGCATCGGCAGGTTGCCTTCCAGCACGTCGCCGTAGATGCGCTGCACCTTGCGTCCGCGCGCCCAGCGCACCAGTTTGCGCATCATCCGGCGGCCCAGCCCCATGCCGTTGACGTAGTGGCTGACCAGGATGGCGAATTCCGCGTCCTTGCCGTTGGGTTCGATCGACACCCGCGCGACCGCGCCTACCAGCGCTTCGCCCGGTGGCAGCGGTTCCGCGGCGACCAGCGCGAAATCGCGGCGCGGATCCGGCCGCACCAGTTGCTCGATCTGCGCCGCGCCCAGTTCCTTGATCGGGTGCAGGAAGCGTTGCCGGACTTCGTCCGGCTTGAGCAGGGGGAATGCGGCCCGCATCGGCTCGGCGTCCTCGGGACGGATCGGGCGGATCAGAACTTCACGCCCGTTCGGCAAACGGACATGCTCGTGCCAAGGGGGCATACGGTTGCGTGCGGCCATCCTGTCATCCTCGCGCACAATTCGTTAAGAACAGGCGATCCGACCCGGACCCATTCAGGCGGGGGTCAGGCCGGCCGTCGGCGCAGCGTCTTGCGCATCCGGGTCAGCGTCAGGGCTGCGACCAGCAGGAGCAGCCCGGTGCCCATTCCGACCCCGATGTTGAACAGGGCCACTCCGAACCAGCCCGGCAGATCGTCGGCGTGAGTCTGCGCGAAATGATGCAGCGGCGCGATCCCGTGCACGAGGATGCCGCCGCCGACCAGGAACATCGCCACTGTTCCGGCCACCGACAGGAACTGCATCATCCGCGGCGCCAGGGCCAGCAGGCCGCGTCCGAACGCCCGGGAGACGCGGCCCTTGCCGGGACGGATCAGATACAGGCCGAAGTCGTCGAGCTTCACGATCGCCGCAACCAGTCCGTACACGCCCACGGTCATCAGCACAGCGATCACGGTCAGCACGGCGAGTCTGGTGAGTAGCGGTTCCATGGCGACGGTGCCCAGCGCGATCACGATGATCTCGGCCGAAAGCACGAAATCGGTCCGGATCGCACCCTTGATTTTTTCCCGTTCGAAGGCGGACAGGTCGTCCGGCAGTTCCTCGATGTCCTCCACGACTGTCGTCCCGTTGCGGCGGCGATGGCGCTTGACCGCCGCGTGGGCGAGTTTTTCCACACCCTCGTAGCACAGGTAGCAGCCGCCGAGGGTGAGCAGGGACAGGATCAGCGGCACCGCGAACCCGCGCCCGTGCAGCCACACTTCCAGCAGCGAGATGCCCATCGCCGTTGGCACCAGGATGGCCTTGTTGACCAGCGAACCCTTGGCGACCGCCCACACCACCGGCAGTTCCCGATCGGCGGCGGAGCCGCTGACCTGCTCTGCGTTGACCGCCAGATCGTCGCCGACCACGCCGGCGGTCTTGCCGGCGGCGATCTTGGTCATTGCCGAAATGTCGTCAAGCAATGAAGCGATGTCGTCGAACAGGGCGAAGAAGCTGGAAGGCATGAGGGTCTGGTGGGGGATCGGTCGGAAATTCTGGCATGCCAGTGGCATGTCGGCGGGTGAAGCGTGTCAGGCGGGGTTGCGCAACCAGTCGATGGAAGTGGAGGCGCCGGCTTCGCCCAGCGCGGTCCGCAGGACGTCCAGCGCCGGCGCGATGGCGCGGTCGAACCGCCACGGCGGGTTGAGCAGCAGCATCCCGCTGCCGTTCATGCGCAGCGGCGAGTCGTCGGGTCGCACCCGCAGTTCGACCCGCAGCGCCGAGCGCGCCGGCAGCTGCGCGGCGGCGCGCTGGAACGGCTGCAGCGCGCGCCCCAGCTTGATCGGGTACCACAGCGCGAACAGGCCCTGCGGCCAGCGCGCAAGTCCTTCGCGCAGCGCGGCAAGCGCATGGTCGAATTCCGCCAGCTGCGCTTCGTAGGGCGGATCGATCAGCACCAGTCCACGCGCCAGCGGCTGTCCGTGGTCGTGCGGCGGCAGCAGGGCCTTGGCCGCGGCGTAGCCGTCGCGGACATGCACGGCGATGCGTGGGTCGTGCGGGAGGGCGGCACGGAGCGCGCGGGCTTCCTCGTCCTGCAGCTCACACAGTGCGATCCGATCCTGGGCCCGCAGCGCGTGCGCCAGCAGCCATGGCGAGCCGGGATAGGCGTCGCTGCCGTGGCGTTCGCGACAGGCGTGCACGGCGTCGAGCAACGGCTGCAGCGCCGGTGGCGGCGTCGCGAGGGCGAGCAGGCGGGCGATCCCTCTTTGCGCCTCGCCGGTTTTTTGCGCGGCATCTTCGTCAAGGCGGTACAGGCCGCGTCCGGCGTGGGTATCCAGCGCGAAGCAGGCGGCAGGCTTGGCGACCAGCGCCTCGCACAGCGCCAGCAGGATCATGTGCTTGAGGACGTCGCCGTGGTTGCCGGCGTGGAAGGCATGGCGGTAGTTCACCGTCGACATTCTACGGATCCCTCGCATTCGTGGCTTCCGGTTGCGGAAACCGTGACCGATGGCCCAGGTACGCACGCAAGGCAGGCGGCTAGACTCGGCTGCGGAGAAACACCGGGAATCGTGATGAAACATTTGCTGTGGACGGCGGCCCTGCTCGCCGGCGGAGTGGCGGGCCTGTCGGGCGCTTCGGCGCAGGAGCGGGTTGATCTGGACATGACCGCGCGCATCCGCGCCGAGGCCTTCCACCATTCGCAGGTGATGGCCACCCTGAGCCACCTGACCGACGCCATCGGCCCGCGCCTGACCAATTCGCCGGCGATGGCCGAGGCCAACCGCTGGACCCGCCAGCAGATGACCGAGTGGGGCTTGTCCAATGTCCATGACGAGGCGGTGGACGACCTGGGCCGCGGCTGGGCGTTCACCGATGCGCAGGTGGAAATGCTCAGTCCGAGGGTGATGCCGCTGCACGCCCTGCCCAAGGCCTGGACGCCCGGCACCAGCGGCGCTGTCGAGGGCGACGCGATCGCGGTCAAGCTGGAGTCGAAGCAGGACCTGGAGCAGTGGAAGGGCAAACTGCGCGGCAAGATCGTGTTCGTCGACGATGCGCGCGCCTACAAGACCAGCGACAAACCGGATTTCCAGCGCTACACGGGTTCCGAACTGGACGACATGCTGGCGTTCCCGCTGCCGAAGGGTCGCGAATCCGATCCGGCGATGATGGCCCGCTTCCGCGCGCGCATGGAACTGGCGCCGCTGCTCAACCAGTATCTGATCGACGAAGGCGTGCTGGCCACGGTCTCCATCAGCAGCTGGAACGACGGCATCGTGCGGGTGATGGGCGGTGGCTCACGCAAGGCCGGCGAGGCGGTCGGGGTGCCGGCGCTGGTGATGGCGGCCGAGCATTACAACACCGTCATGCGCGCGCTCAAGGACAAGCAACCGGTGCGGCTGCGGCTGAAGGTGGACGCGCGGTTCCTCGACGACGCCAACCAGCCCGGCTACAACACCATCGCCGAGATACCCGGCAGCGGACCGCAGCGCAACGAGATCGTGATGCTCGGCGCGCACATGGATTCCTGGCATGCCGGCAGCGGCGCCAACGACAACGGTGCGGGCGTGGCGGTGATGATGGAGGCCATGCGCATCCTCAAGGCGATCGGCGCCCGCCCCAACCGCACGATCCGCGTCGCGCTCTGGACCGGCGAGGAACAGGGTCTGATCGGCTCGCAGGATTACGTGGCCCGCCACGTCGCCCACTTCCCGGAACCGACCGATCCGGAACAGCGCGCGGTCCCGGCCTTCTTCCGCCAGAACAAGGGCAAGCCGATCCCCGGCCCCGAGTTCGAGCGGATTTCGGCCTACTACAACCTCGACAACGGCAGCGGCAAGATTCGCGGGATCTACGCGCAGGAAAACCTGGCCGCGGCGCCCGTTTTCGAGGAGTGGCTGCGGCCGTGGCATGACGTGGGCGCGACCATCGTCACCCAGCGCAACACCGGCAGCACCGACCACGTCAGTTTCGACGCGGTCGGCGTGCCCGGCTTCCAGTTCGTGCAGGATCCGCTGGACTATTTCACCCACACCCACCACAGCGACTTGGACACCCTGGATCATGCCGTCGAGGACGATCTGAAGCAGGCGGCGGCAATCGTCGCGTCGTTCGCCTACAACACCGCGATGCGCCCGCAGCGGATGCCGCGCAAGCCGGTGCAGTAGGGTCCGGCGTTGCCTGGTCGGCGAGCGCCCTAACCGGGCGCGACGACCAGCCGGTCGCGACCACCGCGCTTGGCCTCGTACAGCGCGTGGTCGGCGCGGGCGATGGCCGCATCGAGGTCTTCGCCGTTCGCCACGAAGGTGAGCCCGAACGAAGCGCGCAGGGCGATCTTGCTGCCGTCCTCCGCCTGCAGATCGATCCCGTGCAGGGTCAGGCGAAGGCGCTCCACGCGTGCGGCGGCGCCGTCGGGCTCCAGCAATGCGATGAATTCCTCGCCGCCCCAGCGCGCGACCAACTCGTGCGCGTTGGGTATGGCGCCGAGGGCGCTGGCGACGGCGCGCAGGGCCTCGTCGCCGGTGGCGTGGCCGTGGCGGTCGTTGATCTGCTTGAAGTGATCGACGTCGATCATCACCAGCGCGCCCGGCGCATCGTGCAGGCGCGCGCGAGTGCTCTCGATGAAGCTGCGGCGGTTGGCCAGACCGGTCAGGGCGTCGGTGCGGGACTGCAGTGCCAGTTGCCGGTTGGCGGCCTCCAACTGCTCGGTCCGCAACTGGACCCGTTGCTCCAACCCGGTGCGCAGGTCCTGCAACTCCCGATGCTCGCGGTCGTAGCGCATGCGCATGGCCCTCGCCGCACACACGTAGAGGAAGGAGAAGCCGAAAACCGGCGTGCCGTAGACCCGTGGCAGGAGTCCCTGGTCGGAAAGCACGTCGTAGATCAGGATGAGGAACAGCAGGCTGAGCCCCTGCGCGATGACGTGTGCTTCTGGATCGCCGGAGCGGGCGCTGCGGATGGCTTGCCACATCGCGGTCAGCAGGAACAGGACGGCTGCCAGCATCATCGCCGCGGCCACCGGTGCTGCCGGCAGGACGAAGATCAATCCTGGCGCGACGAGGGTCGCCGACTCGACGATCCGGACGTGCTTGCCTGAGCGGCGGTGGACGATCGCCAGGGTGAGCTCATGGAGGCTGACCAGGGCGAGCGCGACACCCAGCATGTTGACTGCGCCCAGCCATCCGGCGTGGGGGTCCGTGTCGGTGCGCAGGGCAAAGCCGCTGATGTCCACCAGCAGCGCGCCGGTGGCCGAGAGCGCCAGCCACAGGTGCGTGCGCCGATGGCGGCGATGCCACCACAGATCGACCTGGTTGATGATGGTCAACGCATAGACCCCGGCGCCGAAGGCATCGATCAGGTGGATTGCCGTGGGGGGGTGGGAGGGCCATGCAATCAGGGTACCGCCATATGCGCCCGGGAGGCAGGCCTCAGCGGAGGACGACCTGCAGGCTGATCCCCAGCCCGCGCATTTCCTCCGCAGCGCCTTCCAGGTCGGCGCGCAGCAGGGGGTGCGTCTGCAGCCAGCGACCATCGACGGCGAGCGTCAGGCCCTCGCCCATGGTCTGCAACTGGAGGCCGGCGATGGCGTCGCCGGTGCGCGAGCGGTGCAGCAGGACCGCCAGCCGCAGCAGTGCCGCGCTGCGGCGTACGGAGGCCAGCCGCCGCTCGGGGATGGCGTCGAAGGCCGGTTTCGGGACCTTGCGGCGCTGGGTGCGCACCAGCGCGGCGAGGCAGGCCTGGCCCTGGCGCGAGAAGCCGGCGATGTCGGAGTGCTCCAGCACGTAGGCGCCGTGGACGTGGTAGCCGCTGTGGGCGATGGCCAGTCCGACTTCGTGCAGCCGCGCCGCCCGCGCCAGCATCGCGCGGTCCTCGCCGGTCAGGCGCCAGCCGTCGGCGGCCTGGTCGAACAGCTGCAGCGCAGTCGCCTCCACCCGCGCCGCCTGCGCGGCGTCGACGCCGTAGCGCTGCATCAGCGCGGCCACCGACGCGTCGCGCGGATCGTCACCGCCACCGCGACCCAGCAGGTCGTACAGCACGCCCTCGCGCAGCGCGGCGCTGCTGACCTGCATGCGCTGCAGGTCGAGCGCGGTGAACACCGCCTCCAGCACCAGCACGCCACCGGCGAAGATCGGCCGGCGGTCATCCGACAGGGTCGGCAGGGTGATGGCGTCGATGCGGTCGAAGCGCAGCAGGCGCTCGCGCACCTGCACCAGCGCCTCGCGGGTGATCGCACCCTTGCCCAGTTTCAGCGCCAGGCAGATGTTGCTGATCGCGCGGTTGGTGCCGGAGGTGCCGATCGCCTCGTCCCAGCCGAGGTCGCGGTAGGTGGCGGCGAACTGCTGGAACTCGGCGGTGATCTCGGTCAGCGCGGCCTGCCAGCGGCGCGGCGAGAGCCGACCGTTGGGAAAGAATCGGCGGGTGCTGGCGATGCAGCCGGCCTGCAGGCTTTCGCGTTCCAGCGGGGTGAAACCACGGCCGATGATGCACTCGGTCGAGCCGCCGCCGATGTCGATCACCAGCCGCTTCTGGTCCTTGCGCGGGGGCTCGGCGTGGGCGACCCCGAGGTAGATCAGGCGCGCCTCCTCGCGGCCGGAAATGACGTCGATGCCGTGGCCCAGGCGGGCTTCGGCCGGGCTCAGGAAGGTCTCCGGATTGCGCAGCCGGCGCACCGCGTTGGTCGCCACCGCGCGGATGTGGTGGGGCTCCAGCGCGGCGATGCGCTGGCCGAAACGTTCCAGGCAGGCCAGAGCGCGCGCCTGCACCGCCGGGGCGAGGCGGCCGGAGGCGTCCAGGCCCTCCGCCAGCCGCACGGTCTCGCGCAGGCGATCGACCACGCGCAGCTGGCCGAGCACGCGTTGCGCGACCACCATGTGGAAGCTGTTCGAACCGAGGTCGACCGCGGCCAGCAGGTCGCCTTCGTGCGGCGGTTCCGGCGCGGGCTGTCGGCGGGAGTCGGAAACGGTCATCGTGGCAGGAATTCCAGTCGCGCGAGTTGTGCCGAAAAGGGCGTGGCATCCGCACCGGGGACGCATTTGCGGTAGTCGCCGTCGGCGCCCAGCAGCCAGGCGTCCTGGTTGTCGGCCAGATAGTCGAGCAGTCCTTCCTGCAGCACCCGGCGGGCCTGTGCGGGATCGAGGATGGGGAAGGCGATTTCCACCCGCCGCAGCAGGTTGCGCTCCAGCCAGTCCGCGGAGGAGCAGAACAGGTCCGGCGCGCCGTCGTTCTCGAACCACCAGACGCGGTGGTGTTCGAGGAAGCGGCCGACGATCGAGCGCACGCGGATGTTGTCCGAGATACCGGCGATGCCGGGCCGCAGCGCGCAGGCGCCGCGCACGATCAGATCGATTGCCACGCCTGCCTGGGAGGTCTCATAGAGCGCGCGTACCACCGCGGGTTCGTTGATCGCGTTCATCTTGGCGAGGATCCGCGCCTTGCGGCCCTGCCTGGCGTGTTCGGCCTCGCGCCGGATTTTCTCCAGCACGCCGTGGTGCAGGGTGAACGGCGATTCCAGCAGCCGCGCCAGCCGCAGCGGCGCGGCCAGTCCGGAGAGCTGCTGGAAGATCAGGTGCACGTCGTTGCCGATCTCGGGGTCGGCGGTCATCAGCCCGAAGTCGGTGTAGGCGCGCGCGGTGTCGCTGTGGTAGTTGCCGGTGGACAGATGCACGTAGCGACGCAGCGCGCCGTCCTCGCGACGCACCACCAGCAGCATCTTGGCGTGCGCCTTGTGTCCGACCACGCCGTAGACCACCTGCACCCCGGCGTCCTGCAGGCGGTCGGCCAGGCGAAGATTGGCCTCTTCATCGAAGCGCGCCCGCAGTTCCACCACCACCGTCACGTCCTTGCCACCGCGCGCGGCGCGCACGAGATGCTCGACGATCGGCGACTCGCGGGCGGTGCGGTACAGGGTCTGCTTGATCGCCAGCACATCCGGGTCGTCGGCGGCCTGGCGCACCAGTTCCAGCACCGGCGCGAAGCCGTCGCCCGGATGGTGCAGCAGCAGATCGCCCTCGCGCAGGCGTTCGAACATAGCGTCCATGCCCTGCGGCAGGCGGGGCTGGAACGGCGGGAACTTCAGATCCGGCCGGTCCACCATGCCGCAGACCTGGGCGACGCGGCTGAGGTTGACCGGGCCGTGGATGCGGTACAGCGCGTGCGCCGACAGGCCGAAGTTTTCCAGCAGCAGATCGACCACCTCCTGCGGGCAGCCGGCGTCGATTTCCAGCCGCTCGGCGCGAAGATAGCCGCGACCGGCCAACTCGTCCTGCAGCGCCAGCGCGAGGTTGTCCACCGCATCCTCGATCACGTTCAGCTCGGCGTTGCGGGTGACTCGGAACTGGTGGGCGCCGAGCACGTGCATCCCCGGGAACAGGTCCTGGGCGAAGGCCGACAGGACCGAACTGAGGAACACGAAATCTTCGCCGTCTTCGGCATTGGCAGTGTGTGCGGGCAGGCGGATGATGCGTGGCAGCGAACGCGGCGCGCGCACCACGGCCAGATGCCCCTCGCGGCCGAAAGCGTCGCGCCCTTCCAGCACCACGACCACGTTCAGCGACTTGTTGAGGATCTTCGGGAATGGATGGGCCGGATCCAGTGCCAGCGGCGAGAGCACCGGCATGATCTCGGACTGGAAATGGGCGCGCAGCCACCGGGCTTGCCGCGGCGTCCACTCGTGGCGATCCGGCAGGCGGATGCCCTGCGCGGCGAGTGCGGGCTTGAGTGAATCTTGGAAGCAGCGGTACTGGCCATCCACCAGCCGCGCAGCGCGCTCATGGATGCGTTCGAGCAACCGCGCCGGGGCGATGCCGTCGCGCCCGGCCGGCAGGCCCAGTTCGGCGGAATGGCGAACCGCGCCGACGCGGATCTCGAAGAATTCGTCGAGGTTGGTGCAGGAGATGCACAGGAAGCGCAGCCGTTCCAGCAGTGGCAGCGACGGGTCGCACGCTTGCGCGAGCACCCGCAGGTTGAAATCGATCTGGCCAAGCTCGCGGTTGGCGTACAGGGACGGGTCGTCGAGCGAGGGAACGGTGCCGTTCATGCGCCGGCCCCGGCGGTGCCGCTCGCTGTCTCTCGAGGCAGCGTGCGTTCGGGGGGGAAGCGGCAGGTGAACACGCTGCCGACGCCCGGCGTGCTCTCGATCACGAGGCATGCCCCGTGCTGCCCCAATACATGCTTGACGATCGCCAGGCCCAGCCCGGTGCCGCCGGTATCGCGCGACCGGCTGGTGGAGACGCGGTAGAAGCGCTCGGTCAGGCGCGGCAGATGCTCTGCGGGGATGCCGGTGCCGGTGTCGCGCACGCTCAGTTCGGCGCCACCGTCGGCGTTGCGGGCGAAGCGCAGAAGAATTTCGCCGCCTTCCGGGGTATAGCGCACGGCATTGCTGAGGAGGTTGGAGAATGCGCTGTGCAGATCCCTCGCCGCGCCGCGCAGGTCGAATGCGGCGGCGTCTTCCTCCCGAATGCGGTGGCGGCCGGCGCTGAGGGCTTCGGCCTCGCGGATGAGGTGGGCAAGCAGGGACGGCATCGGCACCCGTTCGTCCGGCGGCTGCTCGTTGCCTTCCAGCCGCGACAGGGTCATCAGGTCCTCCACCAGCCGGGTCATGCGTTCGGACTGGCGGCGCATTTCCGCCAGCAATGGGGCGGATTCGGCGGGTTCCTGTCCGTCCAGCAGTTCGAGGTAGCCGTGGATCACGGTCAACGGCGTGCGCAGTTCGTGGGAGACGTTGGCAACGAAGTCGCGGCGCATGTGCTCCAGGTGCAGCAGGCGGCTGACGTCGCGTGCCAGCAGCAGCCACAGGTCGTCCGAATACGGCAGCAGGCGCAGGTCGAGGCGCAGGGCGGGATCGACCGGCGAGGCCACGTCGCGCAGCGGCTCGGCGTTGCGACCCCCGGCCAGCCAGCGCGCCATCGGCAGCGGCGCCAGCGCCTTCGCCAAGGGGGCGTCGCGGTCGCGCGGGTAGTGCAGCCCGAGCAGGCGGGTGGAGGCCTCGTTGAACCAGACCAGGCGCTGGCTGTTGCGCTCGACCACGAGGATGGCGTCGGGAAGCGTGGCCGCGGCGGTGCGGTAGGCGCGCAGCAGGCCCAGCAGCCGACGCCGACGCGCCCGGGTTTCGGCGTGGCCGCGATCGATCAGGCTTGCGAGTGCGCCCCAGGCGTCGCGCCGTGAGGGTGGCGTGACGCGCTGGCGCGCATCGAGCCGCCGCAGCACGCCGCGCAGGGTTCGGGCCTGCCAGCCCAGCGCGACCAGTGCGGCCAGCGCCAGTCCCGCCCACGGCCGGCCGACGGCCAGGCCCAACGCGAGGCCAAGCGCCAGCCAGGCCAGCAGCCGGAGCAGGGTCGTGGTCCACGCGGCGCGCAGGAGATCGGGCATGCGTCCAGTCTAAGGCAGTGCTGATCAAGTCCATCCTGGCCTTGATCAGCAGTCGCACGTCCATGTGCCACGGGAAATGCTGACTTTTCAGCGTTGCCCCAAGGGTTCATGCCGGCTCGGGGTTCCACGCGACGCGCTGGTGGATCGAGAAAATGGAAGCGGGAGCGTGCCTCATTCCAGCGCGGACAGACGGTAGCCGGCGCCGCGCACGGTCTGCACCATCGCCTCCAGCCCGTGCGGTTCCAGCGCCCGGCGCAGGCGCAGGACGTGGGCGTCGACGGTGCGCTCCTCGATATGGACGCTGCCGCCCCAGACATGGTCGAGCAGCTTGGCGCGGCTGTGGACGCGCTCGCGCTGGCGCATCAGGAACTGCAGCAGCCGCAGCTCGGTCGGGCCAATGGCGATCACCACCGAACCCGAATCGTCGTCCTTGAACACGCGCTGGGTGGCCGGATCCAGGCGCAGCGCACCGATCCGCAGCTGGCCGTCTTCGGCGCCGTCTCCGGCGCGGCGAAGCACCGCGCGCACCCGCGCCAGCAGTTCGCGGGTGGAAAACGGCTTGACCACGTAGTCGTCGACGCCGGCTTCCAGCCCACGCACCCGGTCGTCTTCCTCGCCGCGGGCGGTGAGCATGATGATCGGCACGCTGCGCGTGGCGTCCTCGCGCCGCCAGCGCTGCGCCAGGTCCAGCCCGCTGCTGCCGGGCAGCATCCAGTCGAGCAGGATCAGGTCGGGGACGCGTTCGGCGATCAGCGCCTGCGCCGCCGCCGCGTTCGCGGCGATGACCGGGGCATAGCCATCGCGCCGCAGCGCGTAAGCCAGCATCGCGCTGATCGCGGGTTCGTCTTCGACGATCAGGAGGCGTTGCTGCATGGACGAAGCGTGCGTTGCGGAGGCGGGATGTGCAAGCGCAGGGCGGACTTCAACGCGCCTGCACGCCGAAGCTCAGGCGTCCACCGGTCACTTCTTCGTCGCGGATGCCCTGGCGCCGCAGCTCCATCACGATCGGTGTGATCGCGGCGATGCGGGCGTCGATCCGACTGCGGGCGTAGTAGTCGAGGTCGGTGCGTTTCTTCAGGTTGTTGAGCTGGACCAGAGCCTGCTCCGGGCGGCCGCCGAGATATGCGGCTTCGGCCCAGGCCTCGCCGGCGCGCACCGGATCGCCGGCGATTTCGTTGGCGCGTGCGTAAGCCTGCTGGAACATCGGGTTGTCGGCGTTGCTGGAAAGCAGCGGGCGCAGCACCGCGACCGCACGGGTTCCGGCGGCAAGCGTGTTGCGGTCGGCAAGGACGCGGGCATAGCTCAGCGCGACCGCGGCGCGGGTCGGCATCCGCGCCAGCAGCGCCTCGAATCGGCGATCGGCTTCGGCGGTGTGGCCGCTGGCGGATTCCACTTCCGCAGTCGTCACCTGCACCCACAGATTGTCCGGATGCGTCTGCAGCAAGGGCTGCAATTCCTGCAGTGCCTGCGCGTTCTGGCCGGCCTGCTGGTGGGCCACGGCCAGGCCATAGCGCCGGGCATCGTCCAGCGGCTTGGTTGCCTGCATCTGCTGGTATTCGCGGATGGCCTGTGCGGGCGTGGACGCGCTGAATACGCGCATGCGCTCGCGGGCGTAGTCGAAGCGCGCTCCGTCGGGATGGACGGCTGACGCAGGCTGCGCGGGCGCCAGTTGCAGGCCCGGCGGCAGCAGCGGATTGCGCGCCGCGGTCAGGCTGGTGAAGCCGGTGGACTGTGGTTCAAGCTTGGCGGCGCGCTCGCGCGCCTCGCTGATCCGGGCCAGGGTGAGCGGATGGGTTTGCAGGTAGTCGGGCACCTGGCCGCGGAGGTCGCCCTGGTTCATCTGCACCCAGGACTGCAGGGTCTGGAAAAAGTCGGCCATCGCCACCGGTCGGTAGCCGGCGCGCGCGAGGGTGCGGATGCCGATCCGGTCGGCTTCGGCCTCGTTTTCGCGGGTGTAGGTGATCTGGCGCTGTTGCAGCAGGCCCATGCCGGTCATGATCGCCGCCGTCGTCGCATCGCCGCGATCGGTGCTGCCGCCTGACTGCTGGGCTGCGATGATGGCGCCCAGGGTTGCCAGCAGAATGGGGAGGCTCTCGCGCTGGGCCTTCTCGGCGCCGCGCAGGACGTGCTCCTGCGTGACGTGCGAGATTTCATGGGCCAGCACACCGGCAACCTCGTCCTCGGTGTCGGCCGCCAGCACCAGCCCGGCGTTGACCGCGACATAGCCGCCGAGGGTGGCGAAGGCGTTGATTTCCCGCACCCGCAGCAGGAAGAAGGTGTAATGCTGTTGCGGCTTGGCGCTGGCCGCGCCGAGGCGCTGGCCGACGTCGTCGAGCCAGTCGTCCAGCAGCGGATCGTCGAGCACGTAGCCGGCGTGACGCAGCTGCGCCAGCACCATGGCGCCGTACTGGTCCTGCTGCACAGGCGAAAGCAGGGTGCCGGCGGACGAGCCCATGTCCGGCAGACGGCTGTCCTGCGCCGCGGCCACGCCGACGGTCAGCAGCAGGGTCAGGGCGAGGGTCGGCAGGCGTCGTTTCATCGGTACAGGATGCCGTGGCCGCGTTCGGCGCGGGTGAACGGGGCTTGAGCGACTGGAATTTCACGCCATCGCCCCGATACTGTCGCCTTGCCAGCCCCCAGTGGAGCGTTCCGTGAGCGACACCCAGACCCCGGTCATCACCATCTACAGCACGGCGCAATGCCCGTACTGCGTTATGGCCAAGAATTTTCTCAAGAGCAAGGGCCGGACATGGACCGAGGTCCGGATCGACGCCGACCCGGCAGAGCGCGAGAAGATGGTCGCGCTGACCCACCGCACCAGCGTGCCGCAGATTTTCATCGGCAAGGTGCATGTGGGCGGCTACGACGACATGATGGCGCTGCACCGCGCCGGCAAGCTCGATGGCTTGCTGGACAGCGGCACGGCGGTCTGAACCGGAAACGATGGAGATCGCCATGGCCGATAGCGACGACCGGGTGAAGGAATTCACCGAATTCCGCCAGCGCATGAACCAGCGCATCCTCGACGAGCCCAATCAGGTCGTCCGGCGGTTCTTCGCGCTCGACACCCAGACCTACCAGGCCGGCGCGCTGGACGTGAAGACCAAAGAACTGTGCGGACTGGTCGCTTCGATGGTGCTGCGCTGCGACGATTGCATCAGCTACCACGTCGCCCAGTGCCGCGATGCGGGCGTCACCCGTGCCGAATTGTTCGACGTGTTCTCGGTCGCGCTGGTGGTCGGCGGTTCGATCGTGATCCCGCACCTGCGTCGCGCGGTGGATTTTCTCGACCGGCTCGAACTCGGCGCCGCCGACGCTCCGGCTGCGCACGACCACGTTGATCCAGTGTGAACTGAACCGCTCCGCTTCCGGGTCGTGCCTGCCGGCATCCGGTCTGCGATAATGCACGGCTGCAATCCTGCATGACGCCACGCCCCGTGCGTGGCGTCGGCCTGTATGGAAACCCCGAACAATGACCACGATCACGATCATCCCCGGCGACGGCATCGGTCCGGAAATCATGGACGCCGCGCTGCACGTCCTTGATGCGCTGCAGGTGGGCTTCAACTACGAATTCGCCGACGCCGGCGTCGCGGCGCTGGAGAAGCACGGCGAGCTGTTGCCGGTCGCGACCCTGGAGTCGATCCGTCGCAACAAGGTGGCGCTGAAGTCCCCCCTGACGACCCCGGTGGGCGGAGGGTTCTCCTCGATCAACGTCGCCTTGCGCAAGCACTTCGACCTGTACGCCAACGTGCGCCCGGCCAAGAGCTTCCCCAATACGCGCTCGCGCTTCCCGACCGGTGTCGATCTGATCACGGTGCGTGAAAACACCGAGGGCATGTACATCGGCGAAGGTCAGGACGTTTCGACCGACGGCGAAACCGCGGTGCTCACCTCGAAGGTCACGCACCATGGCGCGGAGCGGATCGTGCGCTATGCCTTCGAGCTGGCGCGCAAGACCGGGCGCAGGAAGGTGACGGTGGTCCACAAGGCCAACATCCTCAAATCCACTTCGGGCCTGTTCCTGAAGACCGCGCGCGAAGTCGCCGAACGCTACGCCGACATCGAATGCAACGAGCTGATCGTCGACAACACCTGCATGCAGCTGGTGATGCGCCCGGAGCAGTTCGACATCATCGTCACCACCAATCTGTTCGGCGACATCATTTCCGATCTGTGCGCCGGCCTGGTCGGCGGCCTCGGTCTGGCGCCGGGCGCCAACATCGGCGAGGACGTGGCGATCTTCGAGGCGGTGCACGGCTCGGCGCCCGACATCGCCGGCAAGGGCATCGCCAATCCCTGTGCGTTGCTGCTGGGTGTGGGCCAGATGCTCGACCACACCGGCAAACCGGAGCTGGCCAATGCCCTGCGCGATGCCATCGTCGCCACCCTGGAGGCGAAGGATTCGTTGACGCCGGATATGGGCGGCAGCGGCAACACGATGGGCTTTGCCAAGGCGATCGCAAGCCGGCTTTGAGACGGCGGCTTGCTGGCTTGCATGGTGTGATGTGCAAGCAGGCGTGAATGGATGAGGATCGGGAGCCCTTCGGCGCGAATGTCCTCCGGCACCGACCAAAGGTCGTCGCCTCCCCCTTGATTTCGCGCCGAAGGGTTCCCGATCCTCATCCGCGCAGTAGTCGGCCATCGAACCAAAGAAAAAGGGCGCCTTGCGGCGCCCTTTGCGTGAGCCGGTTGCGAGAAAGTCAGTTGCGCGACTGCAGCTTCGACAGCAGGCGCAGGATTTCCAGGTACAGCCACACCAGCGTCACCAGCAGCCCGAAGGCGGCGTACCACTCCATGTACTTCGGCGCGCCGCGCTCGGCACCCTGCTCGATGAAGTCGAAATCCAGCACCAGGTTCAGCGCTGCCACGACCACCACCACCGCGCTGAAGCCGATCCCCAGCGCGCTGTTGCCGTTGATGAAGCTCATGCCCTGGAAGCCGAACAGGTTCATGCCCAGCTGCGCCAGGTACATCAGGGCGATGCCGCCGGTGGCGGCGACCACGCCGAGCTTGAAATTCTCGGTCGCCTTGATCAGGCCGCTGCGGTAGGCCATCAGCAGGGCGGCCAGGGTGCCGAAGGTGGCAAATACCGCCTGCACCACGATGCCGGGGAAGCGCAGTTCGAACATCGCGGACACGGCGCCGAGGAACAGGCCTTCGAGGATGGCGTAAACCGGCGCGGTGAACGGCGACCACTCCTTCTTGAAAATGGTGATCAGCGCGAACACGAAACCGCCGATCGCGCCTCCCCAGACGTAGGCGGTGACGGCGCCCGGGTTGCCGGCCGCCAGTGCCGCGGAGAACTGCGACCAGCTGAACAGTGCGCCGACGAGGGTCAACACCAGCAGCAATGCGGTCTTGTTGACGGTGCCGTTGAGAGTCATCGCTCCGCTGTCGCTGCGGACGACGCTGCCGCTGCCCAGGTCGAGGAAGGTCTTGTCGGAGAGTGCGGGGTTGCCGCTGCGCATGATGGCCATGATGTGCTTCGTGTCCGGGTTGGGGATGCGGCAGCGCCGCTTGCAGGTGAGCATAACTCGACCGCCCCGGCCGTGCAGAAGGCAGGCTGAACGGGGATTCATCGCTGCGTCAATGCGAAAGGCGGGACTCGAACCCGCACGCCTTGCGGCACTGGAACCTAAATCCAGGGCGTCTGCCAATTCCGCCACTTTCGCGCTGGCAGGATTGTAGCGGGTGGCGCAAACAAGAACGCCCGGCGGAGGCCGGGCGCTTCGGGGATGGTGGGCCGTCAAGGGTGAGCGGGGCTTTCGAGCCGCATGGCGGCGAGCCCGCGAACGCCCTGCGCGCTGCAACGCGCAGGGCCGGACCCGCGCAGCGGGCGAACCGCAGGTTCGAATCCGGGTGTCTGCGGGTGGCGCAAACAAGAACGCCCGGCGGAGGCCGGGCGCTTCGGGGATGGTGGGCCGTCAAGG
>WBZO01002667.1_pt1 | contig 22574 bp, 14 predicted proteins | sample 5204261 | NCBI WGS metagenome assembly WBZO01 (sample SAMN12412400, study PRJNA552823) | activated sludge metagenome | isolation source: activated sludge from anammox sidestream of wastewater treatment plant... | place: USA: North Carolina | collected 2017-09 | reverse complement strand
AATGGACTTTTTGTCCAGAGCAAAGCAAATTTTGAAGGAATAGCCTTAGCTACGTAACTATTTCACTGCCTTGCCAGCTCCCAAAATACACTCGCCGAAATACCCAACTTATTTCCGGCACGTTCCTTAGAAGTATTTCATGAAGGCCATATTACAATCTCATCCTCAATTACTGACAGGCTGAGGCGTGGAATAAAGCGTGTTTTTATTGCCTCCTCCCAGGAGGTGTATTTTTTTGTCATTTCCTTCGATGGCGTTACAGCTCGCTATGGAGAAGGTCGTTCCGATTCCCAGCGTATGAAAGAAAACCCGACTGTCATCCGGCGTGAAATAGGGAACGGCGTTGGACAATTTGTCGTCCAGCAAAACGGCCTTATCCGTGCCGTCCGGCCTGATGCGGATGATGTCACTGTCGAAAGGGGTGCTTAGAAATTTGCAGGTCGTGAAGGCGATGTACTTTCCGTTATTGCTCCAGCAGGGATCGAAGCAGTAGAGGTCGTCGTTGGTGAGGCGGAACTCGTTTTCCATTTCTAAACTGCTATCGTTGTAATCCGCCACAAAGATTTCGAAATCATCATTTGCACCGTTTGGTTTGTCGTCAGGCAGGGAAACATAAACAATCCTTTTTCCATCGGGCGACCAGGCGGGGTCGGCATAAACTTTATTTTTTGGTGAAATGATGTGCGGGTTCTTTCCATTGATGTCCGTAATGATCAGCCGCCACTGGTCATTTATATAGCCTCTGGCGGGGTCCTTACAAAATGCTGCCATCAAAATCCTGGTGCCATCGGGGCTGAACTTGGCGACGCCCTGTTGCTTCCAACCGTATTCTCCTTTTGGAATGAGGACGACGGGATTGCTGCCATCCATATTAAAAACCATCAAGTCGCTGTTTGCATAATCGTTGGTGTTGTTGCCCGACTGGGTATTGCCCTTTTTAGGCGTTCGGTAACACAGGAACTTCGTCCCGTCGTAAGAAACCCGGGGCCACCAGTAATTATGGCTGAGGTCGTTAGTGAGGTTTTTTTCGGTCGTGCCGTCGTAGCTGAATATCTGCATGACGGCCTGATCCTTATTGCTTTTGTCGTAAAAGATCTTCAGGTTTTCGTCGCCCGGATTGAGGGGACTGATTTCCTGTTTTTCACACGCAGAGAGCAGAACTAAGATCAAGGCGAAAATTGGGAGAGATTTCATTGGGAGATGATTTTTAGGAACGTGTCGGAAATAACTTATGCATTTGGGCGGTGTCTTTTGGGCGCTGGCTGTGTTAGTGAAATGGTTACGTAGCTAAGGCTATGCGCCTATTTCACTGCCTTGCCAGCCCCCGAAATACACTCGCCGGAATACCCAACTTATTTCCGGCACGTTCCTTAGTGAAATTATTCGCAACTATTTATTAGGAGGTATTTTTTGGGTGAAAAATGAAGATTTTACTCAAAAAATACCCCCTGATAAGTACTTACCAAAAATGATATTATGAAAAAGAACAACAACACATTAAAAAACACCCTACCTTTGTCCCGTTCATTGAGAAATTTCTGTAAGCAAGGGAGATTTTACCTGTTAATGGTTCTCATTCAGTAGTTCTGTAAGTAAGTTTTCGGCAGTTTCTTCCAACTCGCAAATCGCCTTCCAGCCTATCTGCATTTATTCCCAATTTCAGTTACAAATTGCATTGCTCCAACAGAAATCCTCAGCTTTCTTTCACTTAATTTTTTTTAGTAATGAACATTTTTGTTGCAAAACTGAGCTTTGACACTCAGGAAGATGACCTTCGGCAAACCTTTGAAGAGTTTGGAGAGGTTTCGTCCGTTTCAGTCATCACTGACAAGTTTACAGGTAAATCGAAAGGGTATGCATTTGTGGAAATGCCCAACGATGACGAAGCAAACAACGCCATTGGAGAATTGAACGACAGCGAGTTGGATGGAAGAACCATTGTTGTTAAGAAAGCAGAGCCGAGAGAAAATCGTGGCGGCGGCGGCGGTGGCCGTCGTGGCGGCTTTGGTGGTGGCGGCGGTGATCGCCGCGGCGGCGGCTACGGCGGTGGTAGTCGCGGTGGCTACGGCGGCGGTGGAGACCGTCGCGGTGGCGGCGGCTACGGTGGCGGTGGAAACCGCTGGTAATTAGCACCAGCCGTGTGAATCAGATAAAAAAAGCTCCGAAGCTCAGGCTTCGGGGCTTTTTTTATCAGGAACCTGGTGGAAAAAACTTAGTGGGTAGTCAAACAACAAATGACAAGTTGGTTGCGCCACAACAGGGTGTAATGGCCAAATTCCCAATATGCCCTAAGGCCGTTGGGCAGCGACTTCTGGGCGCTGGCTGTGTTAGTGGAGTAGTCACGTAGCGAAGGATATGCTCCCTTTTCACTGCTTTGCCAGCGCTCGATACACTCTCGCCGAGATGCCCAGTTTGTTTCCGGCACGTTCCTTAAAATACTTTTCGGCCCGCAGTTGGGCATTTTTTCGCACGTTGACGTAGAAGAAGTTGAAATCGGCGATGTGATAGTTTTTTCTGGTAAAAAAGAAGCTGCCGGGGAATTTGGGTTTGTGTACCCACAGCAGGCCATTGTTCACCTGTGCGTCTGCTATGCCCGGATAGATTTTGTCGAACTTCCTCAGCACTGAGCCTTCGTTCAGCGATTTGCCGGCAGGCTGGGGGTCTGTGACCCAGGTGAGTGGATTTGTGACGATGATGGAGTCCCCCATGGGAAAATTTCGGGGTTTAAATCCGAATTTGAAGCTTCGCCAGGAGCAGACGCAGCCCGTCTGCGCAGGGGTTTCGCAGGGAGGGATTGTCCTGTACGCAGTTTTTGAAATCGGCCAGCCGACGAGATAGGCGGCGACCAATTTTTCCTTTAGCGGTTTTTCATCGAAAAACTCTTTCAACAACCGATAACCGTGCCTGGCACCCTGGCTGTGCGCGGCAATGATGATTGGCCTGCCCTGGTTGAAGTGAGCGAGGTAATATTCAAATGCGCGCCTGATGTCTTCGTAAGCCAGGTTGATGGCCTGCTCTGCTGACTTTTTATCTTTTGTGAAAAAGCTGCGCAGGTGCGCCTGCCTGTACCGGGGGGCGTACACCCTTCCGGCGCCGTTGAAAATGCTCGCCTGAAACAAAATGGTTGACTCGTCCACTTTTTGATTTAATTTTGCATCTGCTAAAGAGCCATTCCAATTTTTCTTGGAGACTTTCCAATAGATGGTCGGGTGCAGAAAGAAAACATCTACTGGCGCTCCGGATTGCAAGTCTTTTAGTGAGGGATCGGGTGTGAGGTCGGCTTTATCTGCCCGGGTGGGCAAAGCAGCCCATGCCTGGGGAGCGGCATAGTCGGGAAGCGGTGGAATGTCCTTTGAAGAAAAAGGCTTTATCGAACAGGATAGCGCTATCATGGCGCTGGAAGCTAAGATAAATGTCAGGTATTTCATTGGCTGGCTTTTAGAAGCTGTTTGAATTTAGCTGCTAAATCCAAACAGCTTCTTGGCCCAAAAGTAAAAACTCCCTCTTTAACTCAGCCACTGTGTCGCGTTACTTCTCTGAAGTGTAGCTGTCTTAATAAGCCATTTTCAGCCATCCTGCCCCTATCCTCCTCCCTCATTTGCCGCTGGATTTGTGCTGTTAGGTGCGTATTAGAGTTTGTTTGCGATTTGGTCACTTGGCTAAAAAACGGCCCTTTTACGCCACTTTTCCTCCTTTTTACCGTTCCGTAGTGCTGCTACGCAACGGAAAAAAGGAGAAAAATTGACGAAAAATTGCTCGTTTTCAGATGCTGTTGGGGTTGGGCTGCCGGAGATAAAAAGACACCTTTTTAGCCCGACACGTTCCTTAACTCCATCCCAACAGCATCTCTGCTCAAGCACTAAAACGAAAACAAGCTCTTAAAACCTGAATCCGTGAGGAATTTTTACAAGTCGCTATAAATCAATTCGCTGTGAAAAACAAAGGCAGCTTCTTTCTTTTTTGCTATGAATTGATTGTCAATGAGATGCAAAGACCCTTCACGGATTCAGGTTAAATAGGCTTATTGTCTTTATGTAAATGCTTAGCAACGAGTGTTTTTGGGAGAAAAAATGAAAATTTTCCCCTAAAACACCCCGAATTGCGGGAGGAGGAAGAAAAAATGAAATTCTTTCTTCCCCCTCCTCCTGGGAAGCTGTTGGATTTGGCTGGCGAAGAGAAAAAGGCGACTTTTTAGCCCGGTGAGTTAAATTCAAACTGCTTCTGAGTAGTTGCGTTTTTTATCATCCAGGAGATGAATTTAGTGTAGCGTCTGATATACTTTTGCGCCCGCTAAAATTTTATCCAAAAAAACTTGTGAAATGAATATTACAGTTGTAGGAACAGGTTACGTCGGTCTCGTTACGGGAACCTGTTTTGCCGAAACCGGTAACCATGTCGTGTGCGTTGACATTGACGAAAAAAAGGTAAAACGGATGCAGAGCGGGGAAATCCCTATCTACGAGCCGGGCCTTGATCTGCTCTTCGAGCGGAATACCCGTCAGGGTAGGCTCGTTTTTACCACCGACCTGGCAGAAGGCATCAAGTCGGCAGAGGTCATATTTCTGGCTTTGCCCACACCGCCGGGTGAAGATGGCTCCGCCGACCTCAAGTACATTCTGGGCGTTGCCGACGACATTTCAAAACTCATCCAGGACTACAAGGTGATCGTTGACAAGAGCACCGTACCGGTGGGCACGGCAGAAAAGGTGCACGCCATCCTTGCCCGGAACCTGAGCGAAGAGCTGTTCGACGTAGTTTCCAACCCCGAATTTTTACGAGAAGGCGTGGCCGTAGATGATTTTATGAAACCCGACAGGGTCGTTATTGGCACGCGCTCTGAAAGAGCGCAGAAGCTGATGAAGCAGTTGTACGAGCCATTTGTCCGCCAGGGCAACCCGATTTATTTCATGGACGAACGCTCTGCCGAGATGACGAAGTACGCCGCCAATTCGTACCTGGCAGCGCGGATTTCCTTTATGAACGAGATTGCCAACCTCTGCGAGCTAGTTGGCGCCAACGTTGATGCTGTGCGGGTAGGGATGGGCAGTGACAGCCGCATTGGCAAAAGATTCCTTTTTCCCGGCATTGGGTATGGAGGCTCCTGCTTCCCCAAAGACGTTCAGGCTCTTGCCAAAACCGCAGAAGACAAAGGCTACGATTTCAAAATCCTGAAAGCCGTTATGAACGTCAACAAAACGCAGAAACATCGCCTCACGGCGAAGATCAAAGCCCACCTGGGCGACAACCTGAGCGGGAAAACCATCGCTTTGTGGGGCTTGGCTTTTAAACCCAATACGGACGATATCCGGGAAGCACCAGCGATTTACCTGATTGAAGACCTGTTGAGTGCAGGAGCAAAAATCAAAGCCTTCGACCCTGAAGCTATGAAAAACGTGCAGGCGGTGTTCGGCGACGGGGTACAAATGGCTCAGGATCAGTACGAAGCATTGATTGGGGCAGATGCGCTTGCCATTGTTACCGAGTGGAGCGTTTTCCGTACGCCGAGTTTTGAAGTGATGAAACAACTCCTCAAAAACCCTGTAATTTTCGATGGCCGCAATCTCTACGATGTGGAACTCATGGAAGACAAGGGCTTTTACTATGAAAGCATCGGGCGAAATACCGTCGGCTGATTGCAGCAGCAGTGCTGCCCCACAAAATACACTCGCCGAAATACCCAACTTATTTCCGGCACGTTCCTAAATCCGGTTGCGAAGGTATTGACCCTTGCAGCCGGGTTTGTCATTTATAAGCTAAACATTAGCTCTGTCTTTTTTTAAACATGCGTTCTGATTTTACCTTTGCTGGCTAAACATCCTTTTGCTTTATTAATTTCCTGATATACCTTCTGACCAGTTTTTAAAAATAACCGTTCAATAATGAGAAATTTTTTAACTCTTGTATCCGCATTTTTGTCCATAGCTGTATTTGGCCAAACGGCTCCTAACTTTTGGAAGCAAGTAAACTACAGCGATATTCGTCTGCCTGAAAACTCGGAGACGATGGCAATGCCCTCCGAATATCTGACCTACTCTCTGAACTTTGACGGGATTGTCAACTACCTGAAAGGGGCGCCTTCCGAAGGCTCTTACGCTTCGCAAAGCGGCAGCTTCCGGCTGGTATTGCCGCTTGCAGATGGCTCCATGGAGGCTTTCTCCGTTTGGGAATCATCGGTGATGGATCCTGCGCTGGCAATAAAATATCCCGAAATTAGAACCTTTGCAGGGCATAGCGTAAGGCATCCTTCCGTCACTACCCGGTTCGGGTATGGCTACGATGCATTCCATGCAGTTATTCTGGGTGGGCCAACGACTACCGTTATCACCTGGTATGCCAACAATCAGAATGAGTATCACCTCTGCTTCGACCCACTGAAATTTGACATTGCGCCGAATGAAGTACCTGGTCTGATTTGTGGACACATCGGCGGGGGCGAAGAAATAGACCCCATTGAAGTGCCTGCTGATCCGGTGGTGAGTTTCCGAGGAGGAGGCGAAGGTGCCCTGGTGGCGAGGAGGACGTATCGCGTTGCGATTTCCACGACGGGAGAATACGCACAAATGCACGGGGGCACGCTGCAGTCTGTACTTTCTTCGCTCGTTACTGCCGTTAGTGCCCTGAACTCAGTCCTTGAGAAAGAAACCGCGGTGAAGTTTATTTTGGTGCCCAATATCGAGAGTGTCATCTTCCTTGACCCGGATGGTGATCCATTTTTCAATGCAAATAACGGGAGCGGTTTGATGGCGCAGAATCAGGCGATTCTCAATTCAAATATTGGAAGTTCATTTTACGATGTAGGGCAGGTTTTTACAGGCCCCTGCACAGATGTAGGAGGAGTAGTGAGTGGCACAGCCTGCTCGCAGGGCAAAGGCAGGGGAACTACCTGCAATTTTACCAGCAATGTCACTGCCGTGATGCTCAACACGGGAGCGCATGAGTTTGGGCATCAGCTCAGTGCAGGCCATACCTGGAGCAATTGCCCCGGGCAGGAAGGCCAGCTCAGCGACGGCACCGCCTGGGAGCCAGGCAGCGGCAGCACCATCCTCTCTTACCAGGGCGCTTGCGGGCCGAGCAACATACCGGGTGGAGGAAACATCATTTATCACGCTGGAACCATCGGCCAGATATGGAGCTATACCCGCACAGGAGGAGGCGCTCAATGCGGGCTGACTTTTGAATCAGCCAACCATGCACCGGAGATTATCTGGCCTTACAACGACGGATTCAACATTCCGATTTCCACCCCTTTTGAGCTGGAAGCTGCGGCCATTGATGAGGATGGAAATGCGATGACCTATGCCTGGAACCAGATGAACTTGGGGCCGAGTGCTCCGCTGGGGCAACAGATTGGCAATTCTCCGAGCTTCAGAACTTACGACCCTTCAAACTCCCCCAAGCGCAGCTTCCCGCGGCTGCCGGTTTTGCTCAACAACGGCTTTGAAGATACTGAATTGCTGCCCGCTTACTCCCGCAACCTCAAGTTTCGTTTTGTCGTCAGAGATAACAACGTGGATGAAGGCTCCGGAGGTGTCACCTGGCAGGAGCTTTCCTTCAACGCTACGGCTTCTGCCGGTCCCTTCTTAGTCACCTATCCCAATGAAGGCACCGAAACCTGGACGGGAGGAGAAGAAGTAGAGATCAGCTGGGACGTGGCCAACACCAATAACGACCTGGTGGACTGCCAGGCCGTCAACATCAGACTGTCTGTGGACGGAGGGCTAACCTATCCTCACCTGCTCGTGGGCGCAACGCTCAACGACGGTGCCGAAAAGGTTTTCATCCCCAGTGTGAATACAAGCAAAGCCCGCATCCGGGTAGAAGCTGCCAACAATATTTTCTTCGACATTTCCAATAGCGATTTCAGCATTCAGGCTGCCAGCTTACCGGGATATACCTTGACGATGAGCCCTCAATATCAGCAGGTTTGCGTACCAAATGAGGCAGAACTTCAGATATTTACCAACCCGATATTGAGTTATAATACGCCCATCCAGTTGGACATTGTAGAGGGATTGCCCGCAGGAGTCAACGTCAGTTTTAGTAAAAACCCGCTGAACCCCGGAGAGAATGCAGTGCTCAAATTCAATATGGACAAAGTCACTGACAACGGTGTCTTTGAAGTAACCCTCCGGGCTGTTGCAGGCACCGACACGATCTACCGCAGCTTGTTCTTTAATGTGATTTACAACAACTTCAAAGACCTTGCGCTCTTGTCTCCTACGGACGGGGAATCAGGCCTTGGCCTGGCTCCCGATTTTACCTGGACTGACCTCCCACAGGCCGACCTGTATGACTTCCAACTGGCAACCAGCCCCTTATTCGACTCGGCTTCTATGGTTGCTCAGGCTTTCAATTTGACCGATGCCTTCTATGTTCCGAATATTGCACTGGTCGAAAGCCAAATTTACTTCTGGAGGGTGCGCCCCTCTAACAAATGTGGGCAGTCGGATTACACCTCCCCCAAGGCATTTCAAACATTTACAATAGCATGTATTCCCTATGTCAGCACGGATGTGCCCAAGAATATTTCTTCCAATGGCCTCCCGGTGGTGAAGTCCGTCATCCCCATAGCTACGAACGGCGTCATTTCCGACCTGAACGTCAAGCAGCTCAAAGGATACCACGATCTGTTGCCTCACATTGAGGCTAAACTCATCAGCCCGGCCGGGACAGAGTGCGTGCTGTTTTCAAAAATATGCGGAAACGTTCAGGCTTTTAACATGGGCCTGAATGACGACTCGCCCATTGACATTGAGTGCCCTCCTATCAATAATAAGCAGTACAGACCCCAGGAGCCGCTGGCTACTTTCAACGGCGAGGGGACGCTGGGCAACTGGACTCTGGAAATCGCCGTCATCAATCCATCCGGCCAGGGAGGAGCCTTGGAGAGCTGGAATCTCGAATTTTGCTCTACCATCTCTCCCAACCATCCGTTCCTGGTGAACAACGACACCATCTACGTCAAGCCACTTGAAACAGCAATTATCCACAACTACGAAGTGGCAGTGGAAGACATTGACAACAACGGCAGCGAGCTCCGCTTCATGGTCGTAGATGCGACTGACGAGGGCTACCTCTCACGCAACGGCGTACCGCTGGGCACAGGAGATTATTTCACTATGACGGATATCCATCTTCAGCACCTTACTTACACAAACACTAACCCCGATGCCGTGTATGACTTTTTCACCTACGTGGTGGAGGATGGCACCGAAGGTTGGCTGGGCACACCCAGGGTCAGCATCGTCATTGACGAAAACGCAGTGACTTCTGCCAGGGAAATACAGGCTGCCAATGGTATGTTCTTGTTCCCCAACCCGGCTAAGGACTACCTGATGGTCAACTTCTACCAACCTGTAGAGGAAGGTAGCACGGCGGCAATCCACGACCTCAGCGGGCGGTTGGTTGCACAGCATAAATTAAAGCCAACCCAGCAACAACTCCAATTGGACATGAAGGAGCTGGCACCGGGCATCTACTTCCTGTCCTTACGCTCGGCAAATGGGGTTTTTACTGAAAAATTTATCGTCCAACGATAGGCGTTGATAAATTCTTTATTAAAAGACGCAGCCTGAAAAAGACACGGGGCTGCGTTTTTTTTAATCTTGCCACAAGGTTTTGTCCTGAACTGACCGAACGGCTCGATTTCTCGTTTTTCCAACGAAGCTCCATTGAGAGCTTGTTTGCGATTGGATCACTTGGCTAAAAAACGGCCCTTTTACACCACATTTCCCCCTTTTTCCAGCTCCGTAGCGCTGCTACGCAACGGAAAAAAGGAGAAAAATTGACGAAAAATTGCTCGTTTTTAGCTCAAGCACCAAAACGCAAACAAGCTCTGATTAGTTTTGCAGGCCTTTCCTGCTGAATAGTTCTTAAAATTCAACTACTTGGCAGGGGTGTTTTGGGGGAGGGACAACTGTCAATTCTTTCCCCAAAAAAGCAAATTGTGGACGAAGGAAGAAAAGGTGAGGTTTTTCTTCCTCCTCTGCATCCTCCTAAGGAGCTGTTTGGATTTGGCTACCAAAGAGAAAAAGAACGAGAAAGACACCCTTTTAGCCCAGTAAGCTCAATTCAAACAGCTTCTAAGGAGCGTGGCGGAAATAACTTACGCATTTGGGCAGCGTCTTTTGGGCGCTGGCTGTGTTAGTGAAATAGTTACGTAGCGAAGGCTATGCGCCTATTTCACTGCCTTGCCAGCCCCCAAAATACACTCGCCGAAATACCCAACTTATTTCCGGCACGCTCCTAAGTAGTTGCCTTAAAATCTAATTAGTATGAAGAAATTTTTAACTACAACTGCCGCTCTGATCACTGTTATTTTTTTGACAGCCCAGACCTCAGGAACTTTTTGGACTAATCAGAGCCTAATCGGGGTAAACAGCCTTACGCAGGCAAAGCATTTACCCAAAGCTTTCAAAACCCTGTCGCTCGATTTCGACGCAATGGCCAATTACCTGCGGGAAGCTCCCGTGGAGTTCACCGATGCCGCAAAAAATGCAGCTTTTACCCTTGCGCTGCCCATGCCCGATGGCACGCTGGAGCAGTTTGCCGTGTGGGAATCACCGGTCATGGAGCCGGAACTCGCCGCAGCATATCCGATGATTAGGACTTATGCAGGCACCGCGCTGCAAAACCCAGGTATTACGACCCGCTTTGACCTCAGCCCGCAGGGATTTAACGCTATCGTACATCGGCCGGGAGGCACTGTTCTCATCGCTCCTGAGCAGCACCAGTACATCAGTTATTGGGTTAAAAATGTGCAACCTGCTTTCCCGTTTATTTGTGGAGCTGATGAGGAAAACAAGAATATCCCGCTGGAAACTTCGACACCTGCCGGAACGAGGGGCGCAGGGGGCATCGCCCAGGCCGTGGATCTCCACACTTACCGGCTGGCCATTGGCACTACTGCCGAATTCTCTACTTCCAAAGGAGGAACGGTTAGTTCCGTCCTGTCCGCAGTCACTACGGTGGTCAACCAGGTAAACAGTATTTTTGAAAAAGAAAATGCCATTCGCCTGATCCTGATCAGCAATACAACAGAGACCTTTTTCTTTCCTCCGAATAGCCAGGATCCCTACACCAATGGCGACCTGAGCGCTAACCTCGCTGAAAATGTGGTGGTTATGAATAACGCCTACGGCATTGAAGGATACGACATTGCTCATGTCTTTGGAACACAGTCCACAGGAGGAACCATTGGACTTGCTTCTGTAGGGACGGTTTGCGGTGCATCCAAGGCCAGAGGAGCCAGCAATGACTTGTTTGGCGTGCCTTTCTACACAACTGTAGTGCACGAAATTGGCCACCAGTTCAGTGCTAAGCATAATTTCAACAACTGCGACGGACAAAACGAAAATGCCCCCACTGCGTATGAGCCGGGTGGTGGCAGCACCATTATGTGTTATGCCGGGGCATGTGCCTCAAATACGGTGCAGAACAATCAGGATGATTATTTTAACATCAACTCGCTCATCACCATCCAGGACTTTAGCCGTGACCCCATAGGTGGGGGTAAATGCGCACAGGTGGTCCCCGTTGAAAATAATGCCCCCGAAGTGGATATCCCAATTGAGGGTGGATTTTACATCCCGATTAGCACCCCGTTTGAGCTGAGCGGCACCGCTACCGATGCCGATGGGGACAACCTCACTTACACCTGGGAGCAATACGACCTGGGGCCACTGTCTCAGCTGGGAATGCCGACTGGCACGGCTCCTTCTTTCCGCTCCGTTCTGCCGGGCAATTCCTCCACCCGAGTTTTTCCAAAAATGGAGACCATCATCAGTAATACGCCTGATAAAAACGAGGTGCTGCCGACTTACTCCAGGGCGCTGACTTTCCGCCTGACAGCCAGAGATAACCGCAGCGATGGCGGCGCCTGGGGCTATAAAGAAATCAAATTCGCCGCAACGGCTGACGCAGGCCCCTTTGTCGTTACGGCACCGAATACCGCGGGTATTTCCTGGGAAGTTGGTCAATACCAGGAAGTCACCTGGGATGTGGCTAATACTGAAAACGCTCCCATCAATTGCAAATTTGTCAACATCCGCTTGTCAAAGGATGGTGGGTTTACCTACCCCATTACGCTGTTGGCCAATACGCCTAACGATGGCAGTGCTTTTGTCGTCGTGCCCGACGAAATTACCAGCCAGGCGCGCATCCGGGTAGAAGCTGTAGGGAATATTTTCTTCGACATTTCAAATGCGAACTTTGCCATCACCGCACCGACAGCACCGGGGTTTGCTCTTAGCCATTCGCCGCAGTACGGCGATGTTTGCATTCCCGATGCCTTTGAGGTGAGCCTCCAAACGACGGCGCTCCTTGGCTTTAGCGACACCATCAGCTTTGCAGTGAGCGGCCTTCCCGATGGTGCGGTTTCTTCTTTCAGCGAAAATCCCATCGTAGCAGGCGCCGAAACGACTCTTCTGATTGATTTTTCAAACGTGACCAGCTTCGGCGATTTTTCGATTTCTATTCAGGCGGAGGCTGTAGGCCTGCCCGTGGCCACCCGCGTGGTGGACCTGCACGTGGTGTATAGCGATTTCTCTGCATTGGAAACGACAGCACCAACTGATGGAGCTGCCGGCGAAACGACTTTGCCTGTTTATGGCTGGACGGCCCTGGCCAATGCACTGACCTACGACATCCAGGTGGCTTCAGATCCGGCTTTCACCCATATCGTGGATGAGGCGACTGGCCTGACGACAAACAGCTACATCTCTGCTGTCACACTCGAAGACAACGCTCCTTTCTATTGGAGAGTACGAGCAGCCAACGAATGTGGGGAAGGAGAATTTATAGATGCCGCCACTTTTCATACAGTGGCACAGACTTGCGTTACCTCGCAAAGCACTAACCAGCCCATCCCGATTTCTGCCAGCGGGCTGCCTGTCATTTCAGTGCCCATCAGCGTAGCACAAAGCGGCGCTATCAGCGATATCAACGTGAAAAGCATTGTCGGCACACACGCCCCTGTCGGCGTTTTGGAGTTTCGGTTAAAAGCGCCCGATGGAACCGTCGTCAAGCTGGTGTCAAAGCCCCCCTGCGCAGGAAACGTCTTTAATATGGGTTTTGATGATCAATCTCCTCTGACACTGACAGGCTGCCCCAATACGGGCAAAATCTACAAACCACTTGAGCCACTGTCTGCTTTTAACGACAAAAACGTGAAGGGCGAGTGGACGCTGGAAGTGGCTGTGATTGCAGATGGAGATGGTGGCTCCTTCGAAAAGTGGTCCTTTGAATACTGCGCAGCTCTCCAGTCTCAAAATCCATTTTTGGTGAAAAACGATACCCTGGAGGTGCCGCCCAACGACTCCCGCCTGATCTATCAGGACAGATTAATCGTTGAAGACCCTGACAACCTGCCGCATGAACTTCAGTTCACTATCGTGCACAATACGGCCTCGGGCACGATTTACCGGAGCGGGCAGCCACTCACAACGGGCGACCACTTCACAATGCACGACGTGTATGCCAGCGCTATGGAATATAAGAACACCGATCCCAATGCCTTGTACGATTACTTTACCTTCACGGTGGACGACGGCCAGGGTGGCTTTTTTGGAACACCCCGCTTCAATATCAAAATGAACCCCGACGCCGAGCCTTCTGCTGCCAGCGGTGCGGCAGATGATGCTATGGACCTGCTCCTCCACCCCAATCCGACAAGTAGCCTGGTGACGCTGGAATTCCGGCAGCCTGCCCCGATAGGAGCAGAGCTTGCCCTGCTGAACCTACAGGGGCAGCTCTTGAATAAAATGAGCTTCGATCAGGCCATTGGAAAAGTACAGCTCGACCTGGGCAAACTCCCTGCCGGCATGTACCTGGTGCAGGTGAAAACTGCCCGGGGATTGACGGTGAAAAAAGTAGTGAAGGAATAAATCAGGTGCTGCCTGGATTGGGCTGCCTGGGAAAAACTCCCTTTTGGAGTTTGTTTGTGATTTGGTGCTTGAACAAAGATGAGGCATGAGCCGGGTTGCTTGGAGAGTGGTGGAGTTTTGAATCTGATTGTTCTTTTCTTCAAAGACTATTTGAGGAGGAGTGAGGGGGTGATTTAAAATGTTTTTAAAATTCAGATTGCAGGTTTACATATCGTTGTCATTATCCCAGCGAGAGATGAGGAGCAGTCTATAGGCTTAGTCATTGACGAGATACCGAAAGGGCTGGTGCAGGAGGTGATCGTCAGCAACAATGGCAGCAGGGACCGGACGGCAGAGGTGGCTCGCGCACATGGTGCTACAGTTGTGGAGCAGCCGCTGCCGGGCTATGGCAACGCCTGCTTGAAGGCGATGCAATACCTACAGGGCAAGCCCCGAGCTGAGCAACCAGGCCTCGTCATTTTTCTCGATGGAGATTACTCAGACTACCCGCAAGAGATGCCCCGCCTCATCCGCCCCGTTCTGGAGGAAGGCTGCGACTTAGTCATTGGCTCACGGGCACTTGGCAAGCAAGAAAGAGGAGCTATGCAGCCCCAGCAGATTTTTGGCAACTGGCTGGCGACCCGGCTTATCCGGCTGTTTTTCGGGTACAGATTCACCGACCTCGGTCCTTTCCGGGCAATTTGCTGGGAGAAACTCCTGGCCTTGAACATGGAGGACAAGAACTATGGCTGGACGGTGGAAATGCAGGTGAAAGCCGCCCGGCAAAAGATGCACTGCACCGAAGTTCCCGTCAATTACCGCCGTCGCATCGGCCTGTCAAAGGTTTCGGGGACGCTGAAAGGGAGCCTGCTGGCAGGCTACAAGATACTCTGGGTTATTTTTAAAAACATGTGACCCACAGCGTCTTTTTTCCTTAGATGTTTCCCCGCTTCAACTCCTGCACGGCGAAATCTGCTGCTCTTGCTGTCAGTGCCATGTAAGTCAGCGAAGGGTTTTGCCAGCCGCTGGAGCTCATGCAGGCGCCGTCCGTGACGAAGACATTTTTCACTGCCCACATTTGGTTCCATCTATTGAGTGCAGAGGTTTTGGGGTCGCTCCCCATTCGGCAGGTGCCCATTTCGTGGTTGGAGTGCCCTGGCGGGTTATTGCTGGGGTCGTTGAAAGGATAGATGTTTTTGAATCCGGCGGCTTCCAGGATTTCGGCAGCAGCCTGAGCCATATCGGGGCGCATGTTATACTCGTTCTCCCGCCATTGGGCGTCCACTTTGAGCAGCGGCTGCCCCCAGCTATCTGTCTGGCTGGTGTCAAGGGACACGAAGTTGTCGAAGTGGGGTAGGCACTCGCCATAGCCGCCGATCCACATTTGCCAAAGGCCGGGGTCGTGAATGTTGTTTTTCAAACTTTCGCCAAAGCCGGGTTGCCCTCTTCCTCTACTCCAGCCCTGCCGGCTAGCACCTCCCTGGAATCCGTAGCCCCGGATGAAGTCTTTCATTGGTCTTTGACCCGGCAGGTTGCGGAAGCGGGGAATGTAGGTGCCATTGGGGCGCCGGCCGGAGTAGTACTGCTCCTGAAAGCCCTCGTGGGTGCCTGTTGCGCCAGCTTGTTTGTGGTGATCCATTAGGTAGTGGCCGATGACTCCGCTGTCGTTACCCAGCCCCCCGGGGAACCGGTTAGAGCTGGAGTTCAGCAGAATGAAAGCAGTGCCCAAGGTGGAGGCATTCAGGAAGATGAGCCTTGCAAAGAACTCCTCTGTTTGTCTGGTGTTGGCATCAATCACACGGACACCGGAGGCCCTTTGACTTTGCTCGTCATAGATTACCGAATTGACGATAGCATCCGTGTGGATGGTCAGGTTACCGGTGCGTAGTGCTGCGGGTAGTGTGGCCGACACGGAGCTGAAATACGCTCCGTAGGGGCAGCCCCAGTGGCAGCGATTCCGGTTTTGGCATTTTCCCCGGCTCAATTCCAGGTGTTGGGGACCTGGCTGTGTGAGATTGGCAACCCGCCCGATGATCATGCGGCGGTCGCTCCAGTTTCTTCTCATGCTTTCTGCCACGTGCTGTTCCAGGCAGTTCATCTCCATAGGAGGTAAAAACTTTCCGTCGGGCAGTTGGGGGATGTTCTCCTTCGAGCCGCTGATTCCAGCGAAAGCCTCTACGTAATCGTACCATTTCTCCAGGTCTTTGTAGCGGATAGGCCAGTCCACGCCATGCCCATCCCGGGCGTTGGCACCGAAGTCGAGGTCGCTCCAGCGGTAGCTCTGCCTGCCCCAGAGCAGGGAGCGCCCGCCAAGGCGCCCTCCCCTGAGCCAGTTGAAAGGCTTCGCCTGCACGTAGGGTTGTTCCAGGTCTTTTACCCAAAAATCTACATTGTCGGCAGCGAAGGCATAGCACCGGCTTTGGATAGGGTATTGCCGCCGCAGCTCGGGCGTGAGCCAGCCCCCAAAGGGTACGTCCCAGGGGTTGTTCATGGCGGAGATATAGTCCTTGCCATGAACGAGGTTTTGCCCCCGTTCGAGCAAGAGCGTTTTGAGGCCTTTTTCACAAAGCTCTTTAGCTGCCCAGCCCCCGCTGATACCCGAGCCTACGACAATAGCATCATAGCTTTGTCGAGGTTTTGCCCGCAGATTCAAGTGTATATTTATCACGTTTTTATTGAGAGCTTGTTTGCGTTTTGGTGCTTGAGGCAAAAAAGGGCCGTTTTTGACCAAGTGACCCCATCGCAAACATGCTCTGAATAGTTACTGATTTTTAATAATAGCATTTTCCGCCCTAACAGCAAAACTGCGAATAGTTGACCTCACCCCCAAACCTCCTCTGCAAAATTTTGCCCTCTTCCTTCCTCCCTCTCTAAAAAGATCTCTTCTCTCTCAATCTGATTTTTACAAAAAAACCAGATTGTCAGGCAGACAACCAACCGGTGTTTTTCGCAGCGGTATTTCTCTGAATACATTTGTTGGAGCGAGTAAGCGGGGAAGTTTTTTATAGCCCTCTTAACTTAGCTGCTCATTTTTAAAAAAGCTAATTATGAAAGAAATAAAACGCAGACTATCCGAGATACTCATGTTCACCTTTCTGTTGTCCAGTTGGGGTTTTACGCTCTCGGGCCCCTGGCAGGAAAAAGTCGAAGCCGGATTATTAGAAAGAGCGCAGCGCGGTGAAGAGGTGGAGTGCCTTGTCATTTTAAAAGAGCAAGCTGACGTTTCGGCAGCTCTAAACCTGCAAACCAAGGAACAAAAAGGGCGCTATGTTTTTGAGACGCTGCGGGGTGTTTCGCTAAAGAGCCAAGCCAACCTATGCCATTACCTCGACAGCGAAAAAGTCTCCTACTACTCGCTCTACATTGTCAACGCTATTTTTACAAAGGTGCGCCTCTCCGTTTTGGAAAACATAGCCAAGATGCCCGAGGTGTCTTTTATTCAACCCAATCCACCGGTCGAAGTTGAATCATCTGCATGGGAGCACGAGGAGAGCAGGCGGGGCCTCAACGGCGTTGAATGGGGTATCAGCATGATCCGTGCAGATGAAGTTTGGGCGATGGGCTTCAAGGGGCAGGGTGTCGTGATCGGTGGGCAGGACACCGGCTACGAATGGGATCATCCAGCTCTGAAAAAGAAATACCGCGGATGGGACGAAGCGACCCAGGTCGTTTCTCACGACTACCACTGGCATGATGCCATTCATTCCATCAGCCCCTTGAACAACGACTCTGTGTCCGTGCCCGAAAACAACCCTTGCGGACTGGACTCTCCTGTACCCTGCGATGACAATAACCACGGGACGCACACCATGGGTACGATGGTAGGAGAAGACGGCGAAAATCAGATCGGCGTAGCACCCGGCGCTCGCTGGATCGCCTGCCGCAACATGGAGCGGGGCTACGGCTCGCCCTTTACTTATTTGGAATGTTTTCAGTGGCTCCTCGCACCCACTGACCTGAATGACGAACACCCCGACCCCACCAAAGCACCGCACGTGATCAACAACTCCTGGTATTGCCCGCAGCAGGAAGGCTGTAATCCCGACAACTTTGCCGTACTCAAAAATGCCGTGTCCAACCTGAAGCTGGCTGGCGTGGTAGTTGTCGTCTCAGCAGGAAACAGCGGCCCGGCATGCAGCAGCATCAAGGCCCCACCTGGTATCTTTGACAATAGCTTTTCCATCGGTGCCACCCAGCCCAATGACACTATTGCCGGGTTCAGCAGCCGTGGACCGGTGCTGGTGGACGGCAGCATGCGCCTAAAACCCGATGTGTCTGCGCCGGGAGTAGGCGTTCGCTCCAGCATCCGATTTGGAGCTTATGCCAGTTTCAGCGGCACGAGCATGGCAGGGCCTCACGTCGCCGGCCTGGTGGCGCTCATCATCTCGGCCCGCCCTGACCTGGCCGGGCAAGTGGAAACCATTGAAGAAATCATCCGGCAAACGGCTGTACCTAAGACGACAGAGCAGGACTGCGGAAACATTGACGGTGATTCGGTGCCCAACAACACCTACGGCTTTGGCAGGGTGGATGCCCTGGCGGCCGTGCAGGCTGCACTCCTGATAGATAATACAGAGGAAAAAAAAACAATGCAGGTACAGGTTTTTCCCAATCCGTTCAAAGACTATGTGGTGATAGCGTTGCCAGCCAGCACACCGGCAGTGCGCATTGAGATTTTTGACGCAATGGGCCGGTTGGTTTTTAGAAAGGAATCTACCAACGCTTTGACGCAATTGAATTTGACACACCTGGCGGCAGGACTTTATTTTTATAAAATTGAAGGCAGCCATTTTATAACAGGCAAGCTGATTAAAAGAGGGTGACCTGAAAATAAAAAGGCAACTTATTGCAGGGTGAATGAATTGTTATAGATTTACCAGCTATAATTCATTCACCAACTTGATAAGCATGGAAACTCAAGCCAATCCGCGCAAAGACTTCTACTGGGTAGAAGGCAGGGAGCCTCATTTTCAACGCAGGAAAGACATTTTACAAAAGTATCCCGAAGTTACGAAGCTGTTTGGCGTTGACCCGTACCTCAAATACTGGACGCTGGGTCTGGTTCTGGTGCAACTTGTCGTGGCATTATTTGCTCATCGGCTGCACTGGTTTCCGTTTTTGCTGGTGACTTATTTTGTAGGAGCCACCATTGCCCAGGCACTATTTTTGGCTATTCACGAGATTACCCACGACCTGGCTTTCCGCCGGAAAAAGTACAACAACTGGCTGGCCCTGTTTGCCAACCTGCCGATTGTGTTTCCCTACGCCATATCTTTTAAATACTACCATGCCCTACACCACTGGGATCAAGGCAAGGATGGTGTGGATGCTGACATACCCCTCGTGGGAGAGGCGGGCTTTTTCAGAGGATTTCTCGGCAAGCTCATCTGGTTTTTAGGGCAAATCGTTTTTTATGCGGTGCGCCCTGTCCTGGTTAAGCCCCTAAAGTTAGACAAATGGCTGGTGTACAACATCATTTTTCAGGGAGCAGCAATGGCTGTTTTCCTGCCTTTTGCAGGTTGGTACGGACTTTTGTACCTGGTTCTTTCGCTGGTGTTCGCAGGTAGCATCCATCCTACAGCGGGGCACTTTATTTCAGAGCACTACGTTTTTCACGAAGGCCAGGAAACCTATTCCTACTATGGCCCGCTGAACAAGATTACCTTCAACGTCGGCTACCACAACGAGCACCACGACTTCCCGACCATCCCAGGCAGTCGCCTGCCACAGTTGAAAAAATTAGCTCCGGAGTTTTACGACCCTTTGTACTCCTACGACTCCTGGACGAAAGTCATCCTGGACTTTCTTTTCAGAAGGGATGTGACGCTCTTCTCCCGAACTAAACGGCACTGAGTAGGTTAGACTTCTTCCAGCACGGCCCTGGCCAGAGTCCCCTCTACTGCCTGTATTTTTAGAGGCAGACAAATCAGCCGGTAAATCCCCGGGTCAACTTGCCGCAGGTCAAGCCCTTCGACGATGACGACTTCGTTGGATAACAGAATGACATGCGTTTCGAATGAATCGTGGAATAACTGAATGGAGAGATAGTCTATGCCGACCAGGTGAATGCCTTGATTTACGATCCACCTGGCTGCATCGGCTGTCAAGGCGCAGTAATCTTCGTAAAAGGTATGAGACATGTCGTCCCAGAGGCGGGAGTTGTCCGTTTTGAAGAGCAGCTTTCCTATTCCGGGTTTCAGCTGAAGTGCTTCGAGGTCCTGTGCTGTAATCTTCGCCTTTCCCTGAAAAGGAACGACCTGACAGAGGCCGACGAGTTTTTCCAGCGGTATTTCAAGCGTCGTTTTGGCACCATCCACGAAGTGGAGGGGGGCATCAATATGCGTTCCTGTGTGGCTGCCTGCTTTTAGTTGGGTGACGTTGGCAGTATTGCCGCTTTTGATGCTTTGGACATGCTCAACGCAGAACGGATCATTGTCAGGCCATACGGGCAGACCGGGGTGCAGCGCAACGGAAATGTCAATGAGTTTTGCCATGAAAAATGTGATTGAGTACCGTGTCGGAAACAACTTAGGCGTTTAGACGACGCCCTTTGAGCACTGGCTGTGTTAGTGAAATAGTCACGTAGCCCGAGCTATGTTCCAGCCTTGTCAGTTATTAAAATACCCTCGTCGAAATACCCGACTTATTCCCGGCACGGTACTTAGAAGCTGGTTGAATTGGGCTCACCGGGCTAAAAAGTCGTGTTTTTCGCCCAAAATAAAGCAAATTTTTCAGCAATAACTTTGGCTATTCTTTCATGATTTCTTTCGTTTTGGACAAAAAATCCATTCTTTTTATCTCCGGCAGCCCAACTCCAACAGCATCTAAAAACGAGCAATTTTTCGTCAATTTTTCCCCTTTTTTCCGTTGCGTAGCGGCGCTACGCAACGGAAAAAAGGGAAAAGTGGCGTAAAAGGGCCGTTTTTTAGCCAAGTGACCAAAACGCAAGCAAGCTCTTATTTCAACGGATTTTAGTGTCAATCTCATAGGCTGCTCTTTTGAAGCCTAAAGTTATAACTTTATGGAATCTAATTTTTGGACATCATTACACAAGTAGCTTTAAGCCGAATACGTCCGGAAATAAGATAAATTTCGTTTTTAACATTTGTAAAAATAAATCTGCTTAACAATTCTGAATTTTGCCCAAATAAAAAAATAGCAAAAATGAATTGGATTATTTTAGTTTTAGCAGGTTTATTTGAAATGGCTTTTGCATCTTGTTTAGGTAAAGCAAAAACTGCAACGGGAAACGATGTGTACTATTGGTACGCGGGCTTTATTATTACACTATCAATAAGTATGATTTTATTAATAAAAGCTACTCAAACCTTACCAATTGGAACAGCCTATGTAGTTTGGACGGGAATTGGAGCTGTAGGAACAGTTTTAATCGGAATATTGGTGTTTAAAGAGCCTGCAACCTTTTTACGTTTACTTTTTATTACAACTTTAATCGGCTCAATTATTGGATTAAAAGCAGTGTCTAACTAAAAGAATTGAAAGGCACAAGCACATAACAAGCGGTTTGAACGCAAGGCGAGTAAATTACTTCGATTGAATATTGCAGGCAAGAAAAAAGTATTCGCTCATGTTCTTTTTGTGCTGAGTAACATTATTTGAATTAGTTTCGGGTTCACTTTTTTCAGGTTGTACATCCATTCAAGCATGGCGACATAGAGGTGCAGGTAGTGCTTGCTGACGCCCTTGAACCTCCGAATAAAGTTGCGGAATTCCGCCCACAGCCCCTCTACAGTGTTCAGGTGCACCTCGTTGATTCCGTCCCCGTCATCGTCCCTTGTCCATTCGTAATCGCTATGGCACACTGTGACATGGTGCATTGTTGCCGTGGCCACCTTGTTGTAGGCATTGCTCTCGTCGCTGTAACAGGTGCCGTGCTTGCCTCTGTGGAGCCTTAGTGATTCGCCGACCTCCGCCTGGGTGGTATTGAGCAGCAGTTCCAGGCGTATCTTCCCGCTCTCACGCCCTACGGAGCCATAGACAGTCGGTCGGTCGTTGTCGAATGTGTCAAGCCCTTTTTTTATTGACACGGAGGCATGGCAGGTCCTCCAGGCCAGTGTGATGGATGCTTTTTTCGCCGGCATTTTGGTACACTTCGTCGCTCTCGGTGACCGAATGGGGCAACAGTTCCGCTTCCCGCCTGAAATAGGCATTGTCCATCAGCTTGTGCCGAAGGTACAGCAAGTTGGGGTAGTTCAACTTGAGCTCCTTGCTGATGCTGAGCGTACTGTCGTCCTTGAGAACCCCCCGAGGAGCATCACGACCTTGCTGCATGGCCATTTTGTGGCCTTGAATACCGTGCTGATGGCCACGTTGAAATATATGCCACAACCATCGCATTTGTACCGGATGATTGGCTTACACACCCGCTGGTGGGCACGGTGGTGGAAACTGCTACACTTGGGACAAGGAAGTTGGCCGCCATGAAAAATCAACTATCCATTCATAGCACTTTTGCTCGTTCATTAGGTGCTCAACTGGAAAAGTCATTGCACTTGTTTTTTTTGCAAAGTTGGTGTTTCAGCACAAAAAAAATACGAGCGAAAATTTCATTACACTTTTTCCCATTCGGCAAACGCAATAGGAACGAAAGATGAAATTGAAGAACAATTCCGAGCAGTTCGAAAGTCATTAAAAAATGCTGTAAAGCATTTGTCGAACAAAACCTATAACTGAGAAACATGCCAGGAATAC
>WBZO01002666.1_pt1 | contig 22574 bp, 34 predicted proteins | sample 5204261 | NCBI WGS metagenome assembly WBZO01 (sample SAMN12412400, study PRJNA552823) | activated sludge metagenome | isolation source: activated sludge from anammox sidestream of wastewater treatment plant... | place: USA: North Carolina | collected 2017-09 | reverse complement strand
AATCTGATTTCTGAGAGCGGCAAAGCTCTGACGGATGAGCAGATCAATCAGGAAATAGCGAACATTTCCGATGAGATGGTTCATGCGCTGATGCCGTCTATCGATCAATTCAGGAAAAGCAGCGAAACAGCAACGCAAACATTCTCGCGCCTTGGTCAAGAATTCAAAGTGCTGGAACAAGCTGCAATCTCGACCGGAAGGTCGTTTAACGAAGCGAATTCCGCAATCTCTGGAATGCAGATCACCGCACGCACAACGCTGATCGATCAACTGGGGGGCGTCGATGCGGCATCGCAAAAAATCAGTTACTTCATGGATAACTTCCTCAGTGATTCCGAAAAGACGCGGATTCTGTTTGAGCAGCTTGACCCGGAAATGAAGAAACTTGGTTTCTCTGCGGCCATTACTCGCGGTGAGTTCGTGAAGCTGGTTCAGAGTGTCGGACAAGCTGGAGGGATAACGACTGAGCAATACGCTGGCTTGCTTAATCTAGCCGGTTCATTCGATCAGTTGGACAAGATCAGAACGCAATTGACCGGCACGACAGGAACGCTGGTTGATCATGAACGTAGCCTCCTAGATATTCGCAACGAACTGACATCGACATATCAAAAAGAGCGCGGAGCGTTACAGAATAATATCAGCGCATTTAGCCAACTTGCGACAAACATAAAAAGTGCGCGTGATGGCTTGCTGCTTGGTGATCTGTCACCGCTAACACCTCAGCAACGGCTTGAGGAAGCGCGCAACCAGTTCAATCAAGTGCGCGCACAAGCAGGATCAGGAGATCAGAACGCATTAGCACAACTGCCGCAAGTTGCGCAGAATTTCTTGAAAGCCAGCCAGGTCTATAACGCATCTGGCGCTGCTTATCAAAGCGATTTCGGCCTGGTTCAGAACGTGCTGCAAAATGCAGAAAAATCTGCTCTCTCGCAAGTTGATTTACTGCAAAGCCAGCTTACAAAGCTTGATGATAGCGTGTCGAATCTGATCGACATAAACACCGGCACAAAAACCACAAACGATCTGCTGAAGGAAATTAAGGCCGCCGTATTGAGCGGATCAGGCAACCCTGGTATCACGACAGATCAAATCCGCTCTTATTTGTCCGCCAACCCTGGATTAACACCTGATCAAGTGGCCAGTGCCGCTGCGCAGTATGGCGTTTCTGGCAGTCAATTATCTGCTGCTGGATACAACATAGCGCCAGTTAATCAATCATTGGGCGGGGCAAGCGTTACCGATCAGCAAATTCGTGATTTTGTGTCTGCACACACAGAGGATCCGATGGCTATCTATAAAGCCGCTGTCGCTAACGGAGTCTCTTCATCAAGATTGGCGCAGGTAACCGGAATTTCTATTGCAGATATTGAAGCGTTTGTACGAAAAAATAATCTGCCATCTTTTGCGGTTGGAACAGATTTTGTCAGCAAAACAGGTCTTGCAATGGTTCATCGAGCGGAAGCCATTATGCCTTCATCCGCCATCGATGAGATCAAGAAACTGCGTGAAGAGCTAGCCAAACTGCGTGACGAGCAAAACCGTCAAACCGGCGATTTAATCAAGGTCATCGACATCACGAACCGGCAAAACGCGGACGCAATCGCAAAATCAAACCGCGAAACCGCGAAAGATCAACAATGGAGCGACCGCAGCAAAGCGGCGTTGGCGTAGATGGCAGTCGACTTTACAGCGTGGCTATCAGACACAACTGCAATACGTTGCGTTCTGGTTGAAGCAGTTGCGAACGTGTCAGGCATTGACACAACGCGCTATCTATCGACGAAAAACTACGCTGATACCGTAGCTGGGAGGATTTACGATCCGATAGTCAACGCTGAATCGGTGCAATTGGTCGAGCGCATGAGTTTGGACGAAACACCGTCCATGAGCTTCGGCGACATTGAAATTTATAATGTTGACGGCTCTCTGGATAGTTGGTTGACGGATATTTGGGTGAATAAATCAATCACGGTACTGGTTGGTGATGTTCGGTGGCTGCGATCAGATTTCACGACTATATTCAGTGGCACGATTGATGATATTGATAGCCGATCTGCGCAAACGCTAAATATTAAAGTGCGCGATAAGCTGCAACGACTCAATACACCGTTGACTGAAACAACACTGGGCGGGACATCGGTAAACAAAAACGAACTGATCCCGCTTTGCTTCGGTGAGTGTTTCAACGTTTCGCCATTGCTGAGTAACCCGGCAACGCTGGAATATAAAGTACACGGCTCCGCCATAGAATCAATCATTGAGGTACGTGATAACGGGGTACCGGTGGCGCATACGGATACCATCGCATCGGGAAAATTCACACTATCTGCGCAACCATTCGGGCAGGTTACTGCGAGCGTTCAGGGAGACAAGCCCACAACTTGGGGTACAACTGTTTCCAAACTTGTGCAGCGCATAGTTACCGGCTATGGCGGCGTGAATAAATTTGTGTCTGGCGATCTGGATTCTACGCAACTGGCAACGTTCGACGCTGCGAATACTCAGCCGGTTGGAATTTATCTCAAAGAACGCACAAATACTCTTGCTGTGTGCAATCAGCTTGCCGCGAGCGTAGGCGCGCAGCTTGTCATGTCACGCCTGGGTAAATTGCAATTGCTCAAAGTTGAGCTGCCAGCAAGCGGTACAGCGTTTGCGATCGACACAAATGACATCATAGAAAACAGTTTGAGCATATCGCAGAAATTGCCGGTCAAGGCGGCATTCAAGGTCAATTACGATAGAAACTATACAGTGCAGAGCGGATTGCAAACCGGGATCCCCGAAGAGCATAAGGATATGTACTCGCTGGAATGGGTGTCTGTAACTGCTCAAGACGCCACGGTGAAAACCAATTATTCGTTGGATTCTGAACCTGTTCCGGTAGACACATTGCTGCTGACAGAATCTGACGCAACAGCGGAAGCTACGCGATTATTGAATCTCTACAAAACACCGCGCTTCGTTGTGACATTTACCGGCACGGCGCGGCTTGTCGAATTAACGCTCGGGCAACGGGTTACATTGACCTATCCGCGCTTCGGTCTTGGCGCAGCGAAAGAAGGGCAGGTGATCGGGTTATCAATCGATTGGAGCAACCTTGCCGTGAAATGTGAGGTGATCATCTAATGGCAGCGGTAATCAATAAACGTGATGCAGCGCTTCAGGCGGCAAGCCCAAGGACGATCACGGTCAACCTGGGCGCAACAGTCAATGTCAACGGATTGATCAACGGTACGGCGGCAAATACCGTTGTCAGCAATGCTAACACCGGAGCTACCCACGCAGGTCTAGTTGGGAATGTGCATAATGTCAGCTTGTCGCAAATCAGCGGCGATCTGGACAGTATCGCAAACGGCGTAACGTATTTCCGTACAACAGCAAATCAAGTGTCTGGTGCAGGGCGCGCATTCAATGCGCTGGATTCGAGCAACGATTATATCCGCTCGTTGGTTTCCACGAAGATGACAGTGGTTGGCGCAAACCCTGCCACTGGTATTGCAATCGATGCGAACGGCATCAGGATGTATCAATCAAGCACGCTGAAGGTAAATATTCCTGTATCAGGCTCTCCGAGTTTTTCCGGTGATATTACCGGTGGGTCGAATATCGATATTTCAGGAAGAGGTGTTTTTGCTGGGAGCTACACAACAGGAGGCTGGACAGCTGCTGTGCACGCAAACCTTGGGGCAGCAAGCGGGATCGGAGTGGTGGCGAGAGGTGGAGCAGGCGGGTCTGGAATTAATGGCTTCGCTAGTTCTGCTTCTACGGCAGGAGTTATTGGCAGCTCGCAATATTCTGGCGCTTATGGTGTTAATGCAGTAAACACCGGGGGCGGTTATGGATTGCGGGTAGAAGGAAAAATGATGATAACAAGCACAACGATGGTTTCCAATTTAAACGCTGACATGGTGGACGGATTACACGCCTCTTCATTAGCAAAAATTTCTGGCGGCAACTCATTTTCAGGCAATCAATATGTTACCGGGGGGAATCTGGATGTTTCAGGATGGGTGCAATGCGACAATTTTCGCATCGATCAAACGCCGACCACCGGCACGGCCACGGCAACATTCCCGGGCAATAACAAACCGGGATCAACGACAACTTGCCAATGGTTAACCATAAATTTAAACGGAACGACTAAATACATACCAGTATGGGGATAAAACATGGCTAGAACGAGAGAGTTAATCGTAGACCAAGATGAGGACATCGTAACATACGAACATCATTTACCGGGGCGGTTTGTCCGTGTACTGGTAGGTTTTGGAACGGCAATGGCTGACGGAAGTTTTGTAGCGTCTGAAAATCAGAATTACGAGAATTTTATCATCCAGGATACAGCATATGACGCGCTTATGGCAGCTACTGACAAAAAACCTGCTGGCGTATTTCGGAAGGATGATCTATGGCAATTTGTAGACGTTGGGCGACAAAAAATAATGGCAGAGCGTCAGGCTATTGCCGATGCAGAAGCGGCAAAGGCTGCCGCGCAATCAGGAACAGTTACAGCAAAATCGGTTAAAAAATAATGGCAAATCTGCGAATTATTCACAGAAATATTTTTGACGATCGCAGCGCGATAGCAATGGTGTCTGGCAGTCAAGCTCTTGGCTTTAGCCTATCCAACATGGGAAACGACACCAAAAACAAAACGTTCCGCACGACCAACTTAACCAATCCTGCTTTTCAGGTAGCTTGGTCAACCGGGCAGACAATAAGCGGTGTGGCTCTTGCCTTTACAAACTTAATCTCCGGATCAACGTTTCAAATCACTTTGTATGACGCAACCAGCGGCGGGACATTGTTACTCGATACTGGGCCGGTCAATGTTGACTACTCATATGATGCGCCGATTGGATTCAATTCGATCGGTTCTGCTAGTTTTGCCTATGGCGGCGGATCGAACGTTGCGGCATTTTTTACGGAAACATCAGGCGTACGTCGAATGGAGATTGCATTTACCAGCGCAGGCAATCCAGATGGGTACATTGAGGTGAGCAGGGTTATTGCAGGTACATATTGGGAGCCTGAACGCGGCGCTGCTTATGGAGCATCGGTTGCTTTTGTGGATAACACTACGGGGCAAAGAACATCGGCAGGCGGATTGATAACGGATCGCGGCACGATACATCGTGAAATGAGTTTTTCTCTGAATGCCATGAGCGCAACTGATAGAGCAAGTTTGAACAATTTGTTTCGATCGATAGGGAAAAGCCAGCCGCTCTTTATCAGCTTAACACCAGGAGACTCGAATACTGAAGGCGAACAGTTTGGGCAGATTTACGGAAAATTAGCGGATGGAATATCGACTGATTTTGCCTTTTACCGGTATTACAGTTCGCAGTTAAAGATTATTGAGCTGTGATTTTTGCCACATACATTCACGGAATTAAAAGTTATCCTGCGGAGGGGAAATTTTTGGATACACAGACAATGATAAACACACTTTTGGCGCTGGTTGCTTTCCTGGGTGGATGGATGATTAGAACTATGTGGCAATCGATACGTGACTTGAAGACATCATGTTCAGATACGGCTGACAAAGTTCATAGTATTGAAGTTCTGGTGGCTGGCGACTATGTGAAAAAGGATGATTTGGACAGAAATATTAGCGCGATATTCACCAAATTAGACAAAATTTACGATAAACTTGACACAAAAGCGGACAAATAATGGGTGAACTTGCATTTGCATTAATTAAGCGCTATTTGCCGCAGATCATCATATCAATTGCGTTGATCGGCGGTTATTTCTCTTGGAAACATCATATCGAAGCAGTGCAGCATGAAAAAGACATGGCTGATATTGAGCGATCATCCAAGGAACTGCTGCAACGCAAAATGGTTGAAGTCAAGATAGAAAACGATGCATTACATGAGAGGAAAGACAATGCTATTCAAATATATGCGAAACGCAGCGCTGATGTTGAGCGTGATGCTGGCAACCTTGTTAAGCGGATGCAAAACAGTTCCGGCAGCTGTAGAAACGCCGTGCCCGGAAAGGCTGACAATGACAGCAAAGCAGAAAGCGGAAGTGCTGAAGCAGATCGAAGCCTTGCGCTCGAAATAATTGGCGTATTGAATGCTTGCGAATTTTGGATTAATCAGATACCGGTTAAATGATGGGCAAATTTCTCACACCGCTGAGAGTTGAAGAGGTATCGCGCGGCGGCTTGTTTCGACGCGCTCGCTATCGGCTTGCCGATCCGCTGATTTATCGATCAAACACGGTTGGCTTGATTATCGTGGATGAGTGCGAAATGACAGATTTTGATTCAACGCCGCGCGTCCCGATTTTTTACATGCTGCTTGGGGATCGCGGGAAAGCGGCTGCTGTGCTGCATGATCATTTGTACACAGTACCGCATGAGCGTGTTGCCGGAACCGGATTGTCAGTCGATCGAGCAACCGCAGATAAAGTGCTTCGCAGCGCAACATATGAATGCTTACGCATCGACAACCCTGAATCGCTCTCAGATAGTCTGATCAATATCGCTTGCCTTGGCATCGCTTGGGCAATTTGGGTGGGTGTAAGGCTTGGCGGCTGGGCGCACTGGAAGTAATTTTTTAACCTAACGCCGTGAGGCGCTGGAGGAAGTATGTCAGGAACTGATTTCGATGACGGCCTGAGTAGGCATGTAGATAACACGTCAAGCGCAACTTATACATACATTTATAAGTCGATGGACGCAAACGCGCTGACTACAGAAGCGAAATGGCTTTGCAAGCGCGTTACATTAGCCAGCGGAACAGCTCGTTTTGCGAATGGCATTTCTGATTTTTCCAGAACAGATCAACTCATGACGGTTGCGCAGGGATTAACTGCAACCTATGCGTCGTGAGGTGATGCATGGGAACTAATCAACCGTTTGAAGATGGGTTCTACGAAAATAGAGGATGGCTTTGCATTGCGCAGGGTGTAAATGACAGCTTAGGCAATGTAGATTATCTGACATCAGGTAACAATTTAGTTTATGTAAAGCCTCACCCCTATACGCTCGGCGCACAGCCTTACCCGTGGGAAGTTGCTGCCGGTACTGAGATATTAATAGACCCTGCTTGTTTGTCTGGTTATGGAGCAACTACCAGGCCAATCAAATTGGTATCTGATGGCTATGTATGGATGCCTGCAGGTGAGCAGCTTTTATATAAAGTAAAAGGATCATATGCATCTCCAGCTGCCACTCAGGGCGCAATAAACCCGGCAGTGCACACTTTATACACTCTAACGGGCGGCAATCTTAAAATAAATCCGTTATTGTTATATTTGGGTGTTGGTCTAAGGATTAAGGCGCATTTTTATAAAGATGATGCTGTTGCTAACGCCAGCACTTTTCGAGTAAATATGGGTAATACTAATAGCGCAGCAGATGACATTATGTGCAAACTTAATACATCCGCAGCGGCTAACAGTGAGGTTTTTTTTGATAATGTTGTATCTCTGACAAAATTGGGTGCATTTGGGACTGCTATAGTAACTACACCTGTTGGTGCAAAACTTAATACATCCGCCACAAAAACAGCGAACGAATCTGGTGACAAATCAGGTAGAACTGATAGCACAGCTAATATGTATATATCATTTAGTTCAATACCACCAAACATTACAGCAACATCTGCATTAATAAGTTTCTCTGTGCATCTAGTTCCTTAGTAGAGTTTTTTATGAATAATGATGATATTAAACAATGGTCATACATAAAGGTGCGAAATGAACTTTAGATTTAAACCGAGAACTTTAGTATATTCAGATTTTACAACCGCTATGGGGTTGAGTTCAGCAACCCCTATGAGCGCCCCAGCTCCAGGCACTGCCCAATGGCCTTATAAAGGATTTGTCGTATCTGGCAATAGATTGCATGGAGATTCTACTAGCGGATCATTTAGTACTGCCGTATGGGCAGCCTATCCATCAGGGTCAGCCGGTGATATTGACGCTAGAAATAAGTTACTTAATTCCCCTTTTGGCAGAATAGCTCCGTGGTTTTTAATTGTCCCTTCTGAAAATAATCGATGTACAAATGCGGCATTTCTTATCACCGACCCACAATGCCAGATATTCTCTATATCACAAAATAGATGGATACCTTTAACAACAAATACAGATAGGATAGCTAGACCCACTTGCTCTTATTATCAGTTATCTAATATTGCCTATGATACTGCATGCGATATTCTTTACCCAAGCAGGTATAATTGGCCGATGTATTGCCCTGTCAAGGTAGTTGGTGATAGGACTAGTGCTGATTCATCCCCACCAACAACTAGTAAATACAGGATATTGCGCAGCGGATCAGCAAGGCTTGACTACCAAACTATAGCCGGAATTTCTTACACTGATGTAGGAGCTGTATTTACCTCCTATGGTATTAAGATGGTTTCCACTGATGGTGCAGCATTTAACCACGCGACAAATGAATACCTTTGCCAAATAGGCACCGATGGTTATTACAATGATGATGCGCTTGGATCAGGCGTTTACACAGGAATTAGTGTTGGGCCCCCTGTCGGTGCGAGCGGAATGAGAATGATACCAACAGATGGATCATTTAACTATTTTTGTATGGTTACAGCTAAAGTAAGCTCTGACATGTACGTTGACAACACCACAGTTTATTCTGTAGCGAATGGCGCTGATTCTGTTGTTATGACTTCAGATAATTTTGCTGCGAATATCCCGCAGTTATTAATTTATTAGCTACGATTTCGCTACGCTGTTTATTTTATCTGTTTCAATTCGCCGCTAACTTATTGATTTATTGGTGCTGTTGAGAGGAGTCGAACCTCCGACCTACTGATTACGAAACAGATATTTATTGGTAAAACTTGTTATTTATTAATAAGTTACAAAATAACGTCGTAGCTTTTCGTGCTTTTACGTTTCTTTAAAATCAAATAGTTTTATTTTGCGCAGCTACGATTTCGCTACGTGATTTTAGTGTTTTTTATCCGTCATGCTGCTAACGTACTGAGCAAGATGGCCGGGCGATAGATGAGCGTATCTTTGTACCATTTCTTGGGACTCCCATCCGCCTAATTCTTTCAGTGCGTGCAGCGGAGTTCCTTTCTGCACCATCCAACTTGCCCACGTATGGCGCAAGTCGTGCCACCTGAAATCCTTTATACCTGCTCTCTCAAGTGCTTTGTACCATGCCTTGGTACTTACCTGAATTATTTTGCTGCCATTGTATGTGAAGATAAACTCAGGATGCTTTCCGGCTTGATCTTTAATGATCGACACAGCGGCATGTGAAAGAGGAACCGGGATTGCTCGCTTTGCCTTAGCTTGATCCGGGTGTATCCAGGCGCATTGTCGATCTATGTCGACTTGCTGCCATGTAAGACCGGTAACATTAGCTTGCCGCAACCCGGTTTCTAAGCTGAATTGCGCCATTGCTTTTAGGTGCGGCGGGAGTTCGTTTAGGAGTTTTTCGGCTTCTGCTTGAGTCAGCCAGCGGATGCGCTTTTTCGGCTCTGGCAGTAGTTTTATTTTTGGGTAGCGATCAGTCAATTCCCAATCGTGATTTGCGCGGCGCAGGATCGATCTGATAACGGCTAGAGTGCGGTTTGTCGTTGCGTTGCTTGCGCCTTCTGATACACGGTTACGGGTGATTGCGTCAATATCTTCCCGGGTAATGCCTGATAATTCTCTGCCGCGCAGATAGATGTCACACCAGCGCAAGTGGCAAAGGTCATCGTGCTGCGTGGCCTTGTGCTTTGTTTCGTGGATCCAGCGGATAACCGCGTCTTCCCATCGATAACTTGGCTTTGCACCAAGCTTTTCTTGCTGCCACAAACTCGCTTTCAGTTTGTCGTGGTATTCTTGCGCCTTTTTGCGGTCGTCAGTCCCAGTGCTTTTTGATATTGATCGGCCGTTGAGCTCGATCTTGATCCACCAATATGGCGAATCTTTGCGTTTGTAGAGTGGCATGATTCAGATTCTGTTTTGTTTTGCCTGTATTGTGATCGCAAGTGCGCTTCCAGGTCAACACGGATAAAGCGCCACGACTTGCCGATCTTTGCCGCCGGTATTTCTCCGTTTCTGGCAAGTTTTCTGAGAGTTGCAATATGCCCTATTCCAAGAAATTCAGCGGCTTGCTCTATGGTCAAAATAGAGTTTTCTGTCATTTTCTATTCAACTCCGCCCATGCTTCAGGTGTGTATGGTGTTCACATAACATCTGTTAATATAACTATTTGGAATAAATTAACAATATAACATTTTTCTACTATAGGTTCTGCTCCGTTACGCACACAAATAATTTCAGTCTCATCATTCGGCGGCATACGCTCGCTGCACTTTATCCAGGTTATTTGTTGCATTTGATTTTTCCGCAGCATTTACACCTTTCTCGTGAGATCAGTACTCTATCAATTCCGCATATACGTTCGGACAATACCCTTATGGAATACTCAGTAACGTATATATGACCCCACATATAACACAGTAATTTGTTAATCATTTCTTTACGCAGTGCGTTTCAATAGTGCCGGTGTTATATTTAAACGAATATGAATATGATTTTTTCATAATATTTCTAGCGTGCTCGCATGCCTCAATGCTGTCAAATTCCTGCATTGCGGCATTATTCACGGGCCCTATAAAGATAGCTATCAACACATATTTCATCTCGGCAGCTCCGGCTTGTGGATTGGCATGACGTGGGTTATATGCTTGCTGCGCCATCTGAAAAAGTGTCCATGAATATTACGGAATCCATTCTCTTTACCAAGATAAGTTGCTCTATAAACTTCCTCTTTATCTAGGCATATCCAACACTCCCCCTCAAACCCAGACTTCAAAAACTCATCCAGTGGCATCCAAGGTTCTTGGAGTTCTTGGCATTCATCCTCAATTAAATATTGAACAAAACTCTGAGTTTTTGGTGTAATTATCTGATTGTGTAATATTGCTTTGAGTCTTTTTTTGCTAATACCTTCCATAATTTAATCCTAAAATGGTGTTAGGCTGTACTCGCCTTGGATGTTCCAATCTGGGGCAGTTGTTATGAGATACACTCCTCTATGATCCACCATTAGTTTTGTTGTTGGATGATTTAAATAATCGCTTATTTTAAATTCGTAAGGTTTAGTAGGTCTAACCCAAACCGGGCATCCAGTATCAGCCCATATTTTTATCAGATCGGCGTAAGGGTGAGGCTGGCAGATTAGGTAATAAGGAACACAGTCCAAAAGATACTCAATTTGATGCCATTTATATATTTTACATTCTTGTAAAATTTTGCTCCCCTTAATTAGTATCCCATTACTAGCGCCATTCATCTCAGCAATCTGTTCTTCACTACCATCGTATTCAATCCATTCCGGTGTGTTCATTGTTTTATCCTCAAAACGGAATATCATCATCCATGTCATCAAACCCTGTAGGCCCAGGTGATTTGCCGCTATTTGATGGTGCTACGTGATTATCATCGCTCTCGCTCGATCCGTTGCCGCGATTACCAAGCATTTTCATATCGCTGGCAATAATGTCCGTCGTATAGCGCTCAACACCTTGCTTGTCAGTCCATTTGCGGGTTTCGAGACGTCCTTCGATATAAACAGACCTACCTTTTTTCAGGTACTCACCGGCGATTTCTGCGAGCTTTCGGTAAAAAGTGACTCTATGCCACTCGGTTTTCTCCTGCTTCTCGCCGTTCTTATCCTTCCAGGTGTCGGTTGTTGCCAATGTGATATTGGTAACCGCTTCACCATTTGACATATAACGGGTTTCCGGGTCTTTGCCCAGATTACCGATCAATATGACTTTATTTAGTGATGCCATTTAATTGCTTCCTTGATTAGGAAACAACTCTGTTTTGATGGCACGCTGTTTTTCTGTGGAGATTCTTTCTAACTTTAGAGAGATAATTTCTCCAGGCTCGATGTCGCAGGCAATCTCTTTAGGTACAAAGACTGATAATTCGCAACTTGGCTTATCAAAACCAGACCCAGCATTACGAAATGAACGGGTTCTTAGAATTATAAATCCATGGTGAGTTACTGTTTTAGAAACGCTTTCTACTTGCATTTCGTCTTGCATAATATATTCGTCTTTGATCACGAATCGACCCTCTTACCAATGAGTATGACTTTATTGACTGATGCCATTTAATTTTCCTTCTAGTTGTCTATGAACTCGAAACCTTCTTTTTCCATCTCTTCTATTTTTGGATGATAGGTACCGGGATGAGTAATTCCTTTTAACCTGGCTGTACATTCACCGTGATAAAAATCCAATCCTTCAAACTTAACTGTTCCGTAGTCGGTTCCTCTTCTAACAATATTATTCTCAGGTTTCCCGCGCCATGCGCGCTTAAAAGCATCGTCATACACTTTTATGTCTTGCGGTGTATCAAGCTCCGGTCTCGCGGCAAAATACTCATCGTTTGCGCGAATCATTTCTGCTTCCATGATCGCAATTTCATGTTCGCCTGTATTCACGCCGCGGCCTCCACAGCTTGCTCAATCAGCGCGCCATCTTTAATCCAATGCGCAGCAATGTCCGCAGGCAGCTTTGCCGGTTTTTCTTTCAACGTACCGAACAGCAACACCGAATCAATATCACCGCCGCGCGCCAATCCAACAAGCCACTTCAGGCAAGCGCCGCGGCTTGGCAAGTCCAATAAATCAAACTCATCGGCCATCAGAAACTTGATTCCTGAAACGTGGCTGATCGCCTCTGCAATCATCACGTTCGCACGCCATTTGGCGGATACTGATGACAATCCGTAGGGGCGATCCTCATAACTGATCGACATATCCGGATTGATAACCACTGATTTCCAGCCGGTAGCCGCTATGCTTTCTGCAAGTCGAGCATTGATTGGATCAAGTGCAGCACGCAGCATTTCTCCCGGTATGCCATCCGGCGCCAGCGCTGACGCAATTTTGTCCCACGCTTGCACGTCAGCATGGTGTTCTGCTGCCTTTTTGGTTTTTACTTCTGCCTCACTGGCCAGCTTGATTTCTCTGTCGATTCTATCAAGCGTATCTTTGGCCACTTTGCGTGTTGATTTAATCACTTCAATATTGGCTTTAGCCGCAGATAGCGCTTGTTCATCGGGCGCGGATTTGCTTTCTCCTTCCAATACTGCAAGTCTTTCTCCTGCTGCTGTCGCACTGACAAGATCGCGCTCTCCATTTGCTACCGCACTTTTTAGCATAGCAAGCGTTTTCTCGTACTCAGGCAATCTAACTGCCGCATCTTCATCGCCGTGCAGATCGCCGCCGCGCTCAACCAGCTTCTCGCCATCAAACACCAATTCAGTTCCGCACGAAGGACACGCTACAGATACAGCGCCCGGTTTCGATCCTTGAGCAAACAAACGTGTGTCATTGACCTTCACTGACCACATCGCAACTTCTTGCCGGTCTTTATCAAGCTTGGTTCTGATCCGGTCAATTTTTTCGTGATCTGCGCGCAGTCTCACAATTTCAGCATTGCGTGCTGACGCGCCATTAAACTCGGCTTGTAGCGCTCCCAGCTTCTGATTTGCGGCATCCAGTTCCGCATCAATTCTTGATAACTCCGCTTCAGCTTTTTCTTTCTCGGCGACATCAACTACCGGTACCGGCGCTTTCCAGCCTTCAGCTTTTTTGTCGCCGTATACTTCACCTGTAACAGCCTTCCAATCGGCTCGCGCCTGTTTTGTCTGTTCGATTGCTTGCTTATGCGCATTCTCGAAACTTGATCGCAGGAACGGCATGATTTCATCGACTTTTGCGGCATCGCAGCCGCGGTCCAGCAGTTTTTGCTTAACTTCAGCGCCATCGCTGCGCAGATTTCCAAGGTCAAACAGGAATTTGCCGCGCTCATCCGCAGTGATGCTAGCGAATAGTGAGGGGTTTAGCACATAGGGCAGGGCGGAATGCAGTTGACCTGTCAGTTCGTGCGCGCCATTCGGTATGGTAATGGCGGCTTTCTGGTTGCCGTTGTAATCGACATAAGTGTAGCCAGCATGCGCGCCACTGTCATTTACCAAGAATTTGTAGTTTTTCTTGAGCTGCACGCGCGGATTTTCTCCCGTGAATGCCTGAAAAATGCCATCGCGCAGACTGGATTTCCCGGCTTCATTCGTGCCGCAGAACAAAACGATAGGTGAGTGCACGTCCACTTCAATGTTTTTCACTGCAAGGAAGCCGTTGGATGCTATTCGGTTGATTTTCATGGTTATGCAAACTCCAATTCAGCGTTCATAGGTTGCAATTTAATTGGTATCATTTCTTGCAGATATTCTGCGAACAAAGCGACTTGATTACTTAGCGGCTTGAAACTCAGTTGAAAAGTGAGGTCTATCTGAAATCCGTTGGCAGGCGATAGCGTGATTTTCTTAACAGATACTCCGTCGAAAGTCATGCCAGCAACTGCCACCGTGTAATTTAAAAGTTCATATCTGTAAGCGACAGGCTCTTGAAACTCATTGCGAACCGCGCCGGAAGATAAGAAAAGAAATCCTGCTAATTGCTCGTCAAAAAAATCACACACTTCCATGCTGGTTCTTGTTGTTAATTTAATATCAACAGCCAATTCTTTATCATCTTCCGGACCTTGCTTTCTTGTGTTCATGTGCTGGATATTTGCCAATCCATTAAAAGTAAATTTACTCATGACTTCTCCAATTTTTGGACTTTGCGAACCTTTTTTATAAACCCACTTTGCAAAAGCGTTTTTCTGACAATCGATTCACTGCACCCTAACGTTTCCATGATTTTCTTCCTGTTGGTTACGCCTGATTTGTACAGCTCTATAACTTTGGTTTTTATGAACGGTTCAGGCTCTATTCCAAGTTTTGCTTTTACTATCCGCACATACCTATAAATGCACCGAGGGGCTACAGGCTGACCGTTTTTCTCATGAATCGGGACTTCACCATCAGACTCCAATAATGAGAGCACCTCAGGTCCGGTCTTCGCTCCAGCTTTCAGATGCTTCGTTATTTCATCGATCAGGACGTTTTTCTGCTCGGTTGATAGCTGCATGTATTTTCCACCGACGTTTTTTGGCGCATCATCCGCATACAAATCAAGAGTGTCATCAGTTGATGATTCGTTAACCGTTGAATCATTTTTTCTTTTGCTCCATTCTTCAGGAACCGAGGTTGCGCCAAACGCAAATCCTCAATGGTTGTGCTGTGCCTGTTCCATGCTATTCCCCCGCATTCGCTATTCGATTGACATGATCATTCTGCAAATCTGATAAGTACATTCCGGAACCGTACTTCTCGAACTTCTCAATTAAACCGGCGACGAAGCTTTCTTCCAAATCGTTCGCAGCATTCATGCGCGCCGCTTCGAGTAATTCAGCAAACTCCGCTTCATCGTCGTATAGATCGCTTACTTGCTGGCTCATTGATTACCTCACTCAACGTTGAATTCGTCGGTTGCTGGTGCTGGGTTTTCTGCCTGTTTGGCTTGATTCGCCGCTGATTGATGCTTGGCCTGTTGAGATTCATTGGCTGTTGTGTCCTCAATGATTTCCCCGGTTGAGGCATTCACTCCGGATTCAACAATGTTTGAAGGCTGACTTGCCGGTTTTAGCGTATCAATATCCACGGAAAAACCACCTGCGCCATCTGGCGATGCATCAATTACCCTGGCATCCTGCATTTCTTCAACAGTCTGGAGACCCATTAACAGTTCCGGCGCATAAAGTTTTCCGAAAAAACTGGCGGTTCTGTACCGCAACATAACTTCCGGCATGGTCTGCCACTTGCTGCCGTTTTTGGTATACCAGCCTTCCTTGACTGCCATCTCAATCGATACGGTCGGGGATTCGATACGCTCACCGGTTTCTTTTTCTATTGCCCATGCGATGCACGCCATGTCTTTAGCCTTAACCTTCTGGGTTCGCGTCTTGCGTTCGTTATTTTCCCAATAGGTTTCCGTGCGTTCGATTTCCTTGTCACCGAGTGTTTTGATTTCAAAACGTAGCGGTGAAAAACGCCCGCAGCCATTGATCGCGGCTATGATCCACTGCGATGACCAAGAAGGACGGCCCTCAATGATAAGTAGATTCTGCATAACCATAAGCTCATCCGCTTTCATGCGCTGCGCCATGTTCATTGCGATGACGCAATTAGCAACCGCGTGTGGATTCTCAATTCGCTCTTTAACGTTCCCAAACCTATCCAGCTTCTCTGTTACGGAGCGGTAAGCCGCCGGGACAAGCGTGCTGCTTGCCAGTAACTTTGCTGCGCGCTGCATGAGTTCAAACGATTGCAGAGTTCCGAATCCAGGTGCTATTGCTGGAAGTTTTGCTTCGATCGGTTGAGGGGTTCTCAAATCGGTTAGTTGTTGTACCGCGGTATTCATAAATTCAATCTCCTTTAAAAGTGCATGTTTTCCAGCGGGGACAGTATTTTTCCGAGCATAGAAGTGATTTTGGATTTGGATAAAACCGGCCGGTCCGAAACATATCAGCCGCAAACTCGATCAATCCTGGATTATCTTGATCGCCGGTCATGATTCTTTTCGCGTTATTGATGGTGCCGGTTGCAATCACGGCTTTGCCTTTGGTATTGAGGCCGATGATTTCAGCACCCGACGTGATCGGTTCGCCGGTGGTGTGCTCGAACAACAATTCGTAAGTTCCTACCTGAGCGCCGTGTCCTTTGGTAACCGCAACACCTTTCTGAACTGCGGAAGAACCGCTTTTCAGGTCGGCGATACCTACGCCATGAGTTGATTTTTTGATTCTGGCGCGATCCATTGTACCGGTGAGTTGCACGACTATTCCGCCGCCGCAATCTATATCCAGCGGCTTAGTTTCCATTTCAACAGCCACGAAGTTGTATTGCGGCGACACTTCGCTGCAATACTTCGATAACAGCGTTATCCCGATACTTTCCGCTTCCGGTTTAGTTAAATCGTCCTTATTCGGATCGTATTCGTTTTCTGGATCGCGAAGCTTATCCACAAACACTCCGGCCGCATCGTCAGCGGTGACCGTGTCGCCGGAAATGCGAGCCTGATCGAACACTGCGGAGCCAGCATGAATGGCGGTGCCGAGCGCGGCGCGCAAGCCTACAGTGTTTTTCATGCCGAGCATGTGAATTCCTTCCCATCTGTAGCTGCAATCGAACAGTCCAGCCCACGACGACGCTCTGACTCTTATTGATGCTTCACTCATAACTTCCCCTCCCAATATTTTTTCTCGTGCCGCCATCCGTCCGCCCACGCAATAAAAAGCTCTGCTTGTTGCTCACGGTCGTATGGATTGCTGCTGCTTGTGTAGCCGTCACCGTATGCCGCCGCGCCAAGATCAAATGCGATGTCGATCAATGATTGTTTTAACTGTTTCTGTGTTTTCATATCAATTATTCAAAACAAATGTCTCAAGCAGCACATATGCGACTACGCAAAAAAGCGCTTCAGCCCATGATCTCCAGTCGAAGTTATTCATATTGCTATTCCCACATGCGCTACAGCGATCTTCAAATCTTCCATCTTCTCAGCGCGTTGTATCAGTCCATCAGTTCCATGATTCAGCGTCATGTGATTAATCAGCGCTTCCAGCACATTCACGTCCTGCTGAATGTTTTTGTGCTCCACCGATTCAATTGGCAAAAATCCTTGCCGTTTGGTGAGTGCCGCCTGGATGCACTCGAGCACTTTTGGAATATCGAGCGGGTAATCGCGGTTCAAAACCAGATCATCAATCGCGCGTTCCAGAGCAACCCATTCGTTCTCGCGGATGCGGAGCGCAACGATTTGCGGAGAAATTCTGATAGATGGAATATTCATTATGTAACCTCATTATCTTTAAAGAAATTACTGATTTGCTGCTTCTTTATGTTCGCCTCAATGCGTAATTTCCTTGCTTCTGCTGCGAACTTCATTTCGATAGTTCTAAAAACATCATGAGACATGGAATCAACAATGCGCATAACTTCTCTGTCTATCTCTTTGTAAAACTCGCTATCGTCATGTCGCATTTCTCGGATGCATTTACTTAAAACAGTCATGTTATTCCTGCGAGAAACAAGAACTTTAATCTGATCATCAAAACGTTTTACTCTTCTATTCAGATAACACTAACTATGCCAGCAACGCTCTGGGCGGAGCAGCCGCAGGAGCAGCTGCTGGCGCAATACTATGCGCTGTCGCCGGATTAGACGCTGGCACTTGCGCGGCCGGAGGAGCAACTGGCGGAGCAATCGGAGGACTTGGGAACGAAGCTATGACTTCACGTCAGATTGTAGCCAGATGTATGCAAGGCAGAGGATATAATGTTCTTAGATAAAACTCACTTAATTTAAAACAATTACCCACCCACAAAACCCGCCCCGAGCGGGTTTTTTATTTCCTAAGCCGCCTAGATGTACACGGAAATTCCCGTACACTACAACTTGAATTTCTTTCCTGGTGGCCGCACGCCACGCTCGATTCTTTCTTTGGTTTCGTCAAAATGTTTTTTCATTCCATTCTGTCTCAGCTTGAATTCCTCGCAACGATCTTTTCTGCATTTGACCCAATACCAAACAAATAATCCACCACCTGCCACTTGCAGCACAATCCACGCGATCACAGCCACACTCATTACTGTTTCTAGGTTCATTACTTCCCCTGCCCCACTGATCCACAGCCGCCATTGAGCGGTTTTTTTTGTGTCATGATTTTTTGTGGGGTACATGAGCATGCTTTAGCTTCTTTTTCTGGCACGAATCTTAGTCACTAAATTCTGAACCTCGTTCCGGCATTTCCACTGCTTCAATCCAAGATAAATAGAGGAAACTAAGCATACGGACAATAAGGAAATTTGAAATACACCGATAAAATCGAATGCTTTTTCACCCTCATTTAAGAAAGCCGCATGAATCTTCTCAGCAGCAGAAGAAGCTCCACCGATAACCCCACCCACACAAGTCCAGAGCAAATTCGTATCAGTATTATTTACCGTCAACCTATCTAACTCGTCATCAGAAATATCGTGTCTTAACATTTCATCAGGCCTCGTGGTGGAAGTAGGGATACTCTTATCGCTTTTCCTCGTAGCAGCATATTTGGGTGCAATGGATGATACAGTCCTGTTTGCCGTATCTGACCTTCCGGATCCTCGAGATCATTAGCTTCATCCGCAATGCTGTTAAGATCGGATAATTTCATCGCATCACCGTCACTGTTATTGCTCTCTCAACATGAGAAAATTTATACGCCGCATCCATCAGCGCGTGCCAAGACGAAATGAACAGCCCGGAATACTGAAATAAATCTTTTCCAGTTTTTACTTTTACTCTGCACTTGATCATTTTTAACCTCCATTACTCAGTTAAATTAACTGCAAAAAACAGAACCAAAGAGAGCTGGAAAATTAGCAGCGCAACGAAGTCAATGTTTTTTGCGTGCTTGTTGATTGCCATCATCGTAATCACCACAGCCACAACGGATGCCAGCATAAACAGTGTTGCCACAACATTTATTGACATTGCCATCACAACCTCTCTAACAATTCATGCAGCGCTTTGATCATCTTCTTTGTTTGCGCAATCCTGATATGCCGATTCGCAACATCCTCATTGATGTCCAAGCAGTTCATGGTCAGGTCAAATACAGTTTTGGCAAACTCGAGATTTCTGCTTAACTCGGTTTCGTAAAACTCATTTCCTTGCATAAGCAGATGAGATTCTTCAATGCCGTCAACTGCTGCGCCCGGTATTGCTGCCAAGTTGCAAATGCCATTTGTGTCTGCAACTATCTCGGCGTGCGTTACAGCACATTTGAAATAGGTGTTACCAGTTATTTGCTGATGTTTAACTTGCAGTGCTGCGTTCATGATGAGTCTCCCAATAACCGGACTTTCGCCCGGCCTTGATAATTACAGCTTGTTAATTGCAGCTCGCGGCAACCGCCACATACCCGCCAGCAGTTCTTTGAGGTGGCAATACATCGCCGTTGTTGATCATCACCAGGATCGGCTGAGTCGACGCAATTTCGATGATTGCGTCATCGCAGTCGCCTTTCGATTTGTATTGCGTTGGATTCACGATAGGCGCGGAAAACGGCTCGTTAACAGTGCCAGGATAAACAGCCATTACGCCAGTCATGGTCCAAGAATCGCCAGCAGCAAAGGCCGGCATCGCAATACTCAACGCAACTGCAAGTAACATTTTTTTCATGTGATTTCTCCTAAGTTAGTTTCTTTATCAACCTCACATGCGCTTACGACTTAATGTGGCTGGTTGATGTGAGAATTATAAACACATATGCATATCATGTCAAGAAATATTTTAAAAATTCCTGTTTGACATACAAAACAAATATGATTAGTATGAGCACATGGACATACAAACAAAATATGATTAGTATCGACCGTGGACATACAAAACAAACTTAAACAAATGATTGATGCTGGACTTACTCAAGTAAAGATAGCATCATTGCTTTCAACTGAAACCGACAAAGTCTCTCAGGCTGTTGTGCATCGATATTACACTGGCAAAAATACGCGCATGTCATACGATAGGGCGATACGTGTTGATGCTCTATACAAGAAACTAAAGCGTCAGAAAAAGATTAAATGATTTCACTCATGTATACCTCCTTAAATACATGCACAGCAGAGCGGAGCGCTTATGCGTAGTCTGATCCGCTCAATTATTTCATGCCGCGTGTCCGGTCGCGGATCCAATAACCGGACTTCCTTTGACGTTTCCTGCACCAGTTTTTCTTCCTTTTGCTGGTGCCGGTTTTTTTTGAGGTAGACATGAAGCGCGCAATGAAACTAGCAATGGCTATCGGCAGGCGCAGAACACAGCATGCAAAGCGCAAAGCTATTCTTGAATGGTGCGCAGAGATGAAGAGGTATTTACGTGGCTAATACATGGTTTCGTGTTTATTCAGAATTTGCTACTGATCCAAAGGTTCAGATGCTTTCTGAATCAGATCAGAGAAGGCTTGTAATGCTTTTCTGTTTTAGATGTAACGGACATGTAACGTTACATGATGAGGAAGTAACGTTTCTATTAAGAATAAGTAACGAAGAATGGAAAAAAACAAAAGAAACATTTGTATCGAAAGGTTTCATAAATAGTGATAACGAATTGCTCAATTGGGACAAAAGACAGCACTCTTCAGACACCTCAAAAGATCGTGTTGCGGCATTCAGAGAACGTAAAAAACAAGAAAAATCAATAACAAAAGAACTTAACAATAGCTTAAAAGATGAATGTAACGGACATGTAACGTTACATGTAACGGATGATGTAACAAATAGTAACGGTGTAGATACAGATACAGATACAGATACAGATACAGATACAGATAAAAACCTTAATGATCCTATCGGATCATTTGTCGGGAACGAAAACCAAATTCCCGACGCGCCACACCGGGAAATAATTTCGCTTTATGCCAAGCATTTGCCTATGGGGATACAGCCGAAATCGTGGGATGGTGCAAGGGCAGCAGCTTTGAAAACAAGGTGGAGGGAAGGAAAGAAAAGGCAGGATTTGGCCTGGTGGGATCGGTTTTTTGCCTACGTTGCAAAATCTGATTTTCTCACCGGGCGGGTAACTCCGAAGAACGGAAAACCTTTTGAAATCGACCTTCCGTGGATTTTAAAGAAAGAAAATTTCGACAAGATAATCGATGGCAAGTATGACAACCGATAACCTTTTAATCGACCATGAGCAAGACTTGATCGGCGCAATTTTGACCGACAACGAATGCTTTGATCTGATCGACATAAAACCGCATAACTTCTTGGTTAATGCGAATAAATTGATTTTTTCTGCGATTGCTGAACTGATGAGCGAAGGCAAAGCGTCGGACATCATAACAGTGGCTGAATTGCTTGATAAGCAAGGGAATCTTGATAAAGCCGGGAATTTGAAATACATCGGATCGATTATTCAAAACTCGGTTGCAACAAAGCACACGATCAAAAGCCGCGAGAAATCGATAATTGAAGGTTACAAGCGGCGCAAGATCGGCGCATTGGTAAACACGCTGCAAGGCTTGGTCGAAGATCGTGAGGCGGTAGACGTGATCGCTGATGTTTGCCAAAACGGCGTTGATGAAATTATCGAAAACACCAGAGAAGAAAATTTCGCTCACCTCGGGAAAGCCGTAGCTGAGGCTGTTGATTGGGAAGATCAAGAACTGAAGGGTCACAAAACCGGGTTACGCGATCTTGACCGGTTGACTGATGGATTCAAAAACTCTGACTTGATCATCATCGCGGCACGGCCAAGTATGGGTAAAAGCTCGCTGGCTTGCCAGATTGCAGAGCATGTTGCGCACAATCAGCATGTGATTATTTTCTCTTTGGAAATGGCAAAAAGACAGGTTGCAAGCCGGATGCTTAAGTTTCACGAAGCGCGCGTAGGAAAATCTCAGGCAATTTCTCACTTGTATGACCTAAAAATGCACATCGATGACACGTCAGCCGTGACACTTGGGCACATCAGATCGAAGTGCAGACAAATCAAGCGTCAGTTTGGTTTGGGGATGATCGTTGTCGATTACATCCAGTTGATGCGCGGAGAAGGCGACAACAGAAACCAGGAAATAGGGTCAATCTCACGCGGACTGAAGGCGATAGCGAAAGAGTTTGATATTCCGGTTGTGG
>WBZO01002665.1_pt1 | contig 22582 bp, 29 predicted proteins | sample 5204261 | NCBI WGS metagenome assembly WBZO01 (sample SAMN12412400, study PRJNA552823) | activated sludge metagenome | isolation source: activated sludge from anammox sidestream of wastewater treatment plant... | place: USA: North Carolina | collected 2017-09 | reverse complement strand
TTCAGTGTGCATCCGTCGACCATGAGTCCGGTAATGCACGGTTTATGTTCCAGATTCCCGAGGGATGGCCGGGTTTGACCGGGCTTTATGTGGTTGCCGCGGTGCATGACGGAGGGACGCCGGGAACGAACGGTGATACGTACGGTCATGCCGCTACCGGAGATTTGAGTATGGCAAAGACATGGTGTGAGACAGGTGTGGGCTTTAGCCCTGCGTTATACACAATCTCGAGTGGTAATCTGGTTGTGCATAAGTAAGTTGTGTTAAACGACAACCCATCGGAAGGTCCGGTGGGTTGTTTGGTGAGATTTTTGCCGCTTTTGTATTCCGTTGGACTTTGTGAAAGTAAATGAGAGAGACTGATCGAATCAGCCGCTTTTGGACAAAAGTGTACTTATTTCTCCTCAAAAACAGCTTATAGTATAATGCGCACCATTGCGCTATGAATACAAAAGAACTCGCTCAATCAAATTTTGATGCGTATTTCGGTGACGGTCCTATCGGGGGTGCTTGTGCCATATGGCTACAGGGGAGTATTAGGATACTCACCGCCTATCATGTGAGTCATGACAGCAAAACGCATGAGCCCCGTGCGCTTATTCTGCGAAATAGGGTTGGGAATGCAACGTTTAGGAATCTTGTATTCGAAAAGGTAGCAGGATCACGGGATATATCGCTTAGCGAGCCCGTAGCGATGGACGAAGCAATTACCGTTGCTACGCACTATACACCGGGCATGGAATACGTAACTTTGGGGTCTCCGGTATCCTTGATGCCGCCTGCTGATAGAGTGAAGCGCGTATCGAAAGAAAAACCTGTTTTATTGCGTCGGGCACCGAGAGAGCTTATCGTATCTTCGCTCGGTCAGCGCGTGGATTTCGGTTTTTCAGGAAAGCCTGTGATTGATGCCGAACGTAACGTTATCGGCGTTATCTCGGCAAAGCGTTGGATTCAGGGGCGATGGTACGGAGTGGCGGAGGTATTGTGTCAACGGATATTCAGAATCTAGCCGATACGCCTCCGGTTGATTACCGGCTTACCAAAACGTATTTGTCTATTCCCGCTCTGATGGGACCGTTTGGTCCGGTATAGTTCGGGACGTTAATGGGGCATAAGTCGTTTTCATAGGTTGAAAAACTTATCGCACGCTTATCTAACGCTTCAGCAACAATATCGCGTTCTTCACCTGTATAGGTGGTCACAAGCATTTGTCCATTTCCTCCTACTCTCTCCCCATACCCTGCAAGAGTGTCTGCCCACCATCTATTGAATTTAAATCCGTGCTTCGAAACTGTCTCAAGTATTCGAGGTGCGCGACATATGACAAGATTAGGTTCACCGCCTAGATGGCGTATGACCTTGTCAATACGCTGTATGCCTTCGCGATGATACTGAACTTTGGCGTACTCTGATAAATCCCGCATTCTCATGGATGGTTGCAGAATATCGAACGCATGAATGTTTGCGCCGTGACCGGTAAAGAAACGTAAATGAGGTAATTCCTCACAACCTCCGACGGCAAGTGCCGCAACGTTGGTCTCACCCTGTGGTTGATCCAGATACGTGTTAAACACATCGTTAATCCAACGCGTTTTAAGAATCGGCCCTGCGTATGCAATTTTAAGATAAGCTTCTCGTGTATTTGTCATCCGCGGATTATACTATAGGTTAAAATTATGTGCAATATGACGAAGGGTTACGCATGGTGTACCATACGCTTTACAGCATATGCGCATCGATATCCTCAAACGCCTTCCCCGAAGATCAATTTCCCTTCATATTCTCCCGACGGGTGAACTGGAAGTACGTGCTCCCAAATACATGCCGGAGTTTTTTATCCGACAATTTGTCGCATCAAAGCAAGATTGGATAGACAACACGCGGCGCAGACTGGCATCCATTCCCAAGAGAAAAGAGAGAGTGTATGAAGAAGGCGAATTGTTTCGGCTGGGAGGAAAGGAATACACACTCCACCTCACGGACGGCAGTGCCATAGTGCTCACCCCCACCCGAATATTTTTCCCCAAAAAATTTCTTGCAAGGCCGAAGTATCATATGGAACAATTCTGCCGCAAATACGCCAAGGAGTTTCTCACAAAACGGGTATCGTTTTTTTCCGAAAAAATGAAGGTTACCTATCGGCGGGTTTCCATACGGGATACCTCAAGCCGGTGGGGTTCCTGTTCGAGCACGGGAACCATCAGTTTTTCGTATCGGCTTATCCTGGCCGAGATTTCGATTATTGATTATGTCGTAATCCATGAACTTGCCCATATCACCCATCCGCATCATCGTTTGTCCTTTTGGGCTCGGGTAGGGGAGTTTTATCCCGATTATGCATCGGCACGAACATGGCTACGGAAAAACGGCCATACACTCATACTCTAGTGTGCTTGATGGCAGTACCTTTATCCGTTGAGGTATAATGCATCTCTATGAATTTTGAAGCAATGAAAGAACGGTACCCGTTGCAATCAGGAGCGTATCGTCGATATCTCCGCATGATCATGCCTCAATTGGATATCGAACGGCTTGATACGGGATTACTTGTCGGGCATGAGCGTCATGTGGTGCGTACGCCCATAACCGGTGACTTTTCGACGGTACTTCGCTATAAAAACACTGAGGCCGCTGTGAGTAGTTTTGAAGCCCGCGGCGATGACATGGTATTACAACAATTACAAGGAGCGAGGTCGAAAGTTTCATGGAGAGTGGCGACGGGGATGCGCTGGGATGATTTTTTGATGTCGGAAGCAATTGCCGTAGCTACTCTTCCGGAAAGCGGGGTGCGAAGGCTTGGTATGCCGCAACCTATTGATATTGAAAACATTGACGGAGCAAGATCTGAGCAGGCACTTGAACGGTATAAGGCCTTTATCGTGCTTGCGCATCTCCGATGGTCCCAGCAGGATCAATTATTTGTTCGCGACTTGAAATGATTATATGTCGGTATTGCAGTTTGCATATTTCGCTCACCCTCTTCGCATTGATATAGTTTGATATAATTATCAAATCTATGTGCAGGCAAGGTGTCGAAACATATACGGCGGAAGATATCACCAATGATCTATTGGTCGGCGCGGGTTTAGAAACATTCAGTGAACGACCGGCACGAAAAGCAATCCTTCATATTCACCTCGATCATCCGTCCAAACAACTTCGCCGGATGGTTACGGATCTCGATAGCATACCGACGGGGCATATCGCGTGGTACCGCGGGAAACGGTGGAAGGTTGCCGATGCGAAGGTGATTGATGATGCACATCACCACGGGCATCAAAAGGACAAAGGATTTGCCTGCGATTATTACCTCGAGGAAGTCGTGTAACCGGACACGGGAAAAACCATTTGGCTCGATATCACCGGTCTTCTTATGCCTCTTGGTTAGGTATTTACTACGAGCGTTTTGGCGATCTTGTCATGCCAGCCCTGTTTGCGGGGATCCCAGCCGATCGAAAAATAGCCAAGTCCAAGAACCAGGACGGACAAATAACTGGCGAGCTCCCGCAGTAGCGCATCGGAATAGGTGAGCGGTTTGCCGTTTTCTTTGACGATTTTCATTTTGAGGATCATTTTTCCGATTGTGGCGCCGTATGTGCCCACCATCCATACGAAGTAGGTAGTCCACGTCAGAAACATGAGTATATTTACCCATGAGTTATCCATATCAATGCCGGGAATCAGCCAAAAGAGCGCGTATATGAGGAGGTTATCAATCGCATACGCCAATACCCGTTTCCAAAATCCGCCATATTTTTTCATACCGTTTTTCCTTTCGTCTCTCATTGTAGCATTTTACGATTGGTGTCCGGTCACGGGCATCCTGCAGTTTCCTTTCAATGGAAGCGAACAAGGTGTACTATTGTGACCGTTCTACGCTACGTATGGCAAAAGAAGATGAGCCGATCCGTATTGAGCATGACGATGATTTATCGCGGGCGATTTCGGAATTTCATGAAGAACGGGACGGTGCGGCGTTGCGCTCAGGTACCAATGAGAATAATACGCTGACTGGCACGCGTGATAAGGCATGGGAAGAATCTCGATACCAATTGCCCGAAGGGATGACGTTATTATAGTTCCTTCTTCGTCGGCGGAAAAAAGATAAACCGAAGCGCGGCAAATGATCTGTATTTCCTTTCATTTACAGGTATAATAGATCTATGTTCCTTCAGCTCCTCATCAACGCGGCGGCATTTTATCTCACCGCGTATCTTATCCCCGGTATTACTATCAGCGGGTGGGGTGCGTTGTTTGTAATCGCTGTGGTGTGGGGAGTGCTTTCCGTGCTGGTAAAGCCGGTGTTGGTCATTTTGACGTTACCGATAAACATTCTTACGCTGGGTTTATTTACTTTGGTTATCAACGCAATGCTCCTTATGATAACAAGCAACCTTGTTGCCGGATTCCACATAGAAGGCTTCGGCACCGCCATTATTGCCGGTATTGTATTTTCACTGCTGAACGGTTTTTTAAGCTCGCTGAAACATACTACATAACACGCGAGAATCACCCTCCGTCAAGGTTGAAAAATATTATCTGAGCCATCCGGGGAGTCGTACACCGAAGCCTTCGAGTGTTGCGGTTATCTCATCATCCTCAACGGGCCTGCCGTAATCGTTTCCCGTTCCGTGCTTGTGATGATGCTGATACCGGATACGGGCAAGCTGGGGAAGGAGCCGCTCAATTTCCCGTAGGGTCATGAGATCCGACGTTTTGACCGTAAAACGCGTTTCCTGATTCCGAAATTTAATACCGAATTCCTGACGGTACAGACTGCCAAACATTCGGGCAAGACCCTGTGTTTCCTGCGTTTCTCCGATATCTATTTCCCATTTTGCTACGCTACGATAGCTCATAACGGGACTATTATACCGCAACAACTGTTTTTTGTTCCCGTAACAAATATTTTTCGTATAACAAGTATTCGGTTATAATACGGCGCCGTATGATCAAACTCGAATGCTTACGAGATTGCGATGCCGCCTGTTGCAAAATGCAACCGAACCACCGGGTTATTTTTGATTTTACCGAGGCTGAGGCCGCGATGTTTCGTGAAAAAGGAGCCACTCTTATCGAAGAAGAAGACGGCGGATACACCATGAACGAAGATTGTATCTTTTTACGCGGAAAACTTTGCGTACTGCATAACAAACCCGAACAACCCCGGTGTTGCGTGGTGAACAAAGCGGGTGGTGACTTGTGTCTTAGTGTCCGGAGATCGGTTTCGGGCAAACGATGGAGTGAAGTGGAATAATATCCCGATCGCCTTGCATTTCCTCGACTCCTTTGTTATTCTTCGGGCGATCGTACCCCTGTCCGCTCTCACCTATGCGTCCGCATGAACACATTGCCGTTTCCGCCGCTTCCCGCTACTTTACCGATGCGCTCATCCTCAATCGACCGAAGTCGCGTACCAAACAGCTATCCGCGTGGAAGGCGCTTGATACGGCACTGAGGCAATCGTCAATAGATAACCCCGACGTCGCTCTTGCGGATGCCGTATCCCGTACCATAGAAGCCCGATGGGAAAATCGTCCGAAGCGGCGGTTCAAAAGGGCGTTTGTATTTGTCGGACACCAGGGATCGGGCAAAGATTATATCGCCGATCATATGGGGAGATTAGGCTATGAGCGGATCACCATGTCAGATATAGTCAAAGCCGTTGCCCCGGCGTTAGGCTTTAGTCCCGATACGACGCAGGGGAAAATAGATGCGGGACATGCGATGCGCAAACTATTCGGGAAGCGCATATTTACCGATCTCGGATTTTCAGATGCACGGAGAAACGGGGTAACCAGGGTAATTATGACGGGTCCGCGGTCATCCCGGGAAATTTACGCCGCGAGGGATTTTGGTGCAAAAATCATAAGCCTTGTCGCCGATGTCGATCGGAAAAAAGATCGTGCAATACGCTTGAAAAGGGTGACCGCCGAAGAGCGTACCACCGCGGACGGAACACCTCGGGTGATGACGGAAGATGATTTCAAGAAACGAGAAAAACAGGAATACCGAAGAATCACGCGTCTTATGAAACTGGCGGATACCGTGATAACAAATAACACATCGCCAGAACAGGTTATCCGTACTATTACGAAAGCGACGGGATAACCTTGTTCTTGTTCGTGCGGTTTGCTATACTTTCCTTTGGAAATGCGTTTGATCCCGGCTATCACCGGGAAAGGCAGAGAAAAGAAATCCCGATGTCGGGAAAGTAGAATTCTTCGGGTAAGCCCGTTATAGCAGTTCAAGAAGCAAAAAAGGTGGTACCACGATCGGAATTGCCGACTCGTCCTTTGTAGTATGATGGAAAGGACGAGTTTTTTTATGGCAAAATTACACAAAGATAATTTTCAGGAGAAACTGGATATCCCTGCCAGCGAGCATGACGTGCTGTCGTTTTGGGATGAAACGAACGCGTTTGAACGATCGGTAACCGAACGCCCCGAGAACAAACGTTATGTATTTTATGACGGACCTCCCTTTGCCACCGGACTCCCGCATTACGGACACATATTAGCCTCGACGATCAAAGACGTCATTCCCCGATACTGGACGATGAAAGGATATCGGGTCGATCGGGTGTGGGGGTGGGATTGTCACGGAATTCCCATCGAGAACATGATCGAGAAAGAGCTCGGTCTTGTCGGCGGCAAAAAAGGTATCGAAGCGATGGGGATCGATAAATTCAACGCCGCATGCAGATCGGCAATTCTCCGGTTTGATACGGAATGGGAAAAAGTCATCCGCAGAATCGGCAGATGGGTGGATTTTAAGCATTCCTATAAAACCATGGATGCGACGTTCATGGAATCCGTCTGGTGGGCATTTAAGGAACTCACCAAAAAAGATCTGGTGTATGAGGGAAGAAAGGTTATCCTGTATTGCCCGCGGTGTGCCACCCCGCTTTCCAACTTTGAAATCGCCATGGATAACAGTTACAAGGACATGAACGGTCCTTCAACCACCTACAAATATAAAGTGATCGGAGAAGAAAATACGTACTTACTTGCGTGGTCAACAACCCCGTGGAATAAACTTGCCACTCCCGCGCTTGCCGTTAATCCGACCATGAAATACGTGAAAGTCAAACAAAAAGGGGAGCAGTACATCTTGGCGGAAAGTACGTTGGGGATGTTGGACAAGGATCCGTATGAAGTCGTCGGGCACTACACGGGTGCTGATCTGGAAAAGCTTACGTTTGCGTTGCATTATGACTTTTATCCCCGGAAAGCCGGAGAACGCGCGGGTGTCGTAGTTGCCGATCCGTATGTTGCCGATGCGGAAGGCACGGGTATCGTCACGCTTGCCGTGTATGGCGAAGACGATTACCGCGTCATGACCAAGCATCATATTCAGCTCGTCGAGCATGTCGATAGCGAAGGGAAAATGAAGCCAGAAGTGACTCCCTGGGCGGGGATGTTTATGCTCAAAGTAAATCCGCTGGTCAATGAAGATTTGGCAAAACGCGGTCTTATTTACCGCAATGAAGATAGGTTGCATAGTGTTCCCGTGTGTTACCGCTGTGAGACGCGGCTATATCACGCGCCCGTGCCCGCATGGTTTATCGATATCGCAAAACTCAAGGAAAAACTGATTGCGCAAAACGAGCAAATCAACTGGTATCCGGGACACTTAAAGCACGGGCGTTTCGGCAAAGGTTTGGAAACCGCACCGGATTGGAATATATCCCGTTCACGCTACTGGGGAACTCCGATGCCCGTTTGGGTGGACCCTGTGACCAATACCACCCGTGTCATCGGATCACTCGAAGAATTGCGTACCTGGGCAGTCGATACCGACAAAGCAAATGCGCTCTCCGATATCCATCGGGAATTTCTGGATGACCTGGAAGTATGGGTGGATGACGCAAAGACGATCAAAGGCAAACGGATCCCCGAAGTTTTTGATTGTTGGGTGGAAAGCGGCAGTATGCCGTATGCATCGCTTCACTATCCGTTTGAGCACAAGAAAGAATTTGAAAGCGCGCATCCTGCGCAATTTATCGCCGAATACATCGCGCAGACGCGCGCATGGTTTTATACGCTTCATGTGATGTCCGTCGGGCTTTTCGGTACCCATACGTTTGAAAATGCGGTGACCACGGGAACGATCCTTGCCGAAGACGGCACGAAGATGAGTAAGTCAAAAAAGAATTATCCGGATCCGTCGCTCCTTTTTGAAAAATACGGCGTCGATGCTCTGCGGTTTTACCTCATGGCGTCGGTTGTCATGAAAGCAGAGAACCTGAACTTTTCCGAGGACGGGGTAAAGGAAGTGTATCAGAAGGTTGTTTCGACCCTATGGAATGTGGTGAGTTTTTATAAACTGTATGTGAAAACAGCGGCGCCGACGGTTGCCCCCGTGCCCGTACACGTGCTCGACAAATGGATCATGAGCAAGCTTAATCGGCTTATCAGCGATACCACCGCCTCGATGGACGGGTATGATACGACGCTGACCTGCAGGCTATTGCTTGCGTTTATTACCGAACTGTCGACGTGGTATTTACGAAGAAGCAGAGCCAGACTGCAAACCGATACGACAGGGCAGGAAGTATTCGGTTGGGTGCTTGTCAACCTCGTGCGCCTCATGGCACCGGTAACGCCGTTTATCACCGAACTTATCTACCAAAACCTTGTTGACGGAGACGAGTCGGTACATCTTGCGTCCTGGCCGGTAGCTGATACGCCATTTATTGATGATTCCCTTGAGGAACAGATGACATTTGTACAGACCATTGCGGAACTCGGCAACGCCAAACGCAAGGAGCTCGGCATCCCGATACGGCAACCGCTGGCAAAGATTACGGTTTCATCCGCAAACCATACCGATTTAACGAGTGAGCTTATCTCGGTATTCCTTGAGGAACTTAACATAAAAACCGGTGAAGTAGTAAAAACCGACAAAGAACTTTCGGTGGCCGTGGACTCAACAATAACGCCGGAACTCAAGGCGGAGGGAGACAAACGAAAACTTGTCCGTGAGATTCAAATGCTAAGAAAAACAAAAGGTTGTAAAATAGACGAGAGGGTATCGCTGGTGCTTTCGAAAGAATATCAATCATTGCCCGAAACACTTCTTGAAGAAGTCAAAAACGATACGTTAGCAACCGACATCACATGGGGAGAAACTACGGACATAGTTACCGCGACGCAGAGTACCACATAGACTGGATTGTCCTCTTGTCATTGGTGCTTTTGGGGCTTGTCGGACTTTTTAGCCTCATTACCACCAATGTCGGCCTGTTTTGGCAACAACTTTTCTTCCTTATTTTCGGCGGTGTGCTCATGTACGTCACCTCCAAACTCGATCCGATACTGCTTTGGTGGTTCGCACCCTACGGGTATGTGCTGTCTATCATCCTTTTGATCGCTTCGTACTTCGGTGAGCCGATTCGCGGTTCGTCGCGGTGGATTTTCATATTCGGCATGCAACTGCAACCGTCGGAAGTAGTGAAACCGCTCGTGATTTTGGCGTTTGCCCGCATGGCGGTGATGTTTTCTCCCCGCATATGGCGGTCGTTGCCGCTTCATTTGTTGGTATTCGGCATTCCGTTTCTTCTCGTTTTTCGGCAACCTGATTTAGGGACATCGCTTGTCTATGTCGCTTCATGGGGGGCAATGCTTGTTGCCGGGGGATTTCCGTTAATCCTCTTCGGTTTGGGGGGAATGATAGGGATCATCGGCTTTCCGCTTTTCTGGAAAGCACTTGCTTCATATCAGAAAGCCCGGATTTTTACCTTCTTAAACCCTGCCACCGACCCCCAGGGTGCGGGCTACAATGCGTTGCAGGCCATGATAGCAGTAGGGAGCGGCCAACTCTTCGGCAGGGGGCTCGGCATGGGCACGCAAAGTCACCTGCGTTTTCTCCCCGAATATCATACGGATTTTATTTTTGCCACCCTCATCGAAGAACTCGGATTCGTGGGCGGATGCATCCTGCTTTTTCTCTACGCCATCCTCTTATGGCAACTCATCCGACCTTATGTGAAAGGCAGGATCGGTAACCCGTTTGTCTTTTTTTACACCATAGGACTTTTTGGGGTGTTGCTTACGCAAGTCGTCATTAATGCCGGTATGAACATGGGGATCATCCCCGTTACGGGTATCACTCTGCCGTTCGTTTCCTATGGGGGAAGCTCGATTTTGTCGCTTTGCATAGCCTTCGGATTCCTCCTGGCGCTTCGCCGACAGAGCGAAGATAACGGGAGCATTGCAATTGGATAGGCTGAAGCTATATAATATGTACCTATGTTCGCTATTGTAAGAATCGGTAACAAACAATATAAGGTCAGTGAGAAGTCGGTTATCACCGTCGATAAGATTGACGGCAAGGCCGGCGACAAAGTCGAATTCACCGACGTCCTTCTCGTGCAGGACGGCAAAAAGGTTCAAGTCGGCAAGCCCACGGTAAGCGGGGCTAAGGTGACCGCAACCATTATTGCTCAGGAAAAAGGTGAAAAGATCGATATCCACCGCTTTAAATCCAAGGTGCGATACCGACGGGCGCGAGGATTCCGCGCACAGTTAACCAGGCTTGAGGTGACGGCAGTCGCCTGATGCATGAAACAAACCCTCTTTATTTTTGGAAGAACTCCCGACTTGTCTTTTTTGGAGTTGTCGTCGTTGTATCCCACCGCAAGTCTCATAGCTCCCGGTATTGCGAGTGTCCCTGATTTTTCCGACAATCCCGCCGAGGTCATGCAACAGCTGGGAGGGACGGTTAAAATCGTGACGGCAAATGATGAAATCGAGGAGTATTCCGAAGATCTTCTCGTATCGGTCCTTCTTGAGGAAACCCGCGAAAATCATATAACGTTCGGTATCAGTGCCTACGGTACGCAGGTGTCTCACGGTCTTACGGCCTCCGTAAAGAAACGATTAACCGAACGGGGAATCATAGCCCGCTATGTCGAGACGAAGCACGATGAGGCACTCTCGAGTGTCGTTGTCGCCAAACAACAGGTGGTTGAGCTGGTGATTATAAAAGTCGGGAAACTAAATCGCATCGGAGTAACCCGTGCGGTACAGGATTTTGAAGACTGGAATAAACGGGATTTCGGCAGACCGGCCGTTGATCCCAAGGCGGGAATGTTACCCCCGAAGGTTGCCCGAATGATTGTCAATATCGCAGTAGCCGCGCATGATCCTTCCCATACGACAATGCTTCTGGATCCGTTTTGCGGCGTGGGAACGGTTCTTGCCGAAGCATTGTTGCGGGGGTCAAACGTCGTGGGGTGCGACATTTCCGATGATGCCGTCAGTCACACCAAGAAAAATCTTGAATGGCTCCGCAAAAATTATCCGGTGGCATCACCGCTATACGCCAATATTTTTGTCGGCGACGCAACACATATATCCAAACATGTCGCGCCGGCAAGTATTGATGCCATAGTCACCGAACCGTTTATGGGGGAACCGGTGGATACGAAAAACATCGCCGTTCTCACTCCCGAGCGAGTTAAAAATGTGCTGAAAGGACTTGAGAAACTCTACATCGGCGCACTCAAAGATTGGGCATCGGTAATGAAAAAAAGCGGCAGAATTGTGATGGCTATGCCTGCATATGCAACCCAGCGCGCGGTGATGCGCGTGAAAAATGTTGTTGACAGATGTGAAAGCCTCGGATATACTCTCATGGCTGGACCTATAGAATATAGCCGTCCGCAAGCAGTCGTAAAACGCGAGTTTTACGTTTTTCAAAAGAGTAAGTAATCGGATTTTTTAGTAGTGATTGTTAAAAGTTAAACTATGGCACACGTAAAAGCAGGCGGTACCGCAAAAGGCAACAAAGATTCTATTTCGAAGCGTCTCGGCGTGAAGATTTATGGCGGCCAGAATTGTATTTCCGGCAACGTCATCGTCCGACAGAAGGGGACAAGGTTCTATCCGGGCAACGGCACAGACATGGGAAAAGATTATACGATCTTTGCCACAATGTCTGGCGTGGTTTCTTTTATCACAAAACGTGGTAAACGGTACGTGTCGGTCTTGCCCTCGCACGAAAAATAAATGGCAGACACCCAACAGATCCTTCATTTAGACCTGGACTTATTGCAACCGAACCCGCTCCAGCCGCGGGGACTTATCGCTCCCGACCTCCTCGCTGATCTTGTCGATTCCATCAAAGAACACGGCATTATTGAACCGCTCGTCGTTGCCAAGACGCCCGCGGGATATCAGATCATTGCGGGAGAACGCCGCTGGCGAGCTTCAAAAATTGCCGGTCTTACCACGGTACCGGTGCTTATCAAGGAAACATCCGCCAAGGGGATGCTTGAGATGGCCATCGTGGAAAACGTGCAACGCGTGGATCTTAATCCGATCGACCGTGCGCTTGCGTTCCAACGATTGATCGAGGAATTCGGCCTTTCCGTAACCAGTATCGCCAAACGCATCGGAAAAAGCGAATCGTACGTTTCCAATACCATGCGTCTTTTGGCGCTTCCCGACGCAATTAAAGATGGACTCGTATCAAATGCCATCAGCGAAGGGCATGCCCGGGCAATTGCCGGCTTAAATGACGTCAAGCTCATGGTCGACGCATACAAGACTATCCTTGCCGAGAGTGCGTCGGTGCGTCGAGCGGAAGATCTTGCCCGTCGCATGAAGGCAAAAAGCGAACAGTCACCCGCACATAAGATCGAGCGCATCCATAGTGATGACCTGGATTCCATTGCCCGTGACCTCGCGCAGTCGGTGAACGGACTGGTGAAGATCACCCAATCCAAAGTCGAAGCGCGCGTGGTGTTTGTGATTCGCGGCAACCTCGAGACCACGAGCCAAGCCTTGAAGCACATGCACGAGAAAATGAGCGACAAATAAGCGATAATCCCCCGTCGCGAAAAATAATTTCCCTTTTTTAGAAATCGTAGGTGGGGTGCGGGATTATACCTGCCGAGTTTGTCGGCCAGTATCGGAGAAGCGCTTTACCGATGAAATCATACTTGGAAACCGGGCCGAATTCGCGTGAGTCGGAACTTCCCGGGCGATTGTCTCCGCTGACAAAATAGAACCCTTCCGGAACGACAATTTCGACCCCTTCCTGCAAAAACGATCCGCCATAGACGGGCTTATTATAGTTGTAGCGTTCCTCAAGAAGTTTCCCGTTTATATAAAATTTCTGATCCTTGAGCATGACCGTTTCACCGGGTAATCCGATCACGCGCTTAATATAGTCGATATCTTTGTTGGTGGGGGATTTAAATATGACGATATCACCGCGGGCGGGGTTGGTCATTTTGTAGGCGATTTTATTGGTGAGGATATAGTCGCCGTTATGGAAATTCGGCTCCATGGAATGTCCGCTTACTTCCTGTGGGGACATGACAAACAGATAAATCATGACCATGACCGCGGCGATAGCCACAATCCCTTGGAGGAAATCAAAAAACCCCGCAATCATTTTTCCGAGCCATTTAAGCATACCTGATTCTCAGTGTAGAGCACTCCCTGGAGGTGGTCAAGCGGAGGAAAAGGAGGTATAATAATACTCTGTCACGGACCCGTAGCTCAGCTGGCTAGAGCGTTTCATTGACATTGAAAAGGTCAGAGGTTCAAGTCCTCTCGGGTCCACCAACACGGTTCAACGTAGCATCCCGTATGTATCTTCGCAAAAATTGCCCTATAGTTTGATTTTTTCCTCCGGTTTGTGTATATTTACACCCTATGGCAGGTTTAGAGCGATTCAGCGCCAAAGAAGAAGCCGCAGTACGTGAGCTTGTCGCTCGGGCTGAGCGGTCGTATGATCCGATGGTTTTTTCCGACATGCTAACAAAAGTCTCGAAACAGTTTCGCAAACACCCCCTGCGGTTTGTGGAAGGCGAGCTTCGACGGTTGAATAGCGGATTGTTCCTCGTAGCAAACCCGATGACCCCCGAAATACGCAAGCATTACGATGCTACGATGCCGCATAGCGGTAACAGGCAATATCCCTTTGGGTTGGCATATTTTATGGGTGAATCGGATATGTGGCATGAGCAATTGCAGGCGTACGGCGCAACACCCGCGCTGAATGAAGAACGGCTTGATAGCACGGGATTCCTCACCGTGAAACGCGGATCAGCACTCGCCCGATGGGCACAAGCGGGATATAACTAAGTTGTACTCCTCTTTTTTTGAACTCGTTACCCCAATCATCATATAATGCCTGTGGGTGGTTTATGAAAAATTCCCTGGTGACACTTCTTTCGCCATTTATCGGAAAAAAACGTGCCGTGCAGATAACCACGATCATTCTGGTATTTGCCGGGATCGGCTATACGTTATTTTCGCAATACTACCCGATAGCCCAGGTGGTACCGGAGCAGGGCACGCCGACGCCCACAACGCAAATAGCCAGCCCGTCGGCGACGCCGGTGCCAGTCCACGGAGGAGTCTTGGCGACGGTAGTAAGTGTCGTGGATGGGGATACAATAAAGATTGAAGGAGGTGAGGTGGTGCGCTATATCGGTGTCGATACGCCGGAAACGGTGGCGCCGAATAAACCCGTGCAGTGCTACGGCAAAGAAGCGAGCGCAAAAAACAAAGAATTGGTGCAGGGAAAGGTTGTCGAACTGGTTCGTGACGTATCGCAACGGGATAAATTCGGCAGGTTGCTTCGGTATGTATGGGTAGGGGACGTCATGGTCAATGAATACCTGGTGAAAGAAGGCTATGCGCATGTCAGCACATACCCACCTGATGTTTCATATGTTGATACGTTTCTCGCCGCAGAAAAAAGCGCCCGTGAGGCAAATAAAGGATTATGGAGCGGCGTATGTCCCGTGGCGACCCCGACAAAACCGCCGGTTGCTACTTCATCTGCAACACTTACTCCTACTCCATAAAGAGCGCTCCATTGCGCTTTTCATGTATTTTCTGGTATAGTTTTCCGGGTCTGCCCAAAAGTTTCACATCATGGCATTATTGATCGAATCATTTGGAGATACTCGTGAGACGGTGCTTTCGCGGGATCGGGTCATTCCCGATCTCAGGTTAAAGCTTCCCGGATTATTTGGGAAGGAGGCGCCCTCCAATACATTACGGCATGTCATGGAGGAAAATGCCGCGGCAACCTTTACTCCACTTAATACTCATTACCCCGCGGATTATGTGGGCGTACATGCGCAAACCGGACGACGATTGGATCATATTTACCTCAACGCGCATGATTATTTTGCGCAAGGCGGCTGGCAAACCAGAATCGGAGCACAGCTTGATGCGATGCCGAATTTCACCATAGCATGGGAGGGTGAAAATGGACGACGTGATTCTCGCAGGTTGTCCGTGCATTGGATCGGGCATACGCCGAGTATCACGATAAATACCGACGATCAAATTGTTGAGGCTGATCTTTTCGGTAGATTTATCGAACCATTGCCTTTTGTCGAACTCTTCAAAAAACGAGGGAACGGAGAAGATTGGTTGAGAAGAGCATTTGCAAGATCGGGGGTACGGATGGACGAATTTACGGTAGAACCGGCAAAAAACATTTGGCGCGCCAAATTTGTGCACCAGCGGGAACGACGGGAGGCATATGAATTAACGCTTCCGTTGGTGTTGCATACAAATCTTGTTAACGGAGTGCAGAGTCGTTTGGGAAAACGATTTAGTAATCAAATAGCCGCAAGAACGTAGGCAAAGGAGGTAGGTGAGTACGCAAATTGCGGAATGCGAACAATACGTGTTTCACGCGCATGGCAAGCGGAACGGTGCCAAAAAGTCCGAAGCGCTTCTTATTTTTGAAAGTCCCCTCGACGATAAAGGAACATTCTTCATGGTACAGGCACCCGACAGTGAGGAGAGGGCATCGTATATTTCGCAAAAAACAGGATGGGAGGCAATGTGTGATATGCGGGCAAACATCACCGATATTCGGTTCACTAGAGTTTCTCGTACACCTCAGGCCGATCGACTGGGTCCACGGCTGATTCTCCTTGCTGAATAACTACTTTGCCTTGTAAATACGCGCTAAAGTACGCATTTTACGGTATAATTCATCCATGACAGAAGCCGAATGGAAGATCGATGTGTATGGCTACAAAATCAGTGACGCGACGGCAACGGTGACTGAAGTGCTGGACAAGGCGGGACTTGCCTTTGAATTTCATAATATGAGTTCGGAGGCTCCGGTCATACAGGCCGTGGCAAAAATGGCTTCCATAGACGGGCATACCGAAACGCCCCGTATCTATCTGCGCCGCGGGGTCTGGCCGAACATGGAAATGAAAGCGGTACTTTTTAATCCTTCGAGGATCGCACTGCAAACCATGCTCCGATACCACGATGTACAAATCCCCCCCACTTCGGAAGTGAGTTAGCCTCGCACGTCGGGATTTTCCATGAGCAGATGCTTAATGTTATCAAGTTTTCTTTGATATTCGGCATTATCGACGATAAATTTCCAATATAATTCACTTGTTTTAAAAAAGTTCTGAATAGGAGTTTTATCAACTAAATCATTGTTTTTGCTTCCGAGGTAAGCCGGAAGTGATGACCATGGATATTGCTTTAGATCTTCTAATGTTTTGACGTTTCCTGCTGTGTAGGGGTTAAGATGAATATACCGGGAAACGTGAATGAATTGCTCATCAGACTCAACACGTACGGCCTTAAATTGACCTTGAAATAGAGACCCCACTCTTTTACAACGGGAATTGAAGTAGCGGGTATAGCTATCGCTTATATTTTTTAGATAAGTTGAAATATTCCCGGTTGCTGATTGTTGGACCAGTAAATGGAAGTGGTTATGCATGAGCACATAGCAACAAATTTTTGCATGCGTGGGAAGTCTTGATTGCGCGGTTAATATTGACGTTCTTGTTTCATGTGATTGCCTGAAAAAGTTTGAAAGACTCAGCTGTTGTTTAACATATAGGTAAAATTGAAGGGTTTCCAAAAAACGATCGCGAGATTTTTTATCAATAAAAACAGGGCGTTTTTCTACACCTCTGTTATAGATGTGATAGTACACACCGCTAATGAATGCTAATTGGCGTCGTGGCATGTATCTCCCGATGTGTGAATAGAAACGCACTTCCGAAGTGAGTTATCTGTCATGCAGAATGTCACTCGATTTTCGATGGGGATCAAAACGGATTTTCCACTTTCGATGCAGGATTCCCGTATGGGTGTATTCCTTCCATGTAGAGGAGCCGTCATCAAAAAGTTGAATGATCACAACTTTGGTTTTTGCCCGCCACCACCATTTTTTAACAGGTATTACGGTAAGGGTATATGCCTGCAGGTGGGGATCGAGAATGGTGATTTGTCCTTCATCATCGGACGTTTTGTTTCCGTCTTTGTCGGTGAGCGTAAGATGCGCGTTATCGGCAACCATAAGAAGCGCCGAGGTATTTTTTGCAGGTTTGATTTTGACCGGTGCTTGCCTGTTCAAGCTCAATGTTGATTGTATAAAGGCCTGGTTATCGAGAAAACCAAGTATGGCATCGATCCCGATTGGATCAGTCACCAATCCGGCATGATCGAGCGGAAGTGTTACATTTTCTGCATCCGAAAGCATGCTACTCTCGGTTAATACTGTACCGTCCCCATCGGCATAGGCTTTATTATTTGTCGGCTTGCCGTCTGTCCAATTCCCTTGCCGACGATCATTTTTGTTTGCCGGTTGTACTTCTAGCGTGCGAAGCGTCTGATATCCGGAACCGGACAGAGCACCTACCCGTATGTCGTAGTATGGCGGCACATATGTATCCGGTAGCAGATTATTTTTTGCCGTCATTTCCGCGACGGGAATGGTTATCCCTGACGGTGTTTTCAGATAATCAAATATAGGTAAAATGTTTTGTGTTGCAGGAATTGACGTATGTACTGTTTCCCGCGCGGACATACCGTTTTTTATGGCACATCCCACGCGCATCATGGTAAATCCGAGCCGTATTGAGATATCGTCTATCCACATTTCACCTGCAGACCATGCAGGATATGCAAGCACTGATCCCTGATGCGGGGTGCCAACCGTGAGGAGCGATCGGATACGACTTTCGCTTTTTGCGGATGCAACATATGTTCGGCTCACTATCCCGCCAAAACTGTGTGCCACGACATCAGCCATCTGACCGGCAGGCACTCGGGAAGAGATAAATGCGTTGAGTTGTTGTGCGGAATCCGGGGCATTTCTTCGCCAATCGTAGTAAAACGGCAACACTTCATATCCATGTGCGCGAATATTGTTGATAAGCGAATCATATATATCAGCATTTTTCATTTTCCATGGCGACCAATCTCCCGAATATTCGGTCGTTTTGCAATTTAGGAGGGCGTCTTTGTTCCAACTGCCTCCCGCGCCATGTATGACGATAACTTTCTGAGGTGCTTCAGACGCCGGTGTGGGAGTCGCTGTCGGTAACGGCGTGGCTGTAGGAGTCGGTGTGGGTGTAGGAGTGGGCGATGGTGTCGGGGTTAATGTCGGTTCTACCGTGGGGGTCGGTGTAGGTTCTTCGTATGTGGAAAGAACAAAATTTGCCATTTCGTAATCATTTACACCAAATATCGATAATTCAACTGCGCCAATATCAAAGCCTGCATGTGAAACTAAAGTATATAGTGTTTGATTATCTTCAATGACAACAATATTCGTGTCCTTTTCAGGAGAGATAATGAGTTCGAAATGATGCACACCAAGTGCATGGTTCCAAGATACAAGACGATCCGCGCCTGATGAATCATGAATTTGTAATAAATTCTGCTCTCCCCAGTTACCAATATATTTCCATTGACCCAACAAATTTGATATACCAAGACCCCACGCGCTATTAGTCAAATCGTTATTTACACGCAGATCAAGTTCTATTTTATAGGTACTATTTTGATTTATTGGAAGTCTAATAACACTCCATGAGCCACTTTGGCCAGTGATTCCGAACGACGATGGCTGAGGTGTAGAAACTCCAGAAGGTACGACCCAGGAGGAATTAAGCCCTTGGGCGAACGTATCTGAGAAAATAAAACTAGCCCGCGTATTAAAGGGGCAAATAAATAATAAAATTAATAAAACCGCTAGGCAGGACAGGATCCTTTTCATAAGATCCAACGGCTACATTTAAGAACTTGATAACATGAAAATCTGCAAATGTATGTACGGAATCCAACAATAGATGCTAAACTACGCGCATGCTCAAATGCCCTTCATGTAACCGAAATAAATTTTCAAAATACAAATATATAGCCAAACATCTTCTTATGAGATGCCAAAATTGCCATCTGGTTATTACAAAGGCATCAAAAAAACAAATAGAAAGCTATGTTAAAGCTAAATATAGTCATGAATATGCAATTAATTACTCGAAAGCATTACCGAAACTTCAAACAAGATTTGACTATCAAATTAATCAGATTAAAAAGTATAATACAGGCGGTAAATTATTAGATATTGGCTGTGGTACAGGTCATTTTTTAAAGTATATAAAAGATAACCATAAAAATTGGCAAATTTTTGGAGTAGAGCCAAGTAAGATATTACGACAGGTAGCAAGCACAAATACTCATTGTGATATACGAGATGGTAGGCTTGATAAAATACCTTTCGGAGATGATCATTTTGATGTAATAACTTGTTATGACGTTCTTGAACACAATATAAATTTAAGAGCAAATGTCAAAGAATTGCGCAGAGTACTGAAGCCGCAAGGTATTTTATTAATTCAAGCACCTAACTATTTAAGCTTAATGGCGAAATTAGCTGATGATAAATGGGATTGGTGGTGTATTCCAGATCATGTACTTCACTTTTCATATGATTTTTTAACTAAATACTTAACAGAAAACGGATTTATTATTAAAAAAAGGTATACATATGAAGATAATGAGGATTTTTTATCAAATTTCAAGGGTGTATATGCAAGGAACTATATAACTAAACTCTTATTTATTAGCATGATCCCAATATTAGTTATTATCCAAAGACTAGCATGGTTTTTTAATGGTGGAGGATTGCAAGTATTTTTGCTTCAAAAATCAAAGGTATGATATCTGTGCTTATCATTTGTCGCAGAGTTGATAATTATTTAATACGCGCGATAAATAGCGTGATTAGCATAAAACCTCAAGTTATAATAGACATTTCTGAAAGCTCAAAATCAAACCTTGGTGAACGAAAAAATAGGCTTATTAAGATTGCGAAATATGAATGGATACTTGTACTTGATACGGATGAAGTGGTCTCTAAGGAATTGCTTTCAAAAATTGTTCAAATAGCTAGGGTATCCCCGAATGAAGTTAATGGATATCGTATTACTTATCAAAACTACATATTTGGTAGACCTGTCTATTATGGTGGTGAAAAGTATGCTCGTGTTCAATTGTTTAGGAAAAACATGGCAAAATATGCCGCGCTACCTATTCATGAATACCCAATTGTCGATGGCAAAGTCATTGATCTTGATGGAGTAATACATCATTATTCGTACGTAAATCTTATTATTGTTCTTCTCAAATTCACGAAATATGCATGGCAGATGGCAGGGGAAAAGAAAAAAGCGGGAGAAAGGGTAACGCTCAAAAAACTCTTACTCTACGGTCCGCATATGGTTTGGGCGCGAGCTATCAAAGAAGAAGGTTGGCGAGACGGATGGCGAGGAATACTCATTGCACTTTGCTTCGGCTATATGGAAAGCCTTATGTATTGGTTACTGCTATGGCGAAATATTTTCGGCTAAATCCGTATTTGGAGATCGCCGCGTTCCTTTCTGCGATCGCCTTCCATCTTTGGTTGCTGTTCCATACGACATTCGTGGACTGGCCGGAGATGCTGGTCTATCCGTGGTTTCTCAGCAAAGGAATGTTGTACTATCGTGATGTTGTACTCGCGTACGTCCCCGGATCATATTATTTGCTTCATGGGTTATATTCACTTCTCGGTTATAGTCCGGGTTCCGAACGAGCTATCGCATACGGATTTATTTTGCTGACCGATTGGCTGGTTTATGTGGTGTCCAGGAAAGTCACAAAGTCGGGATTGATGGGCATTATTGCTCTTTTCTTTTTCGTTCTTTGGCAACCGATTTTTTCCGGTAATACCATTTGGTATGAGACGATACTTGCCCCGCTCTACCTTCTTACCTACTTGTTGCTTCTCGGTTATATTGAGAGACCTCGGTTGTCCCGCGTGCTTTTGGTGGGAGCCATCCTGGGCATCGCGACGCTGATCAAACAAACCGCTATTTGGCCGCTTGCTTTCATATGTCTGTTTATCTGGTTGACGGGAAAGGAAAAACGTTCATCCTTTCTTCATGCGGTCGCTGTCGGTACGGTTACCGTTGTCATGCAAGGCATATCGTGGGGATACTTTGCTCTTCGGGGTGCGGGTGTCGAATACGGCTTCTGGGTATTCGGATTTTTGGGTTTTCTGTCGGGACAATCAAGCATGTATGCGCTTGCTCCGCCCCGTTCCGATCTGACCCTCATTGCCCCGGCGCTCATCCCTTTTGCCGCACTTATCCTGTCACCCATGAAAAAAGAGCGATTGCTCCTTATCGTGTTCACGGTGGCGGTACTTTTGGCTGGTCTTCCTCGATGGGGACTGCATCGATTGCAACCGATGCTTGCGTTTATTGCTGTGGGGCTTTCGTTTCTCGGAGCCGTTGATTATCACAAGAAAAACACGCGAATTGTCTTACTTGTTTTTGCGATATGTCTGACAATTCTCGGGAGCTGGCGGAGCTTCAGAGTCTTTGTCACGCTTCGTGACCCGATGCAACCGACTTTTTTTACCGCCAAGTATGAATCGCTTGTTTCATATCTCGATGACCATGCTCCCGGGAGTCTGTATGTTTTGGGAAATTACGATTATGTGTACTTTGGGCGAAATGAAACACCGGTAGTGCTTCCCTGGGTTCCTCTTTTTCCGTGGAACGGAAAAGTTCCCGGCATGGAAGACCGGTTGATCCGCTCGCTTGAAGCCGCAAAGCCCGAGTACATCCTGTACGCTCCGTTTCATCCGCCGCATAAATATTACGATGGATACGCGCCGGAGGCACTTTTCTTGTATGTTTCGGCAAAGTATGAAAAAATAGGCGCGCCGCCGGCGGAAGGCGGGGAATTGCTCAGGAGAAAATGAACAAGTCCATCGCATTTATTATCATCGCGTATCGCCCGAAGATGCGCGACTTTCGGAAGTTGCTTCGTACCTTGGAAGGGTATCCCGTCATTATCGTCGATAACGGAGGAACGTTGACCCTTGATGATGTGGGGCGCGCTACACTGTTGTCGCAGACAAAAAATGTTGGCTACGGTGCGGCGGCAAATATCGGGATACATAACGCCAGCGGCTTCGGCGCCAAATGGTTTGTGATTTTAAATCAGGATATGGTGCTTACCCGACCGGCCGTGTTATCGCTTATTCGTCAGCTCCGGAAACTTCCTCCATGTGTAGCAGGCACCTTTGCCGCGGGGCTCGATGAAAGTCGCTGGACGACCATTCTTCCCTCGAAAAAGCTTGATTATCTCACGGGTTCATGCGTTGCGATCCATGAGCGCATCATCGGCAAAGTCGGCTACTTCTACGAACCGTACTTTCTCTATTACGAAGACGCGGACTACTGCATCCGTACCAAAAACGCAGGGTATCCGTTAACGCGTAT
>WBZO01002664.1_pt1 | contig 22584 bp, 14 predicted proteins | sample 5204261 | NCBI WGS metagenome assembly WBZO01 (sample SAMN12412400, study PRJNA552823) | activated sludge metagenome | isolation source: activated sludge from anammox sidestream of wastewater treatment plant... | place: USA: North Carolina | collected 2017-09 | reverse complement strand
ACACATCAAACTCCAGTGCGGTCATCCCCGTCAGATCCACGCCTCCCGCTGTCGGTGCATAAAATGCCCCTGTATTGTTAAAACTGTCGGAAATCGCCCCTGTCGTCCCCCCGGGACTTGTCCAGTGCAACTCCCCGCTCGCAGAACTGATCGCTGCGATCGTTCCGAAGTTCTGGAACCAGCCTTCTGTTCCACCCTCAAAATTGTTCAATACCCGTGGGGATTGAGACTGTGCGCTTCCCAATAAGACACACATCAGCACTAGTAAGCGGACCGACTTATACATGAGTCACCTCTCTACATAATTAGGATGCGACGCAGATGCCATTAGATCATTGCAGACTGGAAAGAAGATAGCACATCACTCTCTGAACTGACAAGAGTCCTTGTGAATAATTTCCCGAATTTTTCACAACCCATCCTCATATTCTCTGGCCATCCATAGATTCTGGAAAAAGATCGGCAGAAATCGGCCTCAGATTTAGTTTTATGGTCTTCCTTTGCGAAAAAGTGGGAGTACCATTTTACAAGTTCAACATCATCTGATGGAGGTTTTCTTTCATGAATGATCTTTCACGTAGAGGGTTTATCAAAGCCAGCATGGGTTCTCTGGCTGCTTTGAGCATGGCGCGCAAGGCGACGGCTGTGTCGATGAACTCGGCAGTTTACCGGTCTGTTGTTGGTGCCAACGATCGGATTCGACTGGGAGCTATAGGGACTGGAGGAATGGGGAAGGGTGATATTATGACTTTCCTCAAGTTCGATGATGTCGATTGTGTTGCCGTGTGCGATGTCGATTCCTCCCGGATGGCGGAAGCTGCCAAGATGGTTGAAGACGCCCGGGGCAAACGCCCGGATGAAGTCAAGGACTGGCGGCAAATCATTGACCGGAAAGATGTCGATGCAGTCCTGGTGGCCACACCGGATCACTGGCATGCGCTTCCCACAATCGCTGCCTGCGAGGTTGGAAAAGATGTTTATTGTGAGAAGCCATTGGCGACCAGCATCGGTGAAGGGCGCGCCATGGTCAAAGCCGCTCTGGCACATAAGCGGGTTGTGCAGATGGGCACTCAGTGGCGGAGCGCCCCACACATGGCGGCAGCTGTTGAATACATTCAATCCGGCAAGCTCGGAAAAATCCGCCTGGTCCGTTGCTGGGCATATCTGGAGTGGATCAAAAACATCGGCAACCCTGCCGATGCCCCTGTTCCTGAGGGAGTTGACTACGATATGTGGCTCGGACCGGCGCCGAAACGGACTTTCAATCCCGGGAGGTTCCACTTTAACTTCAGATGGTTCTGGGATTACGCCGGGGGCCTGATGACGGACTGGGGGGTGCATCTCCTCAATATCGCCTTGTGGGCGATGGACCCGCCCGCACCGTTGAGGGTGACTTCCGCGGGTGGAAAATATGTCTGGGATGATCTCTCCGAGACCCCTGACACCCAGCATACCCTTTATCAGTTCCCTGATTTTACGCTGATCTGGGAGCATGAAGCAGAAGCGCGTGCTCAGCTGGACGGAAGAGAACATGGAGTCTGTTTCCATGGCCAGAACGGTTCCCTCACTCTCTGGAGCAATGGATGGGAGGTGCTGCCAGGCAAAGATTCCGGCCTCGAACCTGAAAAACACGAGGATAACAATGACAGCCGCCCCGCTCATGTCCGGAATTTCCTCGACTGCATGCGCTCACGCCAGAAACCTGTCGAGGATGTGGAAACCGGGCATTATGTCAGCAGCATTGCTCACCTCGGAAACATGGCTCTGTTATCCAAAGATGTGGTCGAATGGAATCCAAAACTGGAAAGGGTGTGGGGCAACCCGGCAGCAAACCGATTGGTTACAAAGCCATATCGCGCGCCCTGGAAACTCCCTGTTTAACAGTCAATACTCTGGGGCGGGGCCATCACCCCGCCCCCTTTTCTCGATATTCTGCCTGTTTTTGAAAAGGGAAATTTTGGAGACTCAAGCTGCCTTTAGAAAGTCAGGCCAGTGGCTGCGCCCGACTTCAGAGGACCCATTTCGATGGATCGAAGCTTGAGAGCTCAATTTCAAGCCCGTCATACGAAAGCTCCACACCCTCCGGCAAGCCAGCATTGGTTTCCGCGTGCTGGAGGTCATGGGTCATGTGAATGAACCAGGTCTGCCTGGGTTTCAGGCACTCCACCACAGCCAGAGCCTGCTCCAGATTGAAATGGGTCTCATGGGATTTATGGCGCAGTGCATCCAGGACCAGAACTTCCACCCCTTCAAGCAGCTCCAGAGTGCTGTCCGGAATATGGCTGCAATCCGTGATATAGGCCAGCCCACCCCAACGGTATCCCTGAACCGGCTGGCCTCCATGGAAAACCGGCAGTGTCAGCAATTCCATCGCCCCCGCACGGAAACGCCCTTCTGCGGGATGAACTTCCACCGAAAGGATTCCGCCGCCCTTCTGCACATACGGATCAAATATATGGGCATAGACCACCTCCAGGCGATGGTGCACTTCTTCGGAGCAGTAAATATGAATGGGACCCTGGAGGTAATACTGGATCACGCGGAGCTCATCCAGACCGAAAAAGTGGTCGACATGAGCATGGGTATAGACCACCTGATTGACCAGCGGAGTGCCCGCACGGAAAAACTGGGCACGCAGATCGATCGATGTATCGATGAGTACATAGTTCCAATTGGTGGGGGAAGCGTTCTTTTCCGCCGGGTCCGGGAGGCAACGGGTTTTCAGCAGAACGGAGACACGGGAACGTTTGTCATGGGGATCTTCAGACCGGCAGACCCGGCAGTTGCAGCCCAGAACCGGAACCCCTGTCGAGGTTCCGGTCCCAAGAAACAAAAGTCGATTTTCAAAGAAGGGCACGCCGTTGGCTAACGTCCAGAACTGGAGGGCACATTCGCTCCCACCTGCAGGTGCGGTGAATCGAATGCCGCCAGGTGATTCGGCAGTTCTCCTTCACGGAATCCCTCTTCGGGACCGAGCTCCCAGCCAAAATAGTCCGCCAGTGTGTACCGCCTCGGGATTTCAGGATTGTCGAGGTTGACTAGAAGGGGGATCTCGCTTTCGTCATAGAGCACCTCCGGCGGTGCCAGGCCGCCTTCCGGTTTGGTATCACTGCGTGGAACGCTGATGATGTTCTGCAGGGCATTGAGGTCGAATGTCCATTCAATGACAGTCGAACCATGCTGTTCAGGTGAAAGGATTTCTGCAATCACATCGGAGAGGCCTGGAAAATCCCGGCACCAGGCAAAGGCTTTCTGTGAGGTGTCTTTGGCCTTGATCCGTCCCTGGTCATCGGTAATCACCTGATCACTGATCAGGTAGCTGGCGCCATAATATTCAACCACAGTGTAGCCGCGTCCCATCTTATAATAGAGATCTTCGACCGGGTTGAAGCCTGCTCCAGTGTCTCCAGGGATGCCCCCAAAGCCGCCCATCATGCCTCCCATTCCACCAAATCCTCCCATGCCGCCCATCATGCCTCCACCCATTCCTCCCATGCCACCCATCATTCCTCCGCCCATTCCTCCCATGCCACCCATCATTCCTCCGCCCATTCCTCCCATGCCGCCCATCATTCCTCCACCCATTCCTCCCATGCCGCCCATCATTCCTCCACCCATTCCTCCCATGCCGCCCATCATGCCGCCACCCATTCCTCCCATGCCACCCATCATGCCGCCACCCATTCCTCCACCTGAATCGAACATGCCGCCCTGGCCACCCGACATGACGCTGCTCCCAAAAACACTTCCTCCGCCCATGCCACCCATTCCACCCATCATGCCGCCACCCATTCCTCCCATGCCACCCATCATGCCGCCACCCATTCCTCCACCTGAATCGAACATGCCGCCCTGGCCACCCGACATGACGCTGCTCCCAAAAACACTTCCTCCGCCCATTCCTCCCATGCCACCCATTCCACCCATCATGCCGCCACCCATGCCTCCGCCTGAATCGAACATGCCACCCTGCCCGCCCGACATGAACCCACCGCCGAAGCCTCCACCGCCTCCAAAACCACCGCCCGGGAATCCTCCACCGAAAGCCATCTGCGATCCGGGGGGAGGAGCGAGCAGCCTGGGGTTGGCCGCGATGATTCGCTGAAGAACCTCCTGGCTGATATCGGGAACATAAATCGTCAGAGGAATCGTCATCCATTCTTCATCGAACAGAAAAGGAATTCGTCCAATCAGATCGACCGGTCTCTGTATCTCCGATTCGATCCCGAGGTACTGGTAAATCATCTGGACCGCAGCGGATTCCGGAAGATTCATCACCATCGAATGAACTTCGGGGGAGAGCCTTCCCTCAAAAATCCGGATACGGGGGTCAAAGGTGCTCTGAATTCCACCCGGGGTGCTGCCGATGGCGCCTCCAGCGCCTTCCGGGAATCCACCACTGAACCCACCTACAGATGGGGCTGCTCCCAGGCCGAACCCTCCACCCGGCATGCCTCCCCCTCCAGGAAAACCTCCTCCGCCAGCAAATCCACCCAATCCGCCGAGTTCTCCACCGGCGCCACTCAGGCCGGATTCTGTTCCGACTATCGAGCTCAGATCTTTTTTGACCATGCGGTTGCCGACCGGGATTTCTGTCCCGGTCTGGGATGAATCGGCAGTTCGTGCTCTGAATATTTCCAGAATCCGCAGGATGCGGTCATAAGCCACATTCCGCACCCACTGGATCTGGTTGTAAATGGTTTCATATTTCGGATCGAGGTTGCGCGCCTCACGGTACTTTTTGAGGGCTTCATCCATGTAGCGCCGGTCACCCCGAGGCAGGCTCTGGGTATCCAGTGCGTTGTGCAGCGCTTTCTCCTGATCCGACCCCGCCTCAACCGGGATGATCGGCATCCCCACAACACCCGCTCCGCCGCCGGCACCTGTTTCATCGAATCCCATTGGCTGGGCCAGCCCGCCTGATTCCTCTCCCATTCCCGGCATAGCGCCCGGGAATCCACCTCCAGGGTATCCAGCCGGGGCTCCCGGGAAACCGGGGCCGCCTAATGGCGGAATCCCCATGGGTGACTGCTGGAGCTGCTGGTTGGCATCGGCCTGGGGAAGCGGAAGCAGGCCAGGGGGATAGACTGTCCCTGTCCCGTATAAATGCATCCAGGTAAACCCGCGGTTGGCGGCCAGCGCCGCCGGGGTGTAATCGAAACGCCCTTTGATATCGGTTTCGTATTCGGTCTGAATTCCTGTCCGATAATCACGCAGGTTCTGATCATCGGATCCCTCTTCAACATCGGGGATCTGTGGCCCGCGGATGGTCAGGGAGTCCAGAGTCAGAATACCCTCCTGGTTCGGGATCGGATCCACCTGGATCGCCACCAGAAGATCCACCATGTCCGTGTCGATCAACGGACGCAAACGCCCGCGCAGTTCCGGTTCTCCCTCATCTTCGCTGGTCCAGTACTGGATCTGATTGTCTCCACCGCTGCGGCGCAGAGTGATGGTGATGGAGCTTTCCGCGCGGATGTTGGTCAGCTTGTCCGAGGCGCTTGAATGCTGCTCCTGGTTCCAGTTTCCTTCGTAGATGATTTCAGCCGGAGCGGTGGGATTGTCTGATGGGAACTGAATCGTGGTCCTGACATGCGCTTCGCGCACGCCACCGAATTTCCAGTCATGCTCACGAACGGCGAAGAGGACCTGGCCCTCACGGAAGGTTTTTCCCCGAAGGGCGATCTTCAATTCCGCCTGGAAGTCCCCGCGTATCACATCCGGGGAGATGACTTTGTATCTTTTCAGATCGGTTGCATCATATTTGGCAGTTGATTCTGCCCCTCCGGATCCAGTCGAGCGGCTTCCACTGAAAGCCAGCAGGCCTTCCTGTTCACGGGCGCGGATCGGATCATCATAAATGGTCTGGCCGGATTCATTTGGAAGTCGTGGATCCTGCTGGAGCGGGTTCTCCATGTTGGTGAAATAATCGATGTTATAAACAAACCAGGCTGTGCTTGGCTTGTTGTCATCAAATTCATCGCTCCAGACACCTTCATCACCGGAAAATTCATCCGTTTCCAGAAGGAAATCCGGCATCTCGGCACGAACATCTTCGGCGCTGGAAGCGCCGCTGTCGTCGGGGATTGCCTCTGCCTGGACAGCCTCCTGGCAGGCAGCTTTTTCAGCCCAGGACAGGCTGATTGCAACCACAAGGACCCAGAAAATGGACATTCCTCTTGCGCAGACCCGATTCAAAAACATCACACCCACTCCCTTCGAACTCCACAATTCCCCTTCGTAGTGTGTCAAAAATCCCAGCAACCGTCAAACCGATTGCAGGCCGAAAAGATCGATCCCCCCACTTTGGCCGGCTGGCACAGAAAATTGATTGCACAGCTTATAAACAAACCGGTTTCGGGAAGCATCCTTTATGTCACCCCACGAAACCGCCCTTCACGCACCCGCGCCAATTCCGTGCGGTACTCGCCCATCAGCACCCGCAGGAAACAATAGACCGGCAAGGCCAGAACCATCCCCACCACTCCGGCAATTCCCCCCCCCAGCATCAATGCCGCAATCACCACAAGGGGCTGAACATCCACAGTGCGCGCCATGATCTTTGGTGAGATGATGGTTCCATCGAGGGCCTGGACGAGCATGAAACTCCCCATCACCAGGATCAGCTTCATTGTCACCCAGCTGGAGGCCTGCTGCGGATCGAAATATTCGAACAAGGTCAGCAGGATTGCCGGCCCTATCCCCATGGCAGGGCCGAGATACGGAACGAAGTTGAATAACCCCGCGGTCATCCCGATCAGCGGTGCAAACGGAACTCTAAGGAGGATCAGGAAAAACGACACCATGCAGCCCACACAGACACAGACTGTGAACTGGCCGCGTAAAAACCCTCCCAACTGGCGGTCCAGTTCCTGGGCAAACCCCAGAATCCTCGGACGCCAGCCAGAGGGAAAAACCCCGAGGCAGGATCTCTTGAAAGCAGTGAAATCCAGCAGCATGTAAAAAAGAACCACCAGCAGGAAGGTCAAAAAGACCCCCAGCGAAATCATCGCCCCCAGCTGGCGGGAGGTCCACCCCCAGATGCCGCCGGCACCGCCTGCCACAATTCCCGCTCCACGCAGCCCGAAACCAAGGACCGTTTTGGCATTCTCCCAGGTAAACAGATGGCGGTTACGGTCGAGAAATTTCTTGACATAGAATGGATCGAAAATCGGTATGGCAGGCCGCTTCTGGAACTGAAGCAGCGCCAATGGAAACCCCTGGTCGGCTTCGCTCTTCCCGCGAAGTTCCAGATATCCATCCCAAAGCCCGGGTGGAATTGCTACAGCGACCCGTTCCAGACCCCTGGAATCGAACTGGCGGCTCCAATGGAATTCAGTGCTGGACGCCTCCACCTCAGAGGTCGCAGGATGAAGGACCAGATGAACCGACCAGCTGGCCGCCTCCGGGTATGGACTGCCGGTCTCTGCACGGATTGTGTAGGTTTCATTTCCCACCAGCGCAGCGATCTCCTGCCGCAAAGCCCAGCCATCCTCAGCCAGCGGCCCGATCAATGCTCCCTCTTCTTCTGCCGGTAGTGGTTGAACAGGTATGCCTTCGGCAACCTCCCAGCTGGATGGTTTCTCCTCAACCCAGTCAGTAAATCGTCCATTTTCCACCACCAGCCTCGGTGAAAACCATTCTTCAAGCCGCGGCTGCAACCTCTCCCGCAGCACCGGCAGATAATTGTGGCGCAGCTTCCCGGCGAATTCGGAACTCTCACGGACCACCCCGGGCACAATCAGCAACAGGACCCCGAGAAAAATGGATAGGAATGAGAGGTAGAGCAGCACAATGGCAAATCCACGGTGCATCCGGAATCTTTGGCGGTTCTCACCTGAGAGCCAGTCAATCACTGGATTGAGCAGATACGCCAGCACAAAAGCGACTATGAATGGAGATAATGTCTGGATGATTGCCGCTGACCACAGCCAGAAAACCAGCACCACAAACAACAACGGGACGGCAAGGAGAAATCCATGATAGACCTGACCCCTGGAAGGCGGCTTGAAATCGAGCTCAAAGCGCATGGTTACACTATTATACGTCACACCCCTTTTCAGGGAATCTCTTCCGCCTTGATAAAAAAAAAACGATTATACGCGGTCCGGAAGAGGCTCTTCTGATTTCTCCGAGGCAGGTGGGAAAAGGATTCGCAGGGTGGTTCCTTTTCCGATGGCTGAATCCACCTGGATGCTCCCACGCATCCCGCGCACCATTCCCTGAACCGCCGGCAGACCCAGCCCTCGACCGATAAATTTGGTGGTGAAAAATGGATCAAAAATCAGCTTCAGGGTCTGCTCATCCATCCCGCAGCCATTATCGGCGACCTCCAGAAAAGGAAATGTCTCGTACGGCAACACCTTTCCCATGATACATTTGACCACACAACCCTTGGGTGGAATCCACACACCGGTTCGAATCGAGATTTCCCCCTGATCCTGGTTAATCGCCTCGGCTGCATTGGTCACCAGGTTCAAAGTCAAATCCCGGACCTGGTTGGGATCCCCCCAGATGGTTATCGGGCCGGGAGCCAGATCATATTGGAGCTGGATGTGGGAGTTGGCTGACTGTGCAATCTGTGTTTCATTTTTACGGATCACTTCATTCAGGTCGAGCGCCTGATTGTAAAAACCTCCCCGGCCCGAATAGGACAGCATGCGGTTGGTCAGAACTGCTGCCTGCCAGGCTGCCTGGTGGATGCGCTCAACATCCTCCTTGATGGGAGAGGCTTCTGTCAAAGACATCCGGATCATTTCCACATGTCCGATAATGGCCTGCAGCAGGTTGTTAAAATCATGTGCAATCCCGCCTGCCATGGTGATGAGTGATTCCAGGCGGCGTGCATGCTGGATTTGTTCCTCGGTGGCTTTCCGTTCTTCCTCCAGCTCTTTGCGGTCACTGATATCCCGGAAAATCACCTGCACCCCGATTGGTTCTTTATCGGATTTGATCAGATCAAACGAAGCCTCGGTTTCCAGCTGGGAGCCATCTTTGCAGCACAGTGGGATTTCCACGGTTCTTCTGCCAGGCTGATTGGCCAGGAAGCTTTCCAGGGTTGTTGAAAAAATGGCCTGATAATCCGAATGCACAATCGCTGCCGGTTTCAGATCGGATATCTCTTCCAGTGAGTATCCGAGCATCTTTTCCATCTGGGCGTTGAAAACTTCGATCTCGTGGTTCATTCCGATCAGCAGGATGCCATCATTATTTCCCTCAAAGAGCAGCCGGTAACGTTCCTCATGGCGATGCAGGGCTGCACTGATCCGCTTCCGTTCTTCAATTTCGGCAGCCAGTTCCCCGGCTCTCGTGGCCGATTTGTGTTCCGAAACCTGAAGCTGGCGGAGAATCGTGAAGAAGGTCCCGATCAGGAGCAGATACCCGGCGGTAATCGAGACTGTTTCGATCGCAAACCGAACTGGCGAATCGGTCCCCATTACCGGGATCTGCACCACAAAAGGAATGTAACGGGTTAACCGGGTCAGCCGGTTAATCATGATCAAAATAAATGCAGTGGTGACAAGTCTGAAAGTGTTTCGGTTGGCCTTCAGGCGCACAAACACGACCAGAACTGCGACAATTAGTAAAATATTTGAAGAAACCTTGAAGCAACCACCCACCAGGTGGGAATCGAACCAACCCGCTCTGATGCCAAACAGCGAGGAAGTTTCAATAAAAAAAGCGAGAACTAACAGAAATGCGGGGCCTTGCCACGCAAACGAGGGAGTCAATTCATTCGAATTTCTATCCGAATGAATGCCCTGCGGCATCGAAAGTGGCTTGCTTTCCATTCAGACAGACCATCCTTTGCTGCCAGTGAAAACAGAGTTCAGTGACTGAAAAATGGCACTATATGACAGAAAAAACAAATGGATAATATCGATTTTAACTTAGGAATAAAGCTGGAAGAAAATATTACAGGATCAATCCATCAGGTGGTACACATCTTCACATCACAGCTTTCACTTGCCGAGTGCCTGCTCCAGGCGTTGCAATGATTCCTTGAGCCGACGGGATCGAGGGACATCCGGCTTCGGCTCTTCTTTTTTTATTTCGGGTTCTTTCTGGCCTTCCGGTTGTTCACTTCGCGCCTTCTGTGGGGAGAGCCTTGCCTGTGATGGAGTCCCGGAATCCCCCTTCCTGGGGATTGGCTGCAAGGAAGAGATGGCCAGTGAATCGCCATTCCCGTGCAGGCCGGAATTAATTGGGGCTTCATTTTTCAACCGGCTGTCGGCAACCTTTTCCTTATGCGATGGAGAGTCTTCCACGGATGATTGGGGAGCCAGGGGTTTCCAACCGGCTTGGGGTTTCTCTTCAGAGGACCCCGCGATTCCACCCAGCGGATAGGCATCCAGCTTCCCGATAAATTCACCGAGCTTGTCTTTGAGGTCATTTCCAATTTGTGTCACCTGCCCGACCATCTCACGGGTGGATGTCACTGTCGGGGAAATCCCACGAACCGGAGCGGGGCTGGTTTCTTTTTTCTGGCGGGTCTGCCTGGCAACCACACTCGTTCCGTGCAATTCGCCCGGGCCTTTGCCTTTCAATCGGGCCAGGATCATTCCTTCACGGCTTTTCAGTCGATCCTCCCCTTTTTCGGAGTTCAACAGATCCGGATTGGGCAATCGTGCCGCCAGGCTGGCAGCCTCATCCTGGCTCAAAGCAGAGGCTTTTTTCGAAAAGTAAAACAGGGCGGCCTCCTGGGCACCAAAGCACCCCCCTCCCCAATCCACCACATTCAGGTAGATCTCCAGAATTCGGTTCTTGGTCAGGGTCGTTTCGAGCTTCCAGGTAATCAGCATTTCATCAAACTTGCGACGAAGATTTTTCGTGGGGGTTAAAAACAGATTCTTCGCCAGCTGCTGAGAAATGCTGCTGCCGCCACGTGCCCAACGGTTTTCCCGAATGTTTTCCTCGATGGATCGTTGGATTTCTACCAGGTCAAATCCATTGTGCTGAAAAAAACGATCATCTTCCGCCACCAGGACCGCATCGACCAGATGCGGCGATATCTTATCGAGCGGTACCCAGGTGTAGCGAATCCGGGTGCGCAACCCCGCGCTCCGGTAGCGGGCACGGGCCTGCTCCATAAATGCCGTTGTCTCCGGATTTTTTTCTTTGAGGAAAGCAACATCGGGCAGCCAGAAGAAAGTGTATGCCACCAGGCCGATCGCCACGGAAAAGATTCCGACCAGCATCAGCCGTATACCGAAGCGCACAGAATTGTACAAAAGCCGGAATAGAAACATGCTCCCCACTTTCTCCAACTCGAAATATCGGCCCAAGACAGTGAGAATTTGAGTTTTTCAGGAAAATGAGGGGGTTTGATGGTGTTTTTAACAAATGAATTTCACAAATCGACTCATAGCTGTCACCTCACTGGTGTAAGAAGGGGATTCACATGAAATATTAATGCTATCATAATCCATAATTCCTATTAATTGTCCTGCTGGCTCTGGTCTGGAGGTGAGGCGATGGACAGGGGTATCTGGAAGCGCTTGATGCTGCCGCGAGCGGCGGGATTACTCCTGATTTTTATGCTCAATTTTTCCTATGCCGAACAGCCGGATTGGCCGGATTCCCTGAAAAAAACCAAGAAACCGAATGAATTTGTCGAGTGGGGCTGGGATCTGCGCATCCGGGATGAACGTTTTCCGGATGCACTCGACCGGATCCCGCACAAAAGGGATCCCATCCGCGAGTGGATCCGTATCCGAAGCCGGATCTTCGCCGACTTCAAGCTGATGGATAATTTGAAGCTGAAAACACGTGTGACAAATGAGTCACGCCTGATTGAATCCCCTGATCATTACCAGTCGCCGAATCCGTATGACCGTTACGATCATTTCGATGTCACCCTCTTCGACAATTTTTTCCTTGAGTTGAAGACCGATGGAGTCCTTCCAGTCACCTGGCGCATCGGCCGTCAGGATATGCTCGCCATGCCGGGGGCCACCGGGATAATGGGGACAGGCTTCGGGAGCGGGTTGATCCTTATGGATGGGAGTCCGGGGGATGGCTCACGGAGTTTCTTTTTCGATGCTGCCCGCGCCACCCTCGATCTCGATGAGTGGATTCCAGATTCCAGCCTGGATATCTTCGCCATCGACAATGATTCTTATTCTCAGGATCATATCCCTGATATTGGAGGAATTGAAAGTTATCAGAGACTCGACTTCTGGGATTCTGAAGCCTTCGGGCTGTATTTCAAAAATGCATCCTGGTGCAAAGATCACCAGATCGATCTGTATTACATTTACAAAACAGAAAGCCAGCTGATCAAAGAGCAGTGGGAGAAATTCACCGCCATCGGAAGTGTTGTCAACACAGCCGGAGTCCGATATTGCGGCGCTCTCTGGGAAAATGCTCGATATGAACTCGAGGGAGCCACACAGTGGGGGGCACGGGATGGGCGGCATGTCCGTGCGTTTGCCAGTCAGGAATCAGTCGAACAGACCTTTGAAGGCAGATACAAACCCAAAGCCAAGCTGTTTCATGCTTATCTATCCGGGGATGATCCGGATACAAACACCATTGAAGCCTGGCAGCAGGTTTATGGCCGCTGGCCCAAATGGGGTGAGCTGATCGGATATATGGGTCCTTCGGAAGATGGCATCTACTATTTCACCAACATGCACATTCTTGGGGTTCAGACTGAAATCACGCCCGCAGAAAACTGGACCCTGACTGGAGTTGTCCAGGCCCTTTACGCCGATGAAAACACTTACAGGGGCCGGCCAGGTTTCAGCGACAGCGGCCGCTTCCGAGGGTGGAACCCTCAGGTGAACCTGGCCTGGAGCCCGACAAAATATCTGACCACCCATCTCCTTTACGAGTGGTTCTTCGAAGGCAATTACATGGAATATCCCGCGAATCGTGCCGATTACAGCTTCTTCCGTGTGGACCTTGTCATCAAATTCTGATCGACTCTGGATTCAAGGCTGCACTTTCATGGCCGATAATTCGGATTTGATGAGAAAGAGCTCAACTGCGATCTTTTTTTTCCTGGGATTCCTCCTGTGGGAAGGGGTTTCTGCCGCTCAGGCTCCACCCCAGGGCGGCGAGCAATCACAGGTCTATCTCAGCCGGGATAAACTCAGGCGTGGACTCTCCAATACCGCCACCGGCTGGCTGGAAATCCCCTATAAAACATTCACTCAGACACTCTTTGGCGATCGGACCCCTTTTGAGGATCTGTTTATCGGGCTGACTGTCGGGACTGTCAAAGCGGTCGAGAGGACCGCTGTCGGGCTTTTCGAAACCGCCACCTTCCCCATCCCCGGCTATGAACCGCTGATCGAGCCGGAATATGTGACTTTCAGCTTCGAGCCTGTCGGGGCGAAAAAGCTCGAAGCAGAAGACCCTCGAGCCGGGCTGCATGTCCGTCCGCCGACTGCCCAGAAACCTTGACAGTCGAGTCGGGTGGGTTATTATTTTGGCGTAATCGCGTCTCCGGGCAGGAGTAGCTCAGCTGGTAGAGCTCCACGTTGCCAACGTGGTTGTCGCGGGTTCGAATCCCGTCTCCTGCTCCATCCTCCCCGGTCAATCAGAGAAATGTCGCCCGGATGAGTGTTTTTCGTTTTTCGCTTCTCTCCCAGTCAGGTCAGGCCCGCCACGGGATCGCTTCCATCGCACATGGCGCATTCTCCACACCGGCGTTCATGCCGGTCGGCACCCAGGGAACTGTCAAAGGGGTTCTGCCGGAGCAGCTTCAGGCCCTCGGGGCTGAAATCATCCTGTCCAACACCTATCACCTCTACCTGCGCCCGGGCACAGAGGTGATCGAGCGGCTGGGCGGCCTGCACCGTTTCATGCACTGGGATGGGCCGATTCTCACCGACAGTGGTGGTTTTCAGGTTTTTTCCCTGGCGAAGCTGCGAAAGATGACTGAAGAAGGAGTCCGTTTTCAGTCTCATATCGATGGCTCCACCCACCTCCTCAGCCCGGAAAAATCGATCCAGGTTCAGGCCAGCCTGGGAAGCGATATCCTGATGCCACTGGATGAGTGCCCGCCCGGAACCGCCAGTCGGCAGGAGGTCTCCCGTTCGCTGGATCTGACTGTACGCTGGCTGGAACGGTGCATCCGCACACCACGCCAGGATCACCAGGCTCTTTTCGGAATCATCCAGGGAGGCATGTTCGAAGACCTCCGTCTGCAGAGCCTTGAAAAAACCGCAGCTTTCGATCTCCCGGGTTATGCTTTGGGAGGTTTTTCTGTGGGGGAAGAGAAAGCCACCATGCGGCAGGTCATGCAGGCGATTGCACCGCACCTCCCCGCCGACAGGCCCCGCTACCTGATGGGGGTGGGGATCCCGGAGGATATCCTGTTCGGCATCAATCTCGGAATCGACCTGTTTGACTGTGTCTTCCCGACCCGTGCCGGAAGGAATGGCGTTCTGTTCAACTGGAATGGGCGGCTGCATATCCGCAGAAGCCAGTACCGCCTCGATGAACGCCCTGTGGATGAGAATTGCACCTGTTACACCTGCCGAAATTTTTCCCTGGCCTATCTCCGCCACCTCGACAAAGCCCGTGAGATCAATGCCAGTGTCCTGTGCACCATTCATAATCTGCATTTCTACCAGGATGTCATGAAGGCCTCACGAAATGCGATCCAGGAGGGGACCTGGGAGCAGTTTTACCTTCGGTGGATGACCCACTGGGCCACTCCACGAGAGGAGTTGCAGTCTTGTCAGTAAACCATAATTCGCGGATCGCCTTCACCCACCGCGACTTTCGGTTCTTTCAACTCGCACGTTTCTTTACCATTGCCGCTGGCCAGATGTTGTCCGTAGCGGTCGGCTGGCAGGTCTATGCCCTGACATCGGATCCACTCGCACTGGGGATCATCGGCCTGGTCCTGTTTCTGCCCGGTGCTGGTTTCGTCATGGTCACCGGGCATGTAGCGGACCGTTTTGACCGGCGCCTGGTGGTTTTATTGTGCCATCTCACACAGATTGCCTGCTCGATCAGCCTGGCGGTGATGACACTGTCAGGAATCGAGGACCTCTGGCCGATTTACACGATCCTGTTCATCCTGGGGACCGCTAATGCCTTTCAGGGTCCGGCCAGCCAGGCCATTCTGCCTTTGCTGGTCCCTCTCGAGCATTTCAGCAATGCAGTTGCCTGGAACTCATCCATCTGGCAGCTGGCGGTTATCCTGGGGCCAAGCCTGGGCGGGATACTCTACAGCCTGAGTGGCGGCGCCCATGTGGTCTATCTCAGCCATGCCCTGCTGGATTCTCTGGCACTGCTGGCGATCTTCGCCCTGAACCTTCGCACCGGCCGCATGGAAACTGCTGCCTTTTCAAGGGAAACCCTCACCGCCGGCCTGAATTTCATTTTTCGCCAGAAAGCCATTCTGGGAACCATTTCCCTCGACCTGTTCGCGGTTCTGCTGGGTGGGGCTGTGGCGCTGTTGCCGATCTATGCCAGGGATATCCTCCACATCGGCCCTGCCGGACTGGGGGTGCTGAGAGGAGCACCAGCGGTTGGGGCCTCCCTGACAGCCCTGGCGGTCGCCCATCTCCCTCCCATGCGCCGTGCCGGTCCGACCATGCTGTGGTGTGTGGCGGGTTTCGGCCTGGTGACCATCATTTTCGGGATCTCGACCCATTTTCTTCTCTCTCTGGCGTGCCTGTTTCTTCTGGGTGCTTTCGATATGGTCAGTGTCATCGTCCGCCACACCCTGGTCCAGGTCCTCACACCCCATTCCATGCAGGGGCGTGTGGCGGCGGTCAATCTGGTCTTCATCGGGGCTTCGAATGAACTCGGGGAGTTTGAATCCGGTGTCACAGCCGACTGGTTCGGTGTCATCCCCGCTGTCGTCATCGGAGGGATTGGAACCCTGCTGGTGGTGCTGGCCTGGTCGGTGCTCTTTCCGGAACTGCGGCGTGTGCGCCGACTCGAAGATATCCGCCCGGCCGAAGACGATTCGCCTGACCCGGCGGGGTGAGCTCGATAGCCGGGTTCTGATTCACCCGGGTAAACCACCTCGCTTCTACTCGAAAGGTTCAACCCGGTCCAGCGCGAGATCGGAGTAGTAAATTCCGAAATTCCAGGTCATCCGGTAAAACGAAATATCATTCGGAACCATCTTGATGCGGTGAAATGTTGAAACAGGTTTGCGCTGGTAACGGATTTCTTTCTCGAGCAGTCCATGCGGAGAGTAGTGGTTCATCTTCTTGGGATCGATGACTGTCCTTCCCAGGTTCGAAAAATTGTGAACTCCTCCCTGGGCATCGAGGATATAAAGATCCGAACCGCCCCGTCCGAAATCCATATCGGCTACCGCATGCCAGGGAAAGCCAAATCCTCCCAGATCGATATGAAAAGTTCCCCCGGGCCAGCCTTTGAGGCCGCCGAACACATCGAGGACATAAGCCTGGCTTCCATCCCAGTAAAGCTTCAGGCTGCACCCGAGAAATGGAACCGGTTTGTCCACCTTATAGTCCACGTGAGGGGAATCGGCAAAGATTTTCCCTGAGGATTCAAGAGCCACGAGATGCTGCCCCTGGTGATCCACTGCAAGATCGACGGCACAGCTGCCCGGGTGCCTTTCTGCACGTGCATATTCTGTGGTCAGGTTCCCCATCGGGCGCGGTGAACGGTCCAGGGGGGGATCCAGAATGAAGGTTTTACGGCGCTCTCCAGGATGGGGATCCACCCAGCTTGGAATCGGGATTTCGAACAAGGCTCCATCTTCCCGCAGGATGACCGCAGCCTGTTTCCAGGGGACAATTTCCATGGCGACTGCATGATGCTCAGGGATTCCGGGGATCCCTTCCAGCGACCAGGCATTGAGAAAGCCTGCCTCGGAGAGAAAAACCCTTCCCCAGCAATCGAGCACACCCAGGCGCGGAACCGGTGAGGCGGAAACAATCTCGAAGTCCACCGCCATCCGGGTGATCTGGTCTGGATCCGGCCATTCATCCGCCATGACCTGAAGGGTGCGGTCTTTGAACATTTCCAGGGCTTCCGGAATCCTCTTTCGATCAGCCCGCATCAGGTCCTCAGCGTAAGAGAATGCCTCCGGCCATTTCTTTTCGGCGATAGCCTGCTGTGCCTGCTCCGAAAAATAATCCGCACGGGTCCCATCAATATAAGCCTGAACCTCCCTGGATGATGGCAGCTCGGCGCGGTGGTAAAAAAGGATCCAGGCCATGACCACTGAAAAGGAGGGAATCCCAGCAATACAAAGCAGAGTGCGCGCTGTTTCAGGGGTTCCCCAGGCGAAATACACCAGCAAGGCAACCGCCAGCAGCGGCCAGGCATAAAACGAGAAGAGATCCCAGTCGGTCGGAAACCCAAGCCAGGGATTCCAGAGCAGGAGGAAAAGCCCCCCCAGCACCAGCTGGGGAATGAAAAACAACACCAGCTGGCTGGTTTTCCGCTCGGAACCTTGCTGGTTACGGACCAGGCTGACTGAAAAAGCAGTTCGGATCGTTTTCCATATTTGCCGCCCGGGCAGGACACCCATCAGGATCATGATCGAGAAGTAGCTGCACAGGATCAACTCATTGACCAGATCGACCAGGTGGTTCATCGAAAGCCAGGGGTACTGCCAGGCTCCCGGCGGGTTGTCCGGATTGTCTGCGCTCATCAGGGGCATCAGAGTGGCAAACAGCTTTGCGGTTGCTGCGGTGCTGTATCGCAGGTTGATGTGACGGTCAATCCAGGCAAAGGTGATCCCGATAAACAGCACAGTGAGAGTCAGGGCAAAGATCAGCCAGCGCCCTCTTTTGGCCTGTGGGGCTGTCACGAACATCAAAACCAGAACAGCCGGAAAAAAACCAAAACCCACCAGATGGCTGCAGGAAGCGAATATCCACCCCAGAAAGGCAATCCAGAATCCTCGGCCTGTGAGGATCCGGCGAGTCCCGTAAACCAGAAACAGAATCAGGCCCGACACCAGCTGGGTGTACCATTCGATATAACCGAAAAAGAGGTGCACCGGCCCGATCAGAAAAACCAGGGGAAGCGCCCAGAGGTGGCTCTCGCCCTCTCTTGACCAGGAAGCCAGCCCCCACCCGGCCACCAGGAATACCATCACCCCCCAGAAACAGGACAGCAGCTGGAAGCTGGCCTGCGGATGAATCCCCCAATGACGATACAGAAAACGCGCCAGATCTGTATGAGTGACCGACTCGAGCGGTTCCCGGATCGAGGCATAGGTGGTCAGGGAAATGAAATTGTCCATGATCATATGGGAATCACCCAATTCAAGGACAGTGACCCTCAGCAGCCAGAACAGGGTTCCGGAAGCCAAGGTTATCAAAAGCAGCTTAAACAGCTTCGAGGGATCCCTGGAAAACCAGCCAACTACAGCGCCAAGCCAGCTCTGGATCGGCGCACACACCAGCAGCAGCGGAAAAAGCAATCGGAACCAGAAGGGAAAATAACTCGATGCGGAGAGCGACCACAGCCATTTCTCGCGGAACTCCTCCGACAGAGCCGGAATCCACCACCACTGAACCAGAATCAGCAGGATGCCAATCCCAGCCAGCAACCGCGACCGAAAAGAACCCTTCCAGACAAACTCGATCATGGACCGGCCTGTACCCTCTCCAGAATCACCAGGCTTTCCAGCTGGTTGATACGCCGGTATTTCCTGGACTCTTCCAGCTGATGAACCCAGGTTCGCACCTGATCCGGATCATAGAACCAGAGATTATACCAGTAAGGAAGCTGCACGGCCTTTTCATCCATAATCATCACATCCGGCCAGCCTTGTTGGGGTTCTTTCATTTCCACACCTTCCACAAAACGCACTTCGGGCTGTGATGGAGGCAGCAGGTAGAGGCTGTTCTGATAAGTCAGATGCGGCAGCAGGTGGGATTGAGCCGAGACACTTTTTCCCATCGGAATTGCGGTGTGCAGGAACTTGTCTGTCCCGGCTGGTGCCTGCATCTGACCGAACTCGATCCAAGGGCTTTTCCGGGATATGGGCAGTTGCGACACCTCGAGACTCCAGAATATCGAGCAGGCCAGAAGGCTCCATGCGGTGGGTGCCAGCTTCCTGGATGTCCAGTCCATCTTTTTCAGAACAGCAAACGAAAAAACCAGCATCACCCCGGTCATCATGCAAGGCCCGAAGGCATAATGCCCGCCGAATGAGTACAGATACTCATCCTTCGCCAGCGAGTTTTCCAGAAAGGGGGGAAGCAGAATCCAGCTCATTGGATTCCAGAGTGGCAGGAACAGGATTCCTCCCCACATTTTCGCGAATGCCTCCAGCCGGCCGGATTCAAAAAGGGTGCTGAAAACCCCGGCCGGATGCCTGATCAGTCCCAGGATCAGCTCCCCAAGCCCGAGGCCTTCGGTATTGCTCCCTTCGGGAAGAAGATGAACATAGCGTTGAACAAAGCCATATCCCTTGACCCCTTCGGGCAGGAGCCAGGGCTGAATAAGGCTGAAGGCGGCAACCCCATAGGCCAGTGACACAGACCCGATCAGCAGGCCCATCCGCTGGTGAACCTGATGATGGCTCCACCAGCCGCGCACTCCCAAAAGCAGCCCCAAGGAGAGCGTGTATAAAAACAGATTTTCCTGAACCAGAAGGACTCCCGCCAATGGAATCCAGCCCCTTCGGATACCACCTCTGAAGGCCTCGAGCGCCAGCCAGAAAAACAGAGGCGGGGCGAGGCAGATGGCATGGAAATCGGAAAATATCCCTTCCGAAAGCCCCGGTAAAAACAGATACGCCAGGGCCATCGCACAGGCTGCCCAGGCGGATCCCAGAACCTCCTGCCCCAGCCGGTAAAGAGACCACGCTGCCAGGCCGATCGATGCAGCCTGCACCCCCAGCAGGACCTCCGGGTGCGGGCAGAGATAGTAGAGAGGCGCCAGCAGATAAAGCAGGGGTGAAAAGTGGTGCCCCAGAAAACTCCCGCCCGCCACTATCAGCGAAGAGGTCAGCCCCTCCCCCAGGATCAATCGATTGAAGATATGGCTCATCAGGGCCAGGTCATATCCCTGGCTCTGAAAATTCTGATGCCGCAGACAGGAGAGCCGAAACCAGGCAAAGAACATCAGCAAGGCCATACCACCCACAATCCAGGAAGGAATCCGACCCGATACTTTGTGCCGTGACATCAGCAAGGCATGCCCCGGCAGCGCTTCCCGTTGCAAGGCACGAGACTTCTGGTGAAAGAGAAACAGGCTGAGAGAAAGAGGCAGCGATGCCAGGATCGCAGGGACCGAGTGATCAGTCCGGGCAAGAAAACCTGTGAGGAGAAGATAAAACAGCAAAGGACTGTAAACCCAGCCCAGTGTAAAAAGGGATTTTCTCAGTATCAGGCAGTTCTGCCAGGCCGCAGCCATCGAAGCCGCGAAGTAAAACCCAATCCCGGCCAGCAGCGACAGGAGAATAAAAGGGAATCGAGCAGCCAGTCCGGAGAGGCTGCTCAGGTTCCATTTTTCCAGAACCCGGCCACCTGCGGGAAGGAGCGCCGCAACACCTTCCAGCCAGGCTCTGCCGATCTGTTCATAATACGGGTAGTTTTCCGGAGTCTTGATCCATTCGAAGATAAAAACTCCCAGCGAGACGCTCGAAATCCCTGCGACAAGCAGGCTGAGGATTCCGATCCCTGGCAGTTGATGAAGCTGGGATTTTTTTTGGGTGGGTGCTGTTCGCATCGAGCAGCAGTCTATCAGTTCGGACGGCTCTTCTGGAGAGAAGAATGTTCCGATCCCCTCGGTTTCCTGCTGGAAACTTTGACTCCAAGATAATCCGGATAAGACACCTGCTCAAATCGGACCTGTGCAAAATCCCCGGCCCTCAGGCGCTCCGATCGAATATAGACCACCCCATCGATCTCCGGGGCCTGCCCCCACCACCTTCCGACCCACCAGCCAGAGGATTCCTGGATGCCATCGAACAGCTCCTGTGGAGCGGCGGCTGGGTGATCCACCAGAACCATAAACTCTTTCCCCAGCCTTTCTCTCGCACGGGCCTGGCAATACTCCGCCGCCCAGGCGCTCATCTCCTCATAACGTTTCTTCGCGGTTCGATCGCCTACTTTTCGATCCAGTTTGACAGCGGGTGTTTTCTCTTCGTCGGAATAACGGAAAACTCCGAGATGATCGACCTGGAGCTCCGCAAATCTATCTTTCAGCAGGCGGTAATCTCCGGGAGATTCACCCGGGAAACCCACAATGCAGGTCGAGCGCAGCACCAGTTCCGGAACAGCGTCCCGCAACCGATTCACATGCGCCCGGATGGCCTTGTAGGGGGTTCCCCGTCGCATTCGCTCCAGCAGCGGATCCGAGAGGTGCTGCAATGGCAAATCCAGGTATGGAATACATTTGGGCAGGTTCACATACACCCACTCCAGCTCATCCGCCAGGCGGGTGGGATAGGTGTACAACACCCGGATCCAGGCCAGTCCCTCCAGCTCGTGGAGGCGTTCGAGCAGCAGGCGCAGGTTCTGCCGTCGTTCCCTGTCGAGATCCTTTCCATAAGCGACTGTGTCCTGCCCGATCAGGGTCAGCTCTTTCGCACCCTCATGGACCAATGCCCGGGCTTCATCGATAAGCAGCTCCAACGGCACACTGCGCTGCGGTCCTTTGAATGAGGGGATCGAACAGAAACTGCACGAATGATCGCAGCCTTCTGAAATCTTCAGGTATGCGGTGTGCACCGGAGTCAGCCGGTGGCGCCGGAATCCGGCCCATGGAATTTTCGGAGATACCGTTTTTTCGACTGTGACCTCGAGTGGAAGATACCCGTCCCGCTGGACCGCACGGTTCGATGGATCAATGGAGGGAGCGAACTGGCTGAAAGTTTTCAGATCCACCCACTGATCGACTTCAGGAAACTCCACCTCCAGCTCGCGACGGTAGCGGTCCACCAGGCATCCGGCGATCACCAGCTTCTGATCCTCTGTTTTCAGATCCGCCATTTCCAGCACAGCATCGATCGACTCCCGCTTGGCGTCATCGATGAAGCTGCAGGTGTTCACCAGAAGAACCTGCGCTTCTTCAGGCGACTGAGTGAGCTGGTATCCCTTTTCTTCGAGCATGGCGACAAACCTTTCGGTGTCGACCAGGTTCTTCGGGCATCCCAGTGAGATCACATGCGCTTTGCGTGGCGCCTTGCTCCTGTGGGTTGATTCTTTCGGCGAGGTTCGTTTCATCACTCAGCGCAGACTGTCTCTTTCATGCACACCTTCTTCCCACCTGGATTTTCGACCACCAGCTGGTAACCTTCCGGCCTTTCCACATCATAGATCAGCCCCTTTTCCGATTGCTGCCAGCGTACAGTCACAGCGCCTTCCTCAAAGGGGATGCGCCCTTCACACCAGGGAAGGTCGATATCGGTAAATCGCAGGACTATCCGTTTTGCAACAGGATCGATCCGGTATATGCCGAGCACATCCCGAAACAGAGTGTGTGCCACATGCGACGCAAAGCCATGATTGCAGCTCGCATCGGAATGGATATTTTCCCACAGCGTGCCGGTTCTCTCTGCCATATAATGATTATACCCGACTGATTCATCGAGCAGCTGGCGGCATTTCCCGGCCTGTGAGAGCAGCTCCAGGCGCATTACATTCCCCACAAAGGAGTTGGCCGGGAAAATCT
>WBZO01002662.1_pt1 | contig 22596 bp, 17 predicted proteins | sample 5204261 | NCBI WGS metagenome assembly WBZO01 (sample SAMN12412400, study PRJNA552823) | activated sludge metagenome | isolation source: activated sludge from anammox sidestream of wastewater treatment plant... | place: USA: North Carolina | collected 2017-09 | reverse complement strand
GTGCCTCAAATCTAGGAAATTCCGGAATCAGGTGAAAGAAATCAAACTCAAATTAATCCTCTACAATCTCATGAAAAATGATGGGTTTATTCCATTCTTGACTCTACGAAGGATTTCTACAAGGCCGAAAATAGCCCGTTCTATAAAAAGGTTGGGAAGGCACGTGGGTACTTTTCCTCCTCCTTCCGCCCCTGCCATCCATTCCCGGGTGGAAAAAAAGGAGAGTCAGTGAGGGAACACATGGTGAGCCTCTTCTGTTTCCCCCAAAATCGGGCTGTTCCGGCACCCAGTACCCCAGTGAGGAACGCTCAGGATTTTCCTTGCCGTGGATCCTTTTAAGAGATTTCTGCCCAGGAACTGGTTGCCATTGTTGGACGTTTCCTCATCGGGCATAGGAGATATCGTGTATTTCAAACCGAAGGAATATCTCTATTGTTCCTCACCATCTCCCCTTTCTCGCCTTGTAGGAAGTCCGGGAGTATAATCCTCCATACCCGGAAAAGGCTGACTCTGCACCACAACGTATTATCTCTCCCACCCAATATACGGGAATAATGACTGATCAGGTTCCGAGGGATACCCGTGCCTGGTTTGCCGACTGGGCAAACGAGTACGACACAACGCTTGGAAAAGTCAGGCGGCACCATGCCATGCTTGACCTGGTGGTGAGCCGGTCAGGAGTCCGGGATGGTGACCGGGTCCTTGATATCGGCTGTGGGACGGGACTGCTGTCACTGAAATTCCTGGAGCGGGCAGACTGTGGCATCACGGCAATCGACAGCTCCGAGAAGATGCTCGGGATATTCCGGGAGAAGATCGAGCAGTGCCATCTCTCTGACCGGATTTACCTGGAAGAACGCTCGGCTGAGGGTATGGCGTTCCCTTTCCATAATTTCGATATCGTCGCGTCAACGGTCGCTCTGCATCACGTGAAGGAGAAGGGTCCCGTGATTCAGAAGGTGTATGACATACTGAAAGATGGGGGACGGTTCGTCCTTGGGGACATGGATCTTGACACTACGGGTGACCTGGAGGATCGCAGGCGTCTCGAGAGGATCCTTCAATTCCTCCAAAAGGAACTTGCCCTAGCGATGGAGGATGGGGGCATCCTGGCTTTTGAACGGATGTATGACAATGGAAAAAAGCATATCCTGAACGATGGGGAATACTGCATCGGGTTTGACCAGTGGGTACAGCTCTGCAAGGATGCCGGATTCAGGCAGGTGGAGGTCACCCCCGTTGAAGGATTTGAATGGTTTAAGGTGTTGGTGGCGAGGAAATAGGAAATAGAGAGAGAATGGTGCCCAGAGAATTTTTTTCATTTTCGTGATACTATCAGTGTGTTCTTTCCCGGAAAATAGCTTGAGGTACTCCTTTTCGGAGAAAATTATTCACCATCCGGATGACCTATGATGGATGTTAGGGTCCCTGATCCATCCCTTGTTGCATGCCTTACGATCCTTGTTCCACTGTAGTATCGGGCAATTTCGGGGAATGCCACAAACAGGTGACTCTCTCGACAGGTATCCAGGAATATTGATGGGATGGGTGCAGTCATCCCGGTCCTCACTCTCAGTATTGTCATCAGGATTTCGTGTCCCGGGATATCTCCTCTCCCACCAGGTCAATGAGAATCCGGGTAATGCTTCCGGCCGCTGGAAGGGTGGGGAGGGACTCATACGAGTACCAGCCGGCTTCCTCGATCTCATTCGGATCGATCCGGATGCTCCCCCCGGCATACGAGGCGGTGAAGCCGACCATCAGGGAATGGGGGAACGGCCAGGGCTGACTGCACCGGTACCTGGTGGTGTCGATCGCAATTCCTACCTCTTCGGCGACCTCGCGGGCTACCGCCTGTTCCAGGGTCTCCCCTGCTTCCACAAATCCGGCAATGACCCCGTAGACTGCCGGGAGAAAGCGGGGGGATCGTGCCAGCAGGATCCGGTCGCCCCGGCGAATACAGACGATGACCACGGGGTTGATGACCGGGTAGCCAATATGACCGCAGGATGGGCAGATGGTGGCGATCTCGTCCTCTTTCCGGTTCGTCTCAGCCCCACAGATCCCACAGAACCGGTGCGTATGGAAAAATCGGGTGAGGGTAACGGCACGTGACGCAATCCCAAGCAGGTCATCAGGGATAACCCCATACAGGGAACGGAGGTGGGTCCGTGCATTTCCATCGGGAAGGAGCACCGAACCGCTGATAGGGACCGCACACCAGCTCCCCCTGAGGTCATAGCCGATCATGAACCGATCGGGATCATCCGCAAGAACCGTTCTGCAGGCAGCCGGATCAGAAAGCAGCGTCCCGTCTCTGCCGGTGACGACCGACGGTCCGTCAACAAGGATCCAATGCTCCCTGGTGCCGGGAGGAGGATCCCGATGATAGACTAGGCCATCTGTTGCAAAGGGGACGGTAGGTTCTTCAGGAATCATGGATGCTCTCCTGAGAGCCTGCAGGTTCAATATCACTTGACCTGATGAGGCTTTTTTTGGAAAAGGGAGATCTCTCGTGCGGGTCTGCCCTGCTCCCTCTTCAGGGCGGTTTGCTATCAATGGTATCTCACACAAGGTATTCAAGGATCGGTACGGCCGGATGAGGGATACCGATGGTTTGCTTTCATCGTAATCTTCTGTCCACCTCTGGAATCTGCCAGTGAATCACTTTCATGGAAATGCCGTTAGCCATGCCTCCTCACGTTTATCCGAAGATACTTACATCATCTCTGACACTGTTCAGCACATAGAGAGAGGACCCTATGATGTCCCACCCAGATCCCATCGTACACCCAATTGAGCAGATGGTCGTCAACGCGTATCCGTCCACAGCCCCCGGCGCTGCCCTGCTCCTGGTCAGAAAGGGAGAGGTGCTCTATCGCAGAGGAATCGGCCTCGCCAACCTCGAACACCAGGTCCCGATGACGCCCGACATGCCGTTCTGCCTGGCCTCCCTTACAAAACCTGTCACCGCGACGGCAGTTCTGATGCTGGTCGAAGCCGGCCGGCTGGCACTCACCGATTCGCTCACCGATCTTCTGCCTGATTACCCCTCAGGCAAGGCACCCATCACGGTTGAACACCTGCTGACGCACACTTCAGGGATTCCTGAGTTCTCCGAGATCCCGGAATGGTGGGCAGTGCATCGCCAGGACGTCAGTCTCGACCAGTTGATTGATCTCTTCAAAGACCACCCCCACCCCTTTGCACCGGGGACGCAGTGGTCATACTGCAACTCGGGCTATATTCTCCTGGGAGCAATCATCGAAAAGGTCTCCGGGAAGAGCTACCGGGACTTCCTGGCTGACCATATTTTTTCGCCGATTGGAATGGTGCATACCTGCTACGAACCCACCCCAAGCCGCGTCATCCCCCACATGGTCAGCGGTTATACGAAAACGCCCGATGCCTACCTGCATGCCGAATTTTTCAGCAACTCCCACTTCTATGCCGCCGGGGGGCTGGTCTCGACCGTGGACGACCTCGCACGCTTTTGTACTGCCCTCTGTTCCGGGAAACTGCTCAAGGCCGAGACCCTCCGCAGGATGTGGACCCCCGCACGTTTGCCGGATGGTGCGCAAACCCGCTATGGCTGTGGCTGGTGGGTGAGCACCTGCCAGGGGCGACCCGTGATGGAGCATTATGGCATCAGGCCGGGATATGCCAATCAGCTGCTCGTACTGCCGGATGACGATATTCTGGCCATCCTCTTATCGAACAACGATGGGAAACTCAACCAGACGGAACAACTGGCAGTGGAGATGGCTGCACTGGCGCTCCGCAATCCCTATCAGCCACCTGCACGCTTCCCCTTATCCTCCACTGCATTGAGCCATTTTGCCGGCACCTATACCACGAGTGACGGGAAGGTGCTGAACGTCGGAGAGGAAGCGGGTCAGCTCATGCTCCAGGCCACCCCTGAAGAGCGATTCGCGCTCCAGCCGCTCTCCCCGCTTGAATTTTTCTTCCCGGAGAGTCCGGAGTCACGCCTTCTCTTTTCGCGTGCAGAGGACCGTGTCACCGGATTTCTCTGGACGCCACGCCGGGGTATGCCCCTCCACGCCAGGAGAACTGAATAAGGGGACATCGATTTTTTTATACCCCGACTATTACATCCCCAAACGACCCAGAAAAAGGTGGCAGCGTCACTGGCAGGAGAACTGGTGGAAACGAGGTTCAGGAACGGGGGAGGATCAGGATATTCAAAAAAAATGTTTTTCACTGTTCAGGCTCGGATCAGGCATTGCAGCGCTTGAAATTGCCACTGGCTGCGATATAGGTATTCCCATCACTTCCCTTCGTTAACCGGTAATACGTGGTTTTATAGTACAAGTTCGTCTGGACAGGATTCACATAGACATACTCTACCCATCCTGTGCCGTTCTGTAACGCTCCTGAAAGGATCTCATCATGAAGCCGTTTTCCGGTTACATCGGTTTTTCCCCGGAAATTCGTCCCCACGATCAGAATATTCTCCGCATGGGCCACCATGGTCTCATTGCTGTCGTAGACGAATACATAGAGTTCCGGGTTCTCAGGGTCGCGGTACGGAGCCTCCCCCGCGTTGATACGACGGAGCGTGTCAGGAGTATCCTCACTGATCGCTTTTGCTGTCGTGTCGACGAGAGCGATGACCGATTCGTCACTGAATGGCTGCTGGGTGCAGCCGACCCCGATGTTCCGGTAGATGATCCGTTCATATTCACTGATCCCCTGGGGATCCTTCTGGTTCCGTATCATCACCAGTGCCTGTGAAAACGCGGTAACCAGTTCATCCGGGACATCTTTACTGAAGATGAAATAGAAGTCGTTCTCGCTTAAGGTATACACAATCTCGTACGCATCGGAATCTGCCCCGGCGACCTCCATCTCATATCGCCCGGTTACATCACCGGTCGCCCAGAGATCAATCTCCCCGTTTTCCAGCATCGTCACAAGGTCCGCAGGAACAAGCCCGTTGACGATGTGCGATGGATTTACTCCACGGCCGGTGAGAAGGGTGTTTTCAATGGTACCCTTTACCGCACCGATCCGGTACCGGTTCAGGTCTTCAGGAGACCGTATTGTGATGTTCCGGTCTGCCGGGGCAAAGACCACAAAGCTCCCCTTGGTAAACGGCCCTGCCCACTGGTAGAGCGGTTCGCGTTCCGGGGAAAGGACGATGGAGAAGAGGACGGTTCCGGTAGTATTCTGCGCCTGGCGGAACCCTTCGGACAGGGGCACGATACGGACATCCTCCCGTGAGCGGTTCACCGCCATCTCACGGAACACTGCCTCGAGTATCTCCACAGAGATGCCGGCCGGCACCCCGTCCTTTTCATAATTGAAGGGGGCCCACTCTTCGGTCAGGTAATTGAGATGGGCAAAACCGATTGACGGGATATATCGGCCGAGGATCCTTTCATAAGGTGAGATGCCACGGGAATCTTTCTCGGTTTTAAGAGTATCGAGGGCCTGCTGGAACGATTGCACGGTTGAATCGGGAACATTCCTGTTGAAAGCATAATACCCCTCAAGGACCGGCATGGTGTACACAATCTTGAAAGAGTAGTAGCTCCCCGTCACCTGCTCGGTGAGGTACCGGCCCGGGGCCTTTGTGTAGGCCCAGAGGTCAATCTCACCGCTATTCAGTTTTGCGATAATCGCGGGGACACTTGTCTCGGAAACGAGCTGGCTCGAGTTTACCCCGGCGTCGAGCAGCTGTTGGACTGCACTGTCATCGACAATAACCCCTATCCGGTACGCATTCAGGTCTTCCGGGCTGGTGATAACGATGTCCCGTTCAGGCAGGGCAAAGAGGACATTGGGCACCGCAAAGATGGGTCCTGCCCATTTGAAGGAATTCTCCCGATCGGGGGTCCGAGCGGTAGTGAAGAGTACTGTATTGTTGTTGGTGAGAACAGCCTGGTATCCCTCGGTCCAGGGGACAAGGTGCACCTGTTCCCGGTTCACTTTCGTCCCCATTCTTTCCGTGATCACTTCAAGAAGATCAACCGAAAATCCTTTCAGCACACCATCCTCCTCGTAATTGTAGGGCGGCAACTGTTCGGTATAATAGGTCAGGTTTTCGGGATGGGGTACAACAGATGCTGTCTTGGATGGCGGTTCATTCAGGCAACCGGCTGACAGGACCAGTGATCCCGCCAGTACTCCAAACAGGATGAGACAGAGATATCGGTGCAGAAGTGACATAGCTGCATCTTTCAAAAGGCATAGTAAATAAATCTTGATCTATTTGTTATCCCTTCTCGCAAAACGCTCCCGGTCATAGCGGAACAACGATCCCGAAAACCATGAAAACAGTACAACCTTTATGCCCCTGCACCACCCTCCCGAAGCTGAGGGTACCCTTCCTATGTCCTTCCTCAGCATCACCATGAAAAACCCGATCAGGGGGAACCGGATCAAGCGGGCGGTTGGTTCACGGTGCGAGGTGTGCGGCTGTGAGGAATACCTCGAAAACCTCGTGGTGCATACCATCATCGAAGAAGAGGAGGCCTTCGGACACCATCCTGAACAGATGGAACCGTTCCCGCTGGTCCTCTGCTTTCCATGCCATGATGCGATCCATGCTCTTGATGCCCCCCGCAGTTCGCAGGAAGAACTGGCCAGGCAACGGCCCGAACCGCTCCACAGGGTGATCCGCAGGATCCTCTCCTCTGTCCCCCGCCCCTACACTCCGCCTGACACCGATATGGAAGAGGCATACATCGTCGCGTGTACCAGTCATTTCAGGTTCGGGGTCTGATCAACGAGAGAATCGGGGAAGGGGCTTCACTCCCCGGCCAGTCCGTTCTCAATACATGATCTCCGTCATTGAACGCGAGAGGAGAGGAGTGTCAGTGGATTGATGCTTATGCATCAGCACCTTCGCCTGCATCCGGGAGAATGATCCTGGTAAAAAAATAGGTGAGATACACCATCTCTTCGATAGAAAGCGTCGGTTCGTGCAAAATCCAGTGGAGGGCATCACCGGTGAAAACGAGAGGATCTGGATCTTTCCGGTATCCGTCCAGAAAATGGTCATAGAACAGATCAATGATCGCAGTACTACGTTCCAGTGATATTCCGACAATTTCGTGGAGACCTGAGGTGCTCATGATGTTCCCTTCTATGGAGGTGCTCATTCGTGCACCATAACTATTTCAGCAACCCCGGAAGTCAGGTCCCCAGCGAACATCACAGTGCAGAGGAAGTGCCCTTTTCCTCCACCCAGCCTGGAGCATATTGCATCAACCATGACCCCGCAGCAGATCAAAGAGAATCTTCCTCTCCCCTCCAACGGGATCTTTTTTCACGCGTTCTCTTTGGTGAAAAAATGTTAGAAACGTCGCGGGTCCGTATCGATGTCGACAACAACGGGTTGGTTCAGCGCGAGAGCCTTCTCTATTGCCGCTCGTAATTCACCCGGATTCTTCACCGAAATACCCTGGCATCCGCACGCTTCTGCAAACCGGGCAAAATCCGGATTCAGCAGATCTGTCGCATAATTCGGATATCCTTCGGTCCGCTGCTCGACCTGGATCATGGCAAGCTCACGGTTGTTCAGGACGACGATGACCATGGGCAGATGATACTTTACCGTCGTCACGAGGTCCGGCATTGCCTGGGAGAAACCCCCGTCTCCCGTGATGCAGATCACGGTCTTCTCGGGATAGGCAATCTTGGCCGCGATAGCACCAGGGAGGCCGGTTCCCATGGATCCCAGGTACCCGGAGAAGACCAGCTGCTGGTGTTTCATGCGGAAATTCCGCCCAAACCACCACATGTTATCCCCGGTATCGAGGGATATCACCGCATCATCGGGGACCGTCTCGGAAAGCACCTTCATGATATAGGGAGGCCGGATCGGTGTTGCTGCCGCGTCGGCTTCCTTGTCGCGGAGGTCATTCCAGGTCTTCCTGAGGCTGGCGATACGGGGGAGCACTGACGGATCATCACGCCCCTGCACTTCCTGCACTAATCGGGGCATCTCAAGCCGGGCATTTCCCCAGAGCGCCGCCGTGTAGGGTATCTTCCCGATCGTTTTTGGATCACTATCCAGCTGGACGATCGGTTTGTGGCGGGGAACCCCGGTCATCCGGGAGAAGCCGACCCCAAGGGCGATGATAAGATCCGATTCATCGATCGTCTTCCGTGCCTGGGGTGAGCCGCTCGTGCCGAGCATCCCGACCAGCCAGGGATGATCATCAGGCAGGATTCCCTTCGCCCTGAAGGTCGTAAGGACGGGTGCCTTGATCTTTTCCGCAAGGGCGACCACGAGATCAGGGAGATCGTGCACCCCCCAGCCGGCAAGGATCACGGGCCGGGTGGCGTTATCGATGGCCCTGGCAGCAGCCCTGAGGGTCGGTTCGTCGGACTGGATGGTGAACCGGGGGATACAGGTCTCCCTTGAACAGTACCGGGCATCGAGCGGTTCCTTCTGGATATTATTAGGGATGGAGAGCTGGGCCACCCCATGGTCGAGAATGGCATGCTTCAGGGCCATGGTCACCAGTTTTACGGTCATCGACTTGTCGTAGATGGTGTTGTTGAAGACCGTCACCGGCCTGAAAAAGGCATCCTGGTCGATCTCCTGGAGACCTCCTGGTCCGGTGTACTGCATCTCAACCTGCCCGTTGAGGGAGAATACCGAGGCCCGGTCCTCTTTCGCATCATACAGTCCTGTCGCCAGATTTGTTGCACCGGGGCCTGCGATCGTCAGGCAGGCGGCAATCCTGCCGGTCAGCTTGTTGTACGCTGCAGCCGCAAAGGCCGCATTCGCCTCATGCCGGACCACAATCAGCCTGATACTTTTGTTTCTCCGGATTGCATCAAAGATCCCGAGCGCGGAGGTCCCCGGAAGTCCGAAGACCAGATCGACTCCCCATCGTTCCATCTCATCAACGATGATGTCCGAGACGGTGGTCGTTGCCGAAGCATGGACATCTTCCCCGGGTTCCTGCACGAAGGAGTCCCTGGGAGCGCCGCAGACCGGACAATGCCAGTCTTCCGGGAGAGAGGTGAACGGCGTATGCGGGGGAGTATCGGTTGCCGGTTCACCCTTTTCTTCATCATACACGTAACCACAGACGGTACATTTCCACCGGGCCATTGGATCAGAGCTCCATGAATATCGAATTTACTGACACGAAAATCTTCAGGCGGTACTCTGCTGATTGCCGCACCCTGGGGAGCGGTGTACCTCCACCCTTATTATCTTTTGGGAATGTCAACCCCTGTGAAACGATGGCATTCTCTGTCAGATCCCGGGGGTGATCCCCCCAGGCACTTGCATCGGGTCGGGTGGCGCTCCGGCTCGTACACCCTGACAATACCGTACAGTATAGCCCTCGGGACTGAGTACCAGATCAGGATCACCAGCACTACATATTCCGGCTGCACCGATACCAGCGATGCCCCCTTCACGGTCAGTACGCTCTGATGAAACCATCAGGATGCAGCGTATCCTTTTTTAATTATGAATTCTGAACCAATCAGAATTCATTAATACTGTGAAAGAGAGGAAGCCTGTATTATGACGTCGACTGTGTCTCCCCTTCTGATGATTCTTGTCCCCCTGATCAGTTCAACGATTATCATCTATGTGATCGTGAAGCTGTTTGGTGAAGAAGAAGGTATCATCACCGCATTTCTGGCTGCCGTTGCAGGCACGGTTATCTACGCTGCTTTCTCTTTCCTGCTGGGCCAGGGGTGGATTGCTGCACTGATTGCAGGGATTGTGTGGCTGCTGGCACTGCGAAGCCTCTACAAGATCGGATGGCTCAAGTCCCTGGTCATTGCTGTCGTTATCTGGATCGCGACTACCATCGTGGGATGGTTCCTGCCAACCCTCATGGGTCCGGTGTGAGGGATGAGAGCCTTAACCGGGATCAGGAATAATCGTTCAGGAGGTGAACCATGGCAATCCATGTGAACTGGGGAGCGCTCGGCCTGGGATCGGTGATCGCCTTCCTCATCGGGTGGCTGATCTTCGGACTCCTGGGCGCTGTCATCCTCGCCATTATCGTGATGGCACTCCTGGGCATCATCACATTCCGCTGAAAGCGTTAACAATGGAAAATTCACCTCCCGGTCCTTTTTCTCTTCTGGAAAGAGGGAAGTCCCTGGGATTCATGGTCCGGTCTGGAGGGTCTGATCCTGCCTTGTTGTTTCCTTTGCCGGGGAAGCAAGACCTGGAGCGTCGCAGATCTATCAATCATGATCCTGTTCTCCTATCCCGTCGCGAACAATGGGGAGAAGGGTCGTCTATTCCCAGGATGTTTCCTCTGCCTAGGTCTGAAAGAGAGGAGGTATTCCCCATCGTGGGGCATTCATCCCATCGTTGAAGCTTCATCACCCTGATAATGAACGGTAGATGTGCTTGGCAAATTTTAATAACCCGACGTCATGATTGACACATGTTGGGGGAATTACAGATGGAGCCACCTTCAGTATCAGATCGTGAGCAGTTACGGAGGAGTAAATCTGCTCGGGATGAAAGGATCGCGTTTGCGAAGAGAATTGGGAATCATAAGGGGAATTCGTATCGGTTCCGTGAGGCGATCATCCGTACCGCCAGGCGTCATTTCCAGGCCAGGGGAATTTCTGAAGACCGGCTGAACCGGTTCGCTGCCCGGGCACCGCCACCCGCGTGGAAGGGGATGCCGACCACCGGTCCGGTCAGGACGTTTGCGTTGTTGATCGAGTTCCCGGAGTATCCGCATACCAATGATGCAAACAAGATCAACGATGCGTTATTCGGCAGTCCCGCCACGGGGAAACCGTACGAAAGTCTGGCAAACTATTACCAGCGTGCTTCCTATGGTCAGCTCGACCTCTCGGGTGGCACGACCCTCGGCTGGTACAGGACCGACAAGAAGCGATCGGAGATCATCCAGGATGATAATGGACGGGAGTCGCTGATCAAGGAGGCACTGCTGCATTTCAAGGCGCAGGGGCATGACTTTGCCCAGTATGACAACGACAACGACGGGTTCATCGACTATTTCATGGTGTTATGGGCTGGCCCGGACAATGGCTGGGCCAATTTCTGGTGGGGGTACCAGACAGAGTTCTCTGAGCCGGGCTTCTTGGTGGACGGGAAATCGCTGAAGGCATATTCCTGGCAATGGGAGTGCAGGCCGGTGGGATCGAAGTTCAATACCCGGGTGGTGATCCATGAGACCGGCCATGCCCTGGGACTCCCGGACCTCTACGACTACGACGAAACAGTCGGGCCGGACGGGGGAGTCGGCGGCGCTGATCTGATGGATGCGAACCAGTTTGACATCAACTGTTTCTTCAAGTGGATGCTGGACTGGCTGAAGCCTACCGTCATCAGCAGCGGGACGCAGACGCTGACCCTCAATTCCTCCGGGACCTCGCAGGACTGTGTCGTCATCTGGCCCTTCCTGGATGGCGGTGCGATCTTTTCGGAATTCTTCATGGTCCAGCACCGCCAGAACGAGGGGAACGATGAACCTCTCCCGGGACCGGGGCTCTGGATCTGGCATATTGACGCGGGTCTCGATCCTTCCGGATGGAATTTCATCTTCGACAACTCATGGGCCCCGCACAAGATCGTGCGCCTGATGGAGGCGGACGGGCTCGAGGAGATCGAAGCGAACGGGAATTTCAATCCGGGCGATCTCTATACCGAGGGGAAGGTCTTCGGTCCGGACACCACCCCGTCCAGTGCACGCTACGATGGGAGAAGCTCCCTCGTGGAGGTGTCGGGCATCGCACCCTCCGGCTCTCAGATCTCGGCCACCTTCCGGGTCGAGTCAGCGGTGAAGGGGATGGCACTGGCGATCGGGCTCAACGCGTTGGATCCCACCCATTATGACGGGTGGTCGGGAGAACTGATCGCCTGCGAACAGGATGCGGCCGACATGTCGGGCATAGCCGCCAGCCAGGGGTTTGCGGTCACCACGCTCCTCACCAGGGATGCAACAAGGGCCAGGGTACTGGCGGAACTCGCCCGGGCAGCAGAGACGCTGCGATCAGGGGACATCTTCATGCTCAGCTATTCGGGCCATGGCGGGCAGTTGCCGGACCTGAACCAGGATGAGATCGATGCCCAGGACGAGACCTGGTGCCTGTTCGATGGCCAGGTTGTCGACGATGAGCTGAACGAAGCGTATGCGAAGTTCGCCGAGGGGGTCCGGATCCTGGTCTTCTCGGACAGCTGCCATTCGGGAACCGTGACCAAAGAGGCGTTCTATACCGGGAATTTCCCGGTCACGGGCCAGGAACAGGTGCGGTACCGGTACATGCCCCGTCTGATTGCGCAACGGGTCTACCGGAAGAACAAGGAGTACTATGATCCGATCCTGAAAAGGCCCGGGCTGACGGGTTCGGAAGCCGCAGTGCAGGCCTCGGTCATGCTCATCTCCGGGTGCCAGGACAATCAGCTCTCCAGTGACGGTGACTTCAATGGGTTGTTCACCGGGAGGCTGCTCGAGGTATGGCGGGAGGGGCAGTTTGAGGGGGACTACCGGAGGTTCCATAGCGACATCCTGAACCGTATGCCCTACTACCAGTCTCCCAATTATTACCGGACCGGGAGACTGGATGAGCATTTCGACCACCAGAGGCCGTTCACGATTTAGATCGTGAAAATCCTCTCTGATATTTTTCCGTCCAAGGTGTCAGGTGATGACAGAACTCTCCCACCAGGAGCACTATCCCTCCCCACGCTCGCTGAGGCTTCGTGCCCTTGCGTTTGATCCGGTGCTCAGCCGCGAGATAGAGACTAGTGAGATCAACGATGTGGTCATAAAGATCCCCTGGAACGACGAGCTGCAGATCGGGCCGGTTGATGAGTATCTCGAGGTGGTTGACTACGATCCCGCGAGCAGGGCATTTTATGCCCCTGTCGACCTGATGGATCCCGCCCTGCTTGCCCAGGACGGGCTCCCCCCGGAAGAAGGAAATCCCCAGTTCCACCAGCAGATGGTCTATGCGATCGCGAGGACCACCATCGGCCACTTCGAATCGGCACTGGGCAGGCCGATCCTCTGGTCGGTCCGCCTCACGAAAGAGGAAGGAACCTACCACGAAGAGTACGTCGGCCGGCTGCGGATCTACCCGCATGCCTTCCGTGCCGCCAACGCGTACTATGACCCGGAGAAGAAGGCTTTACTCTTCGGCTATTTCCCGGCATCGAAGACCGTGGGCGGGAATACCATGCCGGGCGAGACGGTCTTTGCATGCATCTCCCATGATATCGTCGCCCATGAGACGACGCACGCCATCATCGACGGGCTGCATCCACGGTTCATCGAGCCCTCCAACATCGATGTGCTGGCCCTCCATGAGGCGCTGGCAGATATCATCGCGTTGTTCCAGCACTTCACCTACCCCGAGGTCCTGAAACACCAGATCTCCCGGACCCGGGGGCAACTGGAGCAGCAGAACCTGCTCGGGGAGCTCGCGTACCAGTTCGGCCAGGCAATCGGACAGTACGGGGCACTCCGGAGTGCCATCGGGGAGATGGATCCCTCGACCGGGGAATGGAGGTCCCATACCCCGGATCCTGAGAAGATCCTGACGACGACAGAGTCCCATGCACGGGGAGCCCTCTTCGTCGCCGCACTGTTCGATGCCTTCCTCCTGATCTACAAGTCGAGGATCCGGGATCTCCTCCGGATCGCATCGGGGGGAACCGGGATCCTTCCTGCCGGGGAGATCCATCCGGATCTCGCCAACCGTCTCGCCAACGAAGCGGCAAAGACCGCCGGACACCTCCTCCGGATGGGTATCCGGGCGCTCGATTACTGTCCCCCGGTAGACCCTACCTTTGGCGATTTCCTGCGGGCCCTGATCACCGCGGACAGGGACCTCGTGGCCGATGACCGGCATCACTACCGGACCGCGATCATCGAGGCATTCAGACGGTGGGGGATCTATCCCCTGGACGTGCGGAACCTCTCCGCAGAGAGCCTGGTCTGGCATGTCCCGGACGATGAGGAGCAGGCAAAGTTTGCGCAGTTGTTCGGCGGTCCCACAGGGATCCGGCAGCTCGTGCCGGACTGGGATATGCGGGCTGGCCGGCAGGAGATCCATGAGCAGTTGAGGAAGAGCAGGGCGAAACTGCACGAGAGGCTGATGAGCCCTGCCGGCCGTACAGCGGCAGCGGCGGCCCACATCGTCCTCGATGATCCATTGCCCTCGATCTACTGCACGGATGACGGGGTTCCGGCGGTGGAGATCCACTCGGTCCGTCCTACCCGCCGTCTCGGGCCGGATGGCCAGGCCCTGATCGAGCTCGTGATCGAGATGACCCAGCGCCGCCGGGGATACCTGAACGCCGACGACCAGAAGAAGGTTGACGAGGGGCGGATCGATCCTCCGGAACCGGACTTCATCATGCGGGGGGGGTGTACGCTGCTGGTCGATCCTTCCACCGGCCAGGTCCGGTACTGCGTGTACAAGAACATCACGAGTGAGAACCGGCTGAACAGGATGCAGATCCTGCTCCGGGAGGGGGTTACCCCGTCGTTATATGTGACCTATTTCGGGAACCCGTACCTGGAGCACTACCGGAATATCATCAGGGGCTCTTCGCCCGATACATCCGGCGTGGAGCTGTTCAGGATCCTTCACCAGCAGTGCGAGTGCCAGGAGGAAGACTGACCATGCCGCCGAGCGATCCCTCCCAGCGCCTCTATCCCCCGGAGCGGGGAGTCACGGTGAGGATGTATGCCACGGGATTCGGGGACTGTTTCCTCCTCGCCTTTCCCGGGGAGGATGGCAATCCCCGATATATCCTGATTGACTGCGGGGTCCATGACCGGTATCCCAAAGGGAGAGAACGGCTGGAGGCCATCGCCCGGGATATTGCAGAGGCGACCAACCGGCACCTTCACGTGGTTGCGGTCACCCACGAACATTCCGACCATCTGTATGGGTTCATGTATGGAGAAGAGTATTTTGCCGAGTGCGAGATCGATGAACTCTGGCTGGCATGGACGGAGGACCCGGATCATCCCGTTGCCCAGGAGCTGACCCGGTTGTTCGGAAAACGGATCCAGGCCTTAAAGGTCGCTCTGACCAGGCTGCAGGCAGCCGGGAATCCGTATGCAGAACGGATTGCCGCGCTCTTCGGCTTCGATCTCGGGGCGAACACGGCCAGGGGGATGAAGGGCAACAAGGAAATACTCAAGTTCCTGCGGGAGAAGAGCCGGAACCCACTCGAACGGCCGGAGGACTACAAGACCCCGGGGAGAGGGCCATTCGAGATCCCCGGGGTCCGGGGAGTGAAGGGGTATGTGCTCGGCCCGCCGGAAGACGTGGCATCCATCAAGCGACTGGACTCCCAGAAAGAGACCTATCTCCAACCGCTCACCGAGGAGACCGCGCTCATCTCCGCGATACTGGAGGCAGCCGACGTTCCCCTGGCGGGCGACTCCCAGGAGATCCAAGGGTATCCTTTCGATGCAACCTACTCGGTCTCCCTGGAAAAGGCAGCGGATATGGACTTTTTCCGGGAGAAGTACGGGTTTAGTGTCGAGGAAGGGCACGGGCCCCGGTGGCGGCGGATCGAGTCTGACTGGCTGGAGGAGGGGGTGACCCAGCTTGCCCTCCGGGTGAGCGGGATGGTGAACAACACGAGCCTGGTCCTGGCCTTCGCCCTGACCGATGCCACGCCGCCAAAGGTCCTCCTCTTCGCAGGCGATGCGCAGGTGGGGAACTGGTTGTCCTGGCAGAAGGCAGCATGGGAGGGGATCACCGGGAGGGACCTCATCCGGCAGACGGTCCTCTACAAGGTCGGGCATCATGGCAGTGCCAATGCAACACTCCGGGAGAAGGGGCTTGAGATGATGGAGAGTACAGAGCTCGTTGCCATGCTCCCCGTCCACCAGGAGTGGGCGAACAAGCAGGGGTGGCATCACCCTGACGAGAAGGTCCTCGCCCGGCTGCTGCAGCGGGCGAGGGGGAGGGTCATCCGGAGCGATACCATTCCTGACAGTGATTCGCTTGTACCACCGGACGAATCCCGGGAAGCCGAGTGGGAGACATTCCGGAAGCACCTGGCATGGGACAAGAGTCCTGACAAGCTGTGGATACAGTATACGATCGAGGTGTGATGAGATGAACGCGAGAGATCGGATCTATTGCAGGGTGCCGGTCGTCCCCGAGGTATACGATCGAGGGTGGTGAGATGAACGCGAGAAATCGGATCTATTGCAGGGTGCCAGTCGTCCCTGAGGTATACGATCGAGGGTGGTGAGATGAACGTGAGAAATCGGATCTATTGCAGAACACCGGTCACTCCCGAGCGGAAATTCCGCCTGGGCTTTCCGGCGGGTCCTGCCAGGGCCATCCAGGTGCTCCGGACCAAGTGGGTACCGGGTACGGTTTTACCCTTTTGCTTCCTTGAGGAACCGGCAGCCCTCACAGGGAATGATGAGCTGAAGCTGCTTGCCCGGAAAGGGTTCGATGCCTGGACCAACGTCGGCATCGGGATCGCCTTTGAGGAGGTGTCCGATCCCTCTGCCGCAAAGATACGGATCGGGTTCAAGGAAGATGACGGATACTGGTCCTGGGTGGGACGGGATATCCTGAATACGCATTACCTCTGCCTCAACCCTGACTGCCCCAGCTACGATCCCTTCGAGTCCGCTGCAACGACCCCGGTCTGCCCGGTCTGTGCCTCAAAGGATATCGAGGTCGATCCCCGCACCATGAACCTTGACCGGGCCTGGCTGCCGCTGGAGCCACGGCCTTATGATGTCGCGACCCACGAGATAGGGCATTCGCTCGGGTTACCGCACGAACACCAGAGCCCCTTTGCCGGGATCGAGTGGGATAAGGAAGCCGTGTATAACACGTTCATGGGGCCTCCCAACTACTGGACAAAGGAGGTCGTCGATTCGAACATCCTCGACAAGCTTGACGAGAGGGAGGTGGTGGGTTCCACCTGGGACCCGGATTCAATCATGGAATATGAATTCGAGGAGGGGCTGATCCTTAGACCGGAGCAGTACCAGGCCGGGATCTTCCCTGCCGGGGGGATCTCTGCAATGGATCGCGAATGGATCCAGCACTGGTATCCCCCGTCCTTCGTCACCGAGGCGATCTCGCTGAATATCCCGGTGGTCCTCAACCTGCAGCCAGGGAAGGCACGGGAGTTCGCGTTCTCTCCCCTGGAGACCCGGCCCCATGACATCCAGACATTCGGGGAGTCCGATACAGTGATGGTCCTCTTTGAGGAGATCAACGGGAGGAGGCACCAGCTCGATGCCGATGACGACAGCGGGGAGAACCGGAATGCCCACATCCTCCATACGCTGAACGCGGAAGCCAGGTATATCCTGAGTATCCGGATGTACTGGAACTGGACGACGCCGAGCGATGCGACCGTGAAGGTGTGGTAACCTGGTTATCGCTCGAGAGATCCAGGGAGAGCCGCCGTTACACCGGGGTGCTGGGCGCTCTCATTCGACCCAGTGCAGGACATCCCGTATCACGGACCACCGCGGCGGCTGATGCTCCTTGTCTTCTCCGAGTACCCAGTATCGGTATTTTTTGTCGAGCGACCCATATTTTTCTTCCATCTCGAGCCAGTAATTGAGAAACATGAGCGAGGCATCGTCACAGTCTTTGGAGACGATATAGACGCACGGGATCTTGTACGCATCAGAGGGTTGCAGGATCGCGACATCGTAGAAGGGGTTGAGCAGCGTCATAGCCGTTCCCACCTCGGCAGTAGTCAGGAGAACCTCAGCCTTGGTCTGGTTGAAGAACTGTTCCGGGGATTCGAGAGGAATGAGGGTTGCCTCCGGGAAGAGCATGCTCGCGGTCTGGTAATATTCTGACCTGGCGGTAATCCCTATCGCCAGGTCTTTTTTCTTCGCCACCTCTTCCCACTGCTCGAACTCGTCCTTCCGGTCATCCCGTGTGACGAAGGCCAGGTGCAGATCGAGATACGGCGAGGTGAACCTCGCTTCATCGACAATTCCCGTGACGAGGACCACCCCTGACATGACGATATCACAGCTCCCGTTGTTGACCTGGTCGAGGAACGTCTCCCGGTCCACGGGGATGAATTCGATGCGGGAGATGTTCAGGGACCTCGCCAGGTCGTAGGCCATGTGGATATCATACCCGACCAGATCGCCGTCCCCGTTGAAGTAGGCAAGCGGCATCATGTCGGGAATATACCCGACCCGCACGACATCCCTGCTCTTGATCTTCTGTAAAAGACTCGCCCCGGCAGGTGAGGTATCCTGGATCAGAGGCACCTCCGAGTAGTTCCGGTAGATCGTTGTCTCGATCCCCGCTCCCCTGGCTTCCGGAGGTATCTTCAGATGTATTATGGTCTCGCCCTCCGGCGGGGAATCACTCAGGAGCGAGGTGAATCCAAGCCGGAGCCCGAGCACAGCAGCAGAGAGGACAACGATCACAATGGCAAGAGAGATCAGGGCCCTTCTCACCCTGAGTCCACCGAGACCAGTAAGGAACGCCGTGACGATAGTAGAGAGGGACAACATGGACATGCAGGTCAGAGCCGAGGTAAAATAGACGTGGAACGGGTTTGAGATCAGGTAGAGCTGCATAGCGTCGGCGGGCAGCCTCATCAGATCGAGAATGAACTTGAGGGAGAGCTTGGCGGACCCAAAGAGGCTCGGCACTCCCACCAGCGCCAGGTAGGCCTGCTCCCGGATCGCGAAGGGATCGCCGTAAAACCAGGCAGTGAACAGGACGAAGAGGAGAACGATGAAGACCCCCAGGGACGGGAGGGTGTAGGTCAGGGGGATCAGGATGCCGCTGTACGCTTTGGCCTTCTCTTCCACGATGACCGCTTCTCTGTGTGGAGGGCAGGGCTCCTCATCAGGTCCCAGAGCCTCTCCCCCCTGTTGCCCTCGCTTCTCCCCGCTTGTTACCGGCTCTCCTTTTCGCGTCCTGGTCTCCTCCCCCGCTGTCACAGCCCCTTCCCCGGGCACGACCCCGGCTGCGGGCACCTCCTCTCCGGTCCGGGGTCCCTTGAACAGGCTGGCGACCCCCTCGGTCAGGAAGGGCAGGGTGATGAAGACACGGCCGGTCGAGAATCCCATCAGGACCCCCTTATTGGCAGCAGAAAGGATCTCGCGGTATCCGAACGGTGTCAGGCTGTAGATGAGGAGGGGCAGAATAAGGAGGATCAGAATCAATGAGATTACGATGGTGGAGATGAGGTAGACCTGGATCTCGAGAAACTGGGTAAGGGTAAGGGTCCCGAAGGTGTTTGCCGTCAAGGCAAAAATGCCCAGGGGAACGATCATCATCATCCACCGGGTTATTCTTGAGAGGGCAGCGCTGAGGCTCTGGAGCATATCGACGAAAGGCCGGTTTTTTATATCACCTATCATGGCGAATCCGAGCAGAATGCAGAAGATCACGATGGCCGGCAGGAAGCCTTTGGCCAGGGATGAGAACGGGTTTGACGGGATGAAGAGGTCGATGAGATCGATCTCATCCGTCCCGGCAGACCGGGTGGTTGAGAAGAGAGCGGGATTCTGAACGTCCGGAAATGCAAACTGCATGAAGAAGAAGGAGATCACTCCCAGAGACCAGATCAGGAGCAGGACGGCTGCCACCGTCAGGAGGAATTTTTTTGCATCCTCGTGACCGATGCTGCCGATCCCCGTGATGATGAAGATGACGACCGAAGGGATGATCGTCACCTGCATCAGCCCGATGAAGATGGTGCCGAAGGGTGCCAGGATCTGGGTGGCCTCCCCGAAGAATAACCCGCAGAGGATACCGGCGAGGAGGCTTGCAAAGACCTGTATCGTGAAGCTGATTCGGGGAGCTTTCATCCTGCTACCTCGGGGAAGAATCCATGCGTGAGCGATGATCGCTGATCTGCTCTTTTACGTGATCTCTGAACGTTGGGGATACTAGCTGGATTAGGCTCCCCCAGTAGATAAATGTCTGGAAATATCGGTGAGAGTACTTCGAAACCAATCGTGAGACGAGGGAATCTCTGCAATTGAGCTGGATCCTGAAGCCATCTTTGGAACAGGCGTACCTGGATGCGGGGTCAGGGACGCTTCAGGTTTGGGGTGTGAACCGGGCCAAAGTCACGGGCTGACAGGCTGCAGAGCGCTGTCCCCATTATCCTGTGAAAACGCTGCCGGTCCCGACAATACACCTTTGGCTGCTAACCCGGGAACGATGTCCTCGGAAGAGACATCTCAATTGATGTTCAAATCCATTTTCTCTCATGAAATAAATCCGCTGGACCATGAACCAAAATCAGCACTCGTTCATGATTCTATGTACAGAATCAGGTCGACTTCGTCCGAAAATCCCCCACTTTTTGCCTTGAGGGTACCGTTCACGGTGACCGGAGCAGGCGATTGCTCCGGAACATTCACACGATACTCGTACGTCTTCGGATAAGGGGGTTTCATCGTCCCTGCATTATAGGTCCCCTTGAACACCGGTCCTGCATCCACTTCCAGTTCCAGTTCAACCGGCTCATCGAACCCATTATAGGGGGTGATAAGCACAGCACAATCAACCGGATCGCCGGGATGGGCATGGGCCTGCATCGGGGACACGGTAATAGAAAAAAGGGGGGAGGTATTCTCTAATCCTGTTGATAACTGATCCGGGGGCTCCGATGAGATAGTAGAGACGGGAAGGATCTCCCCCGAATGGGAGAATACAATGAGAAGAATGACGGAAGCGACAATGAGGATGATGATCCGAATCCTGGGACTCATCGTTCTCAGTTATTCTCCATTTTTATGCTATGAACTTTTCTTCCATGAAAAGGGGGCGGGGACCATATTCTCAACGATTAGATCATCCCAGGTGTGATGGATCTTGAATCATGAAGGTTTCTCAGTTCACTAGGTAACAGGGGCAGAGTTCCTGATCAGCACGTCAGTACTCTCAACAACCTCTGCCAGCGTACTGGCCTTTCCGTGATGGTAGGTCTCATCTGCGAAGTGAATTTGTATGAAGCAATGTTATCGGAAAAGGAGGAGTTACGCTCCTTCCAAGGTAAAGAAAATCATGGTGACGATCTCCGTCTCATCGAAGTCGTCAAATAGTTTCTTCATGGTGGAAAAGAGGCCGTTCCAGGTATGGCACTGGGGATCATGCTCCACGGAGAGTTCCTGCTCCCGGATATCCCGGAACCGCTTCACTTTCAGCCCGGTCACCAGGGCTTTTTGCGGTTCTCCTCCCTCCCGTGGCTGTACCATGATGGTATCCCCGGTATCCAGTCGGGATGCCCACCGGATCCCTCGTCGCACGCTCAGATTCGTCCCGCTCCGGAATTTATAGGTTGTAAAAAGGAGAACCGGTCTCTTTTCCGCCACCATGGGTTTCCCTCCTGTGCTATGATGCTTCTTTTGTAGCGCAGATAATAATGATAGTGTTATGCGATTGGTCCGGGTACCACCGAGGGTTGGGAAAAACAGAGGGAGCCCGGTCATACTGGAACTAATATCGGAGAGGAAGATTCCAGGAGTTCCGTTCCTGAGAGTGCTCTATCAGTACTGCACTGGCAGTCTTACCCGGGCAGGATTCCCTTGCCGACTCCCGCCCATTCAGGGCTTTCTGGGATTGATCCTGATACTTGTTGCACACTTTGAACATCTGATGCGAACGGGCCTTTTTGACGTCTCGATGAGCGCAAGTTTTGTGCCCATGTACGTCTGTTCCCAGCCGCACCGGGGGCATGGTACCCGAATGCTTGTCATCATCTCGGCCACCTCTTATTGTCTCTTTGGATCGACCCCCGCGGCTTGCTGAGCAGGGATCAGGTTCCCATCATCTTTGCAGCATAAATCCTGAGGCAGCAGGAGGGGTGAAAGTGGATGAGCTCAATTGAGTGAAGAGAAAAAATCAGCCCGGTCGATATTTTCGTATCGATACCATCTACTTGGAGAAATTGTCGAGAAAATTAATTGAAAATAATATTGCAGATTTATAGCCACTTGAACGTGATCCGATAACCATGAGAGTTTGCCCACTTCTCTCCGAAATCATAGAGAGTAGAACCTGAATTAACATAAAATTCTGCCATTTCCTTTGTACCATATTCGTCAAGTGCAAGACCAAGCCAAAGGAGGTCGAGACTATCGGTATCATAGGGGTCATAGTTGTTAATAATCTGTTTGTAGTTTTTTGCATAATAGGAGAGGCTGACTCCCTGCTGGTCCATAAGATTAAAAACCGCCTGCCTCCCCTTTGCATCATCGATGAGAACGAGGGCAATTCCGGCAGACTCTCGACTGACAGGATCATTTAATGCCTGGATAAGTTTTGGAACAGCAGGTTTACCAATAGCCACCAGGACTTCAATTGTATCGATGTCGCTCCCCTTCATCCAGTTCGAATCCTTGAGGACAAGGATTAGAGGATCAACTGCAGCCGAATTGGCTGCCACCAGCTTATTAAAATTCTCGATGTAAAGACCCGTGTCATACTCCCTCAATCCGACAATGTAGTAAGCCAGCTCTTCGGGAGAGGCAGGAATATAATTGGGTATAGTGACAATCTAGCCACTAACCTCCCTTTCTAGCAACTCAAGAATACGCTTCACTTTCATCTTATCACTATCGCTTCTGTGATTATATCGCCAAACATACTCTCCCAAGTACAATGGTA
>WBZO01001549.1_pt2 | contig 22596 bp, 34 predicted proteins | sample 5204261 | NCBI WGS metagenome assembly WBZO01 (sample SAMN12412400, study PRJNA552823) | activated sludge metagenome | isolation source: activated sludge from anammox sidestream of wastewater treatment plant... | place: USA: North Carolina | collected 2017-09 | reverse complement strand
GCAGGACTTGTGTGCGTGTGGGTTGCCGATCCTGCCTCTGCACCTACTCCCGTGTCACTGTGTTTTGGGATTCTACCCTCAAAGCGATCATCAACACTCCATCCACTTGGGATGGAGGCACTGTCTAGTGGGATGATGATATTTGGTACGAGCATCTTATTTCTCAATCACTTGGTTTATTCGGTAGTTTTTCTTTTTAATGTATGCTTTGGCTTTTTTCACAGCCTCGTCTTCTGTTTTTGCGTACACCTCCAGAATGCACGAGTCGATGAGTTTTCCTTCTCGCTCATACTCGTATGCCTGGACAACAAAGATTGTTTTTGTCATTTTTGCCTTTCTTTTATGTATAACTTTTGCCCTGTAGGTATCCATCATACTCGCCATCAGCAGTCTTTTTAAGGGCGTAAACAGTTTTCTTGTCTGCTCCTGTGTTCCTGCTGGTATCGGCACTTAGCCATGTGATTCCTGAGAACCAAGTGATGGTGTGACCGCCACTTCCGTCTTCGATGAACTCCAGCGAGATCCAGTCGTCGATGACCATGTTGTCTGGCTCGTTGACTGTGATGTTGTCGGTTGTCACGACACGCTGTTGATCTCCATCGTTGTAGTCTGGAGTGATGGTTGTTGCGAATGGGATGGTGTGGGTTGGCTTTGGCGTTTTGATGAAGGCTCTTGGTGCTACCTGTTCAATGTCTTCGTCGCTGATGCCTGTTGCTGCGGATGGGACAGTTACCTGTGCGAGCACGAGGTATGGGTTGCTTGCACCGACCACACTCTCAATGTTTGCTTCCAGAGGTGCTGTTGGGTCTGCTGCTGGCGTTCCGTTTACTGTGGTCAAGAATGCGACATCAGTTCCAGTTGAGTTTTCTGCTGGGGTTGCTGTTCTGTCTAGGTAGAGGACTACTGATGTGATGCGTGGGTTTCCTGATGGGTTTGCGTCGATCTCGACTGTTTCAGTTGCGGTTATGCGTACTGGATATGCGTTGCCACTTCCGAGCTTGAGGTAGGCTCTGCCTTGTCCGACATCGACATTCAGACCACCGCCGACTGGTTCGACCACGAGCATGTCTGATTCGACATCTAGGACACCGCCTTTGCGTACTTGATCTGTTAGGTGTTGAAGGACTGTATCCTCTGGGTGCAGAGGTACATCGGTTCTCATTGAAAATATGCTCATAGTTTGACTCCTGTTTTTATTATATAGTTTTTACTCGTTCTTTTTGTCGTTTAGGTTTTGATTATCCAGTTGAGATCCATCAGTGGCGAACCTGTTTGATCTGGCAGGTTGAATGTTGTCGATCCGTCACCGACTCCGTATTCTTCCCCTATTACTGCGAACAGTGATGCGTAGTCTGTTCTGCTTACTGCTGCTCCGTCGCAGAGGAGAAATCCTGCTGGGATCGTGTCGCTTCCGTAGCCTATTACTGATCCGACTGGCAGTTGTGCCGATGTTAGCGACACACCACCTGTTCGCTCAAGGATATCTACTCGGCGTTTGAGTTCTTTGTAGTCTTCGATGAAGTTTTCTGTATCCATTATGTTGTCCTCTCGAATGATAGGTTTACTTGGGCGTTGCCACCCTCGTCGATTTGAATGGTGCGTTTGACCACTCTCAGCTCTTTGTCGAATGAGATGTCTTCGATGATTACTCGGACTGTATCGCCGACATTGTAGCTGGTGATGTCTGGTGCGTCATCTTTGTGCACGATGGTTACTGTGTCCGTTGGGAATGCAAGGTCGTCGATGATTTGGTCGCCTCTGTCCTGCAGTTCGTCTTCTGCTCCGACTCCTTTTTCGCTTTGGGTGTCTTCCAGAAGTCCCCACATTGATTGTGATGGGGTGTTTTCACTTGTTGTGCTCTGGGTGTCTTCTCCGAAGCCTTGTCCGATGGTGTAGAGTTTGTTTGTCAGTTGTCCTTCTAGCGGTCGTACTGACTGCCAGCTTAGGATGTTGAATGAGTCGAAGACGATTGAGGATCGCAGTTCGCCTTTGGTTGGTACATAGAAGTTCAGCTTTTTGATCACATCGACATCGAAGTCGTATCCGTCTTTTTTCTTTTCGTTGCTCATCGACACGATTTCGTCACGGATGTTTCCTCGCCTGCTGGTTAGCTGTCTATCTTTGCTTGCTCCTGGTTCGCTGCCCACTGTTATTCCTGAGGCTTGTTCTCCGTTGGTGTAGTCGAGGAGGTCTTTTGCTATCTGCACTTGGTCGGTGTTTTCTCGGAAGAAGTATTCTGCTGTTCTGCGTTTTGCCAGTCTTGCTAGGAAGTCTGCGAACTTGATTTGGTAGCTGGTTGCTCCTTCACGACCACCTGCGATGTTGCGGTTGAGGAGAATGCCTCCGAATACCCTGACTCCGTCTTTTCGCAAGAACCATTCCATTGGCTGGGCTGCGATGGCTGCGTCTGGTGTAGTCTGCAGTGCCTGACAGTAGCGGAGGATACTCTGGTATGGCATGGAGAGTTGTCCGTCCAGACCTTTGTTGAGTTCCTCGGTTATCTTCACACTCTCGAATGGGAGTGAGTAGAGTCTGCTTCCGTCGGTGCTTTGTATATCAAACTGGTACATTAGATTCCTTTGTATGCGTCACGATACTTCACTTCGGCGTATCCATCGCCTGCTCCTGTGGTTAGCTTGATTGTGTTGTCGCCGATTGCCAGCCACCACCATGTTCCGTTTATCTCTGAGAGCATGTTGATTGCTCCGTTGAGGAGGGCTGTTCTGTTGTAGAAGTCGAGCACGAGGTAGTCGTCTGCGTCGAGTTCTCCTGAGTAGGAGATTGTCTGCCCTGTGGTCGAGTTTGTTAGGTTGAATGTGTCCAGTGATCCGTGAAGTGTTATCTTCGGGTAGTATTCGGCGTTTCCGTCGTTTGTGATGGTCACATCGTCATCTTGGAGTGGTGCTGAGAAGTCCATTGGGATTGGCATGGGAATTGGCATACCTGATCCTGCGAAGATGGGCACATTGAGGGTTTGTTCTATCGACTCGTACATATATTCCAGCTCGGATTGGGCTGTGATGAGTATTCGTGCTGTATGTACATCCTCTGGGCTGATGTCTGACTTGAATTGGGTGAAGACGACAGGGATTTCTTTGGTTACTCCGTTTGCCAGGGTGAAGCCGAGTCGCTTAGTCTGCGAGATCGTTCTGTCGACTTTTAGCCTGAACAGTCTTGCCATTTCATCTCTTTGGGTTACGAGGTCGCTGGCTGAGTCTGCGATGATGAACCACTCCATTGAGATGACCATGCCTTTGTAGAATGGTTTTGCTAGAGCCACACCATCACGACCACCTCTTGAGTATGAGTTGATGTCGACGCTTGCTCCAGCTCCGTCTTTTACTCGTGTTAGGAAGCGTTTGCTGTTATTTACTGCGACTCCGTCGATTAGGACAGTTGTTATCATAGTTAGTATCTCCCGCCATTTAGTTCGTACCCGATGAGGTGAGCCATCTGGACGACATCCATTTGGTTGTTCACGATCGCTGTCACATATACTGGCTGTGAGTAGGTGTTGTTTGTATTACTGATGTTTCCTGGGATTGGTTGCTTACCATCAAGCATGTTCTTTGATAGCACGAACTCTCCCTGGTGAACGACTGCCAGTCCTGTGTTGTCTACCCATCCTCCGTTTTTGTACCAGTCTACATTGATTTTTGGGTATTTGACCTCATGACCGCCTACACTCACGCTGCCTTCTCCGATGGATAGTCTTGGGAACTTGATTGACTGCAGGGCTGATTTGATTCCGTTTGCCATTTCGACGATCTTGTCCCAGAGTTGCTGTGCACCGCTGATGAGGTTCTCTTTGAAGGCGTTCCACCTTTGTTGCACTGGATCGAGAGCCTGTTGCACTAGGCTGGTGATGGTGCTCTTGATGTTGTTCCATGCGGTGGTTACTGTGTCACGGATAGCGTCGTGTGCTTGCTGAATGAAGGTTTTGAGCTGATTCCACTTCTCTTGCACCCAGGCGATCATTGGGTTGACGATGTTGGTTATCGTGGTTTTGATGTTGTTCCACGCTGCGGTGATCATGGCGACGATCTGGTTGTAGAGGGCTGTTAGCCATGCGGAGAACTGCGACCATACTGCGGTTAGCCAGCTGATTATCGGTGTGACATAGGTTTGGATTGCTAGGACGATTGCCTGCCATGCCAGCGAGATGACCATTTTGAGGACTTCCATCACTGCTGTTATGGCTAACACGATGGCGTTCCAGACGACCATCAGTCCGTCCCAGATTGTCAGCATGATTGCGGTTAGGAATGCTGCGATGAAGCTGAAGGTGTTGAAGATGATTGCTCCGATTACCGACATGACTCCTGTCACGATTGCTGCGACTGCTCTCCAGATTGCTACATACCACTCGATGAACCCTGCCACCACATCTCTAATTGTGAGAATGATGCCGATTATCGGGCTGTCTTCGTCAAGACCGAGTGCTCTGCCGAACTCGCCTGTGAAATCTCTGTTTACAATCAAGTCCCAGAAACCTTGCAGAACTGTGCCGAACCAGGAGAAAAATCCAACAATGCTTTCGTGTGCTTGTTCGATGCCATTTATGATTCCTGAGAAAAATGGGACTCCTTCGACACCCTCGTCGCCAAATAAGATTGCATTTTTTATTGCTTCAAATGTCATGCCGAGTCGCTCAAAGAACTTTCCGACATTTTGAATTTGTTTTCCTACTGTGTTTACAAAGTTTGTTATTGTTTCTTTTGCTTGGTTGAACCTGTCGCCGATCCAGCTGAGGACTGCTGCGGTCTTGCCTTGAATGTCGAACCAGTTGTTTTTCCAGGCTAGGGCGAGGAATGCTATGGCTGCGACGATGGCTGCGATCACGAGGAAGATTGGGTTTGCCATCATGAAGGTTGTTAGTCCCATGACTGCTGTCTTGATTGTTCCCAGAGCTGTGACAACGCTTGGCACTACTTTGAGTAGGACTCCGACTCCGTTGGCTATGTTGGCGAATGCACCGACTACCTGCCCGATGATTACCAGACCCGTACCGAGTGCGACCATACCTGCACCGATGCCCAGAATACCTGTGATCAGTTTGGGGTGTTGAGATGCGAAGTCGGCGAACTTCTGGACTACTGGAATGATTTTTGCCATGAGGTCGTTGATTGCTGGGAGAAGCGTGGTTCTCAGTGATAGACCTATTGCTGTGATGTTGTTCTGGAAGATTTGGGCTTGGAATGCTGCACCTTTTGCCTGTTCTGCGAAGGCTGCTTGCGTTGCACCTGCTCCTTCGGTTGCTCCTTGCATGGCTTTGAGGTCTTCACTGAAGCCTACTGCGTCGTCGCCTGTGAGAGCCAGTACCGCTTTTAGGGCACGGACATTACCGAATAGGTCGTTGACTGACACGCCTGTTTTTTCGCCTTCGGTTAGGACTGCCATCATCGCTTCGCCGAGGTTCATTTGTTCGAGGGCTGCCTGCCCTGACTCGTAGCCGAGAGATTGGAGCGTCTGCTCCATGCCCTCTGATGGCTTCATAAAGGCGAGGATTGCTGCGTTGATAGCTGTTACCGACTCGGATGCGTTGATACCCTTTTTGGTCATTGTGGCGATGGCTGCACCCACTTCGTCGATGCCGACTGTCATGTTGGCTGCAGTACCGAGGACATCACCGATCGTGCCTGAGAGTTGTTCGAATGACACCACACCAATATCGACTGTTTTGAACAGCGTGTCTGATACCGCTTTGGCTTGATCTGCTCCCATTCCGTAGGCGTTGAGTGCTGAGGTGATGGCGTAGGCTGATGCTTCTGTTGTGGTCAGACCTGCCGAGGCTGCTCTGGCTGCTGCGTCGAGTACCATCATGGCATCGCTACCTGCGAAGCCTGAACCCTGGATATTGTAGAAACCTTCTGCGAGCTGTGTGGCTGTCTGGGGGAGTTCTTTTGATAGTCTGACGAAGGTGTCGCCCATCGCCTGGATTTCTTCTTCGGTTACCTTACTGATAGATTGCACATTTCGAAGCTGGGTATCGAAGTCCATTGATGCTTTGGTGGCGAGTGCCAGACCTGCAGCACCTGCAGCACCGAGTTTGATCAGACCTTCTCCTGTTTCGGAGAGTCCTTTGGTTACGCCTTCCACATTTTTAGCGAAGCCTTGTAGGTCTTTACTTGCTTGATCTGTGAGCTTGAGGATAAATTCTAAAGTGTTTGATTGTGCCATACTTCAATTATAGGAATTTTTGGCAGAAAATTTTGCCTATTTTCGCCTTCCCATTGATTTACTTCGTTGTTGTTGCTGTTTTGCTCGTTCTTCTTGGAGTTTTTGCTGGTGCTGTTGCTGTTTGGCTTGCTGTTCTTTGTATTCAATTCTCTGCTCGACCCACCACATTGGCTGGGCTGCCAGCTCCGTATAGGTTATCCCTAGAATCTCGCAAATGTGTGCGTCAGTGTACTTGTCTGGTAGTTCTCCGTGTCCTGCAAAGAACTTATACAGCTGACGCTTCGCTAGTTTTTTTCTTCAGCACTTTCGACGACTTCGCCTTCGATCGACTTGCGTCCTGCCTGTAGGTCTTCGATCACTTTGAACACTGCGTCGCCATCAGCTTCGTTTGTCCAGCTGAGGACTGTTTCGAATAGGTCGCCTTCTACCTTCTTGTTGTCTGGGGTGATGATTTCTTTGAGGAGCACACGGAGCATTTCATCTTGCATCTCGTAGCCGATTTCGCCTGTGATGGTTGGAATGACACCACGCTTGGCTTGTTCAGGGTTGATCTTTACTGACCTGACCGCAGCTCTTTTGATTTGACGACGCTCTCCGTAGTTGAGGTCGGATTCTTCTTTGAATGTTACTTTGTAACCTGATGGAGTGGTTATTTGCATTTTGCCTCCTATAATTTTGTACTTCCCTACGAAAGAGGGGAGCTTTTTATCGCTCCCCTCCATATTATCACGCTATCAGCACTTCTGTTAGTAGCTGGCGACGAGGTTGGTCAGTTCGACCTTGATTAGACCATTGGTTGCGTCTTTTCGTGCCTCGTAGTCGATTGCTACTGAGTTGTACTCGGTATCGATTGGCATTTCGTGTTTGGCGAATGCTGCTTGAGGGATCGTGATTACCAGAGCGTTGTTGCTTCCGTCACCGATGGTTTCGTCAGCTACTAGGGTGATTACGATTTCTTGCTCATCGACATCTCGGAAGTCTTCGAGGAAGCCTGCCAAGTTACTGTCTTGGTAGCCACTCATACTGCCTTTGACTTCACTGTTCTTCACATAGAGCATGGTTGGCTCTCCTGCGGAAGCGAATCCGTGGAAGTTGTTGAGGTCGCTGGTGTATTCGAGGTTGAGTTCTTCGATTGCAGCTTTGATGTCTACGCCACCGACTTCGATTGACTGAATGTCAGTCCAGTCGAAGACTTTGCTTATCTCGTAGGCTGCGGTGATGGCAGTTGCATCTGCTACGCTCAGGGCTTTACCTTCGAAGGCGATTTTGACTGGTTCGCCGACCTTAGCTGAGATCGAGAACATGCCGACCACGAAGCCTGCGAATCGCTCGGTTACTGAACCGATCTTTTGCTCGACAGTCAGACCCTTTTTGGCGACTGCTTCGGTGAAGGTGTGTTTCTTCACATTGGCTTCACTGCCGACTGCAGCTGATTGCACAGCACCGAGGGCTGATTTGAACAGATGACCGATCGCTTCTGGATAGGCGTTCATCTCGAATGCTCCGTTGTATTCACGGACACCTTGCACGAACCCTTTGTTTTTGGCAGGGGTTGTGTCGATAGCTTCTACACCTACCAGTGGTTGTTCGGTTTTGACTCCGTCACTTGGAAGGACTGGCACTGATACAGTTGGCGTTACTGGTGTGCCGATGGTCGTTTCTGCACCGACCGAGATTTGAGTTAGAATACCTTCATTTGCCATATTGCTCCTTTTTTAATACTTACTTTTACACTGATCTATTCGCCTTTTTAGACTTTGATTTCTTCTCAGTCTGTGGTTGTTGATCAATGTTTCGAGTTGGTCGCTGTTCCTTGAACAGTGGGTGGTTGATCACCCTTTCAGTCTTCACAGTATCGCCAGGGTTGACAATGCCAACGCCATTGATGGCGACTGTGGTTGTTCCTGTGTATTTATACTGCATAGTTCAATTCTAACCTTTTTTTGTTATTTTTTTTCATTATGCGAATCTGTTGAAGCGTTTTCGGACTCTGTATTCGATTTCACAGTAGCCGACCTTTGCCTCTTTTGTATCAAACAGGTACTGTCCACTGGTCAGTCTGCTTGAGTCGACGATGTTTCCCAGGGTGATGTTCTCTTGAGTGCTGAGGACTTCTCGGACTGCCACGACTGCATCTCGCAGTGAGTCTTGTGCTGCCATCATGTCTGTGCCGAGTTCGACTGTGATTACTATCTTGTAGACTGCGTTCACGACTGTATCTCTGGTGTCGGCGAACTCATCTTCCCAGCTTACTGGAATGATGAAGGCGTTTGGGTAGCCTTCCACTTCGTTTGGGATCGCCTTGTAGACATGCTGGAGTTCGTCCAGACCTGCTAGGAGGGCGTAGATTGCGTCGATGACATCGTTTTCGTTTATCATTGTCCTGTTTCCTGTTTCATTACTTGTGCTGCGGTTGCTTGCACTTCACTTACTCTGTTTTGCATGTACTCGATACCCTTTTGCATGAACCTCTTTCCCTTTACGCCTTTGACGCTTCGGGCGAAGATCATCTGTCCTGACTTGCCTTTCCAGGCGAGGAACTTGGCTTTTTTCGGTCGGATAGGTGCTCCTGTCTTTCCGTAGATACCTGTTCCGTATTCCTGGTGTGGGGCGTACTCGATGTTACTTCCCACTCGTGACTGCCAGTCGCCTCCTGATTTCTCGACATTGTAGGTTATTGACCTTGCCAGCGTCGATGTTTTTCGTGGTGCTGTTTGCTTGGCTTCGCTTAGCACCAGGAGTGAGGCTTTTTCTAGTGTGCTTTTGGCTACTCTATCGATGATGTTCTTCGCATTCAGCATTTTGCTGATGGTTGCGTTGGGTTTCATCTTTAGTGATACGCTGTACATAATTACTCCGTCTGGTAGCACACGCCAGTGAGTGTTAGCCTTCCTCCCATGTTTGCTACTTGAGCATCGTTGATGGTTATAAAGTCCTTGTTTTGGGCTATTCCACTGCGTTGCGGTACGACCACTTTCAGCTTACTGTTTGATTTCAGGCTTGTGACTGCATCATTCCGTATCAAATACTCATATGTTTGACCGACTGGTGCGTTCTCGTAGAGGGCGATGGTTTCCTGACTTGCTGGCACAAGAATTGCCCGAATGTTTTGGTGTATTCTGGTGAAGTTTTGCTGTCCTTCGGTGGTTGCTATCTGGTAGATGTCCACCAGAACATCGTTTTTCATCATAGGTTTAGCATCCTGTATCGCTTGACTACGCCATCGATGTGTCGGTTGAGTTCTTGTCCGTCTTTGGTTTCGCTCATGCTACCGAAGCTGGTTGTTATAAGTGGTACACCTGCGTTCTCAGCGTTGATGATCATTTGACCGACCACTCGTTTGATTGCCAGCTTCACATCTTCTCCCCAGAATTGCTTGATTGTGTAGGTTACTTCCAGTGCTCGCTCTGCGTACTCTGGGTCTGGGATTTCTGGGATTACCAGTCTGTTGGGGTAGATGTGGACTTTGAGTCCGTGATCATCGTCGTCTTCGTAGATGGTTTCGCCTTCCATTGTGATGAGGATTACTTCATCGATTGGAGCGTTCTTGGTTCTGAATGTGTCCACTTGGGCTGGGACATCGAAGACTTCCTTGTATTGGGAGTCTGTGACCTTGAATGCACGATCGCATCTGCGTGAGATTTCGGACTCTATTTCGCCGATGAGGGCTGTCACTGCAGCTTGTTCGGCGGTGGTTAGAGTCTTCTGGAGAAACGACGCTATATCGGCGTGTGCTACGCCTGAGTACCCGATTGGATATTGGTGGTTTTCATAGGTCTTTACTGGCATGGATTACTCCTTTTGCTCAGTTGCGTCCTGTGTGCCTTCTCCACCTTGTTGGGTTTGGGTGGTTTCGTCTTGAGGTTTGTTATCCTCATCTTGCCCAGCTTCTACGCTCTTGGTTTGCACCTGATCGTTCTGCATGGCAGTGTTTCGGATTTCACTCCCCTTCATGGCTTTGGTCTGAGCTTTCGATGGTTTTTTTACTTCTTTGACTTTTGGTTTGGCTTTGGCTTTTGGCTCTTGAGCCTTACCGACGATTTCGTATCGCTCTGGTCGAGGTGGTAACTCGTTCTTTTCGAGTTCGTAGACTACTCCAGCAGCGAACTCTCTACCTCCGTACTGAGCTGGTGTGTTGAATTTTACTTTGAGCATTTTGCCTCCTTTTTGTACTTTTTACAGGTGTGCTTTGCCCTTACTTCTGGGGAGGTTGCCCTCCCCAGCTTGTAAAGACACAGTTGCTTAAGAAGCAGCGGTGGTCAATACGGCGAATGCTTTTGCAGCTTCGGCTAGTTCGATATCGATACGCTCGATCAAGCGAACCGCACTCATATCACGCTCGAAGAGGTTCAATGAGGTGTTGCCATCCGTTGAAGTAACAGTGGCTTCGGTTGTGACATCTAAGGTCACTTGCTTGCGGTCACCGAACATCATGTAGTCGAAGTTGGCGAGTGCTACGAATGGCTTGTTAGCCTGTGACACATCGGAAGGCTTCGGCATGACCTTGCTCCATTCCACTGGTAAGCTCCAGATGGTTGGAGGTGTGTTTTGACCTGGGTCTTGGAAGATGTATCGAGCATCATCGTCACCGATGGTCTTAGCACGGAAGGTGTTCCAGAGACTTCTGGACATCAGGTACTTCGCACCTTCGACAGCGTCTTCGTCTAACAGGTTCTGCATGAGCAGAAGGTCAGACCATGTTGCGTCGTCGTAGGCATCTAAGCCTGAACCCATGTCACGGGATGGAACGCTGGAGTTTTGGAAGATACCTTCGGTAGCAGCCAGTCCCAAGATTCCCCACTCATCTTCCTTCTTAGCGAGGGCTTCACCTGCTAACAAGGCGATCAAGTCGACCACATCGACATTGGCATCAGCGAGCAAGTCGTTGTCGACAGGCACGAGTGCAGCCAATTTCTGAGGATCGAGAGTGACATTGTCAGTGCTTGGAGCTGAAGTGGTGATCTTCGCCATACCTTCGACACGATAAGCGACCACACCTGAGGCGGTGGGGAAGTTGGTCTTACCTGCCAATGGCATTCTGCGAGCGTTGCGACGCACGACACCATACTTGTTAGCCACACGAATGATCTCACTTGAGAAGTATTCAGGGACTAACTCAGCACCCTCGTTGGTGCTTCCACCAGAGAGGTCTTTGATCTTCGCACGATCATTGGACACCACTGCTCTCAAGAAGTCAGCAGATTTGGTCTGCATTTCTTTCTTTTCAGCAGCTTCATCACGGATGTTGCGAAGCTCTGCCAAGCCATCTTTTACTGAGGCGAGCACCTCTTTGGTAATACCAGGAGTGACTTGTTTCGCCACTTCTGATGTGATCTGCTCGACGATCTGACCCATTTGTTTCTGTTGGTCTTCGTTCATATTTCCTCCTTTTAGGATTCTTTATTACTTTGTAAGAAATCATTGAGGCTTCTGAGCGTCAGTCCGATTTCCTTGTCACCGCCTCGAAGGGCTTTTTGCAGTCCTTTGACTGCTTCGAGCATCTTCTCAGCCTTAGTGACGGACTCATCGTCGTCGGCTTCTTCTTCCTCATTGATTGCTTTTGTTATGGTTTGATACTGTTTCAGCGTTTCCGCTACTGTATCTTCGATAATTGATTTTAGCTGATCCTCCGTCATTTGAATATACTTCTCTTGTGGCTCATCGCCTCCGTCTTCATCGCTAGGAGTTTCATCATCAGATGGAGTTTCTTCGTCTTCAGTTTCTCCGTCAGGCTGTTCGTCGCCTTTATCAGCAGGCTCGTTATCGCCACCTGCAGGTTCATCATCAGTTGTTTCATCTTCTAACTCCTCTGCCTTGAGCTTGAATAGCTGTTCGACATTACTCAGAAGTGACTTTTGTGCAGGGGTCAGGGCTTCTGGGTTAGCTGGTACAGTGACGAATGACAGTTCCAAGAGTTCTTGTTCTGCCCAGGTGTATTCGCCTGTTTCGTCAAGTTTTAGAGGCACGAAGCCTACTGATACTGTTTTCACGATTTCTTCCATGATGAGGTCGAATACTTTTTTGCCCATCTCGTAGGTTTTGGAGAGCTGGATGTCGAACATCAGCTTGTTGTCTTCGACCCATACCTTGATGGCTTTACCGATTGGGAGGGATCGGTAGTCGTGTCCCCAGAGGACTACTGGATTGTTTTTGTAGTTTTCCAGCTTCCATCCCATTGGATTGATGGATTCGCCATGACGATCTACTGAACCAGTTGATCCGACGACACCTCGCACGATCATGGACTCGGTGTCCACCGCTTTGAGGATTTGAACTAGCATTTGTTTTGTTTTCATAGCTTTCTCCATTATAAGTTTTTTTTACTTATTTTTTCTTTATTCAAAAATTGGTACTACTTCACATCTGCAGTTGGGGTGCACTGGCGGTTCTTGTGGGAGGTATTTTGCCTCGTAGGTCTTGCCATCGAATGGTGCACATACCTCGCATGGGTTGACTGTGATCCATAGGTATTTGTTCACTAGACCGCTTTGTTCGTAGAGTGTTTTGCTTCCTACATGGTAGGCTCTGGCTGTTTCGGTTCTGGCGATGCGATCGACTCTCCATTGTTTTTCGTCTTTGTAGACTGATTTCAGGTCTTCGCCGATCTTCCTGAGACTTACTTTTTCGTCCTTGAGGCTCTCTGCGATGACTTCTCGTGCCTTGTTGAGCATGGTTTCTTTGACATCGAATGCCATCTTTTGGGACTCGTTTTGCAGGAACTTGATCGCTCCTGCGTGTTCTAGGGAGAAGTCTGGGTTGAGATCGAAGGCTCTGGCTGCTTGGTTCTTTGCGTCCTCGGCTACATTACTCTGGTACTCGAACACGATCGTGGCGAGTGCCTTTGCCCATCTGTCCATGTCGGGCATTAGCTCCTGCATGATGACTTCCACACCCTTTTTCTTGCCGATGTTCAGCTCTAGTGTGGTGAAGTGAGCTTTGATTTTTGTTGCCATCAGCTTTTCAGCTTTGTCGAGATAGCGAGTTCTGTTTCTGATGAAGCGACGGACAGTCAGTGTGTACTTGATTGCCTTCTCTTTTTTCTGTTGTTGTTTCTCTTGGGACTCCCCTCCCCTATCGCTATGATCCCCACTTTTTTCATCATCACGCCTGGAGAGTACCTCACTCGGTGGAGTGGGGGAGTGGTCTTTTTTACCGCCTTTTTTGCCAGAATTGTCCTTGTCGTCGTCTTTTGGCTCATTTTCGCCTTCACCGCCTGAACCGCCATTATCGTCATCGTCGCTGTCGTCTGGCGTTTCTTTGGGGTCTTCTTTCGGGTTATTTTTGGCTTCTTCCATTTCTGATAGGCTCATTTTGAGTCCGTCTACATATAGATCGTCGCCACCATCGACTCGTTCTCGATTTTCTTCCTCACGGATTTCGTTCACAGTACGCCACTTGCCGACTGAGGTTTCTTTTTCTCGCAGTGCCAGCTCTTTGTCTTCGGGGACTGGATTGTCGAACTCGAAGTACATACCTTCTGTGCCTTTGAACATGGGCAGGTAGAAGGTGTTTAGCTTATCGAAGATCATCTCCAAGCGTGGTTTCACGACATATTTGGCGAAGATGTACTCTTGTGCGTCTGCGTTGGCTCGGTTCACATCGTCTGCGATTGCGAGCACTGATTTTGGTACACGGAAGATGCTTAGGATTTGATCTCGGCTGAGCTTACGCTGTTCGATGAAGTCCATGTCCTTTTGGTTGAGGGACATCTGGGTGTACTTCATACCGCCACCGAGTACCATTGTTTTGTTGTGGTTTTCTTTACCTTCGTAGCTGTCTTTCCACTGTTGCTTCAGGTCGCCTTGCTGATCCTGTGTGAGTTCTTGCTCAGTTGTCAGGACACCGCTTGGTCTTGCACCTTGCTGGAAGAATGACTCGTTGTAGTTGAGTGCGTTGAGGTCGCCATTGGCTTCGTACCTTGCCATCTGAATGGTGCTTACTGCATCGGCTTGGTTGAATGGACTTGGTCGCCAGATGTTGATTAGCTCCTCCAGCTTTTTTTCTTCGGACTGTGTGCCGACTTTGAGTGTGTATGATTGATAGAGTTTGATAGGGTCTGATTTGATTGTGATGAAGTTTGGATTGACGACATAGAGTCCTGTTGGGATACGCATATCGCCTTTGGTTATTTCAGGCATGAGGAATGTTCTGCCGAATGCTTCGAGGTGTGCTGACATCAGGTAGAGAATGTCGATGTCGGTTTGAAACTTGTTTGGTTTGTGCAGGAGTGTCATTGCCTCGTGATCGTCCATGAGGGTTTTGTTGCCCGACTTATCTTCTTTGTAGAGGTGGAAGCGGTTGTTTGCGATGGCTGTGGCAATTGCGTCTATGCAACTGAAGACTGTTCCGTAGTAGAAGTCTTCCATTTGGCGGTCTTTCATGCCCATTATCAGACCTGTGCCCATGATGGTACGCCAGAATGATTTCTGTTGTGGTGCTGCTTGTGGTGCTACTAAGGACGATACGAATCTCTGAATGATGTTCATAATTTTATTCTAACCTTTTTTGTACTGGTTTTTTCATATTGAGAAGATTTGCGGTTTCGGTGTGTTATCTGCCGATACTTTGATCGCTATTTTGATACCATCGGGAATGTCGTCGTGCTCGCCAGTTGGGATACTCAGTAGCTCCTTCTTGATGATTGGTTCATCGGCTGGTATCCAGACTTTTCGGTTCTCAAAGTGTGGTGCTAGTTCCACTGAGAATGATTCTATCTTGTTTTTGATGGCTTTTACACCGATGATTGGCAGGTTTGTTTTCTTCTTGAGAGTTATAACTGTGTCGTACTGGAATACCTGTTCTTCGACACCGATTTTCTTTGGTTTCCACTTGTTGGCGTAGGCTACGATGGCTTTCAGTCGCTCTGCGAAGTCTACTCGTTCTCGATACATATCCAGTACCCACATCTTGAGGAAGTCTTCTTCGTGGAGGACTCCTAGTGTTATGCCCACTGTCCAGTCGCCTTTTTCTGGGTCTTTGCCGACACTCAAATCCCATCCTTGATAGATGTCCATGCCTTCGGTGCTTGGTCGTGTGGCGTATGTTTGTATCCACTCTGGTTTGATGATGACACCCATTGCCGACATTGGGATGTTCATGTACTCCTTCAGCCAGAACTTCTCACCGAATTGCTCACTCATGTCTGATTTTACTTTCCTGAGTTCGGCTGTGCTGAATAGCGTTGGTTCGAGTGGCTGTTCTTCTTCGTCATCGACGAATGCTGCCATTGTTTCTTTGTGGAAGTCTGCTGGTAGTCGTTCGTAGAGGTCGTCGTCACGCTGACTTGTTCCCACTACGATGATGCGTTTCTCTGGTGTCATTTTGGTGATCATGGGGTAGATGTCTGTGTAGAACTTTCGGATTGCTCGGTCGTTCTTCACATCGGAGTAGATGATTGACTGGTCGATGACATCGTCCAGCACGATGATGTGGGGGTGCTTACCGACTGCTCCCTGGAGGTATCCTGCTGCCTTGACTGTTGTTCCGTCGTGTAGTCGGATTTCTCCGTCCTTCCAGTTCTTTGCTTCGTCGATGCGGAAGTTGGAGGCGAGGAATGGGTTGCGTTGGATCATCATCTGCATGATACGCACCTTCTCGATGGCGATGTCTTTGTCGAGGTGGAAGTAGGTTATCTCCAGGGGGTACTTGCGTTCGAAGATCCATTTGATCAGCTTCTCGATCACTGAGGTTGTTTTGAGGTGCTCACGAGGTGCTTTGGTACATGACTTCTGGTAGGTGTTCCAGATGTGGTCGTAGTGGTCTTGGAGTGGGACTTCGTTCCAGCCTTTGTTTTCTGCCTCTGGGTTGTAGTCGTTGATGAAGATGTTGGCGAACTGTGTCAGAGTCATGGCTCTGCTTGCGTCCACGAGGTTATCCATCAGGATATCAAGCGACTCTCGGTTGTCCTCGACATACTGTCTGCGTTTGGCTTCGTCTTTGATAAATGCTAAGTCCATTTTGAGTTCCCTTTTTATTCTGTACACCTCGTGGTTCTTCCAGCCTTCTCGTTTGGCTATCTCTAGGAAGTTGTAGCCTTCGAGTAGTGCTTGGACTACCACCTTCTTTTTTCCATCAAACGCTTCGATCAGCTCTCGCTCTCTCAGGCTGTGGAATGCTCTTGCCTCGACTGTTGATGTTGTCGAGAATGAGCCACCTGCTGAGAGGCGTGTGTTGATAGTGCTGACATAGCGTTTCATGGGCAGTTACCTTCTTCGGCATAGGTTCGGGTCTTTGTACTTCCTGACGAACTCATGCCACCTTGCTGACTGTTGTTCGACTGGTTCTGTCAGGTCTTTACTCCAGTCTATTTTGAGTGGGTCTTTGTCGCCGATGAACCATTGAGCCACTCTTTGCTCTTGTCCGAACTTACCTTTGCTCATGGTGCTGGTTTCCCAGCATTCGTGTTCCACGAGGCTTGGTGCTGTGATGAAGGTTTTTATCCTGTGTTGGAATAGGAATGTTGCCATCCTGATGTCGTCGGCTCTGATATCGTCCTTGAGGTACTGCTCACTCCAGCTGACGAAGTATCTGGCTAAGTCCATTGGCAGGATATAGGCTGGCATTCCGAACCAGACATCGGTTGTTGCCCAATGTTTACCCTCCTTTTTGCACTGTTGTACTATCTCGTTGGCTGAGAATAGGCTGATTGGAAACTCTGGGAGTATCTTGATCAGCTTCTCTGCGGTTTTTACTAGGTTTTTGCATGGCTTGATGTCGTCTTGGAGGATCAGCACATGACTGTCCTTCTGGTTTACGGACAGGATTACTTTTTTACAGCCATTCCACGAGGACACGCTGTCCTCAATTACCTTTACCTTTATATTCTTTCCTAAGGTTTCGAGCAGAGGTTGTATTCTGCTTTTTCGGCTGGGATGGTGCTGGATTCTCACGCTCAGACTCATCGGCTTCCTTTTTTGTTTTTGATACTTTAGGTTTTATGTTAGTTTTTTTCGGTTTTTGCGATGTATTGGCTGGCTTATGTTGCACACTGTTACCTTTGGCGTTTCGCTGTAGGGCTTCGGTTACTTTGAGGAGGGTTGTGAGTACCTGTGGTTGCTCTGGGCTGAGGGCGTTTCCGTCTGCACCTGTTACCTCACTGCGTGTGCTGAACTCTGCCTTTTTGCGTCGCTCTAACCACCATTGTGCGGTGCTCAGGTTCTTCTGTGCTGCATTGGCTACGAGGTTGCGTGCTGCGAGGTCTGGGGTTTCCCTGAGCCATTCTTTATACTTCACGTATTCGGGATATTTTCTCTGGTGGTTGTAAAGTGCCTCTGCACTTATTCCTGCAAATCGGCACGCTTCCAAGTCGGTCGCTGAGATCTCGAATGCTTGTCGGAGTTTGGCTGCTATTTCTGGTGTGAAGATGGTCGGCTGACCTTTGTTTTTGTTTCGGCTAGTTACGCCATTTGGGAATCCAAAGAATTGAGGAAATCGTCGGCGATTTTCTTCTTTTGAGTAGTCGTACTCTGTACCATTCAGGTCGATCGCTTTTGCCATGATTTCATTTTCACACAAATATCACGTTTCCACAACAACAAACCCACCGTTGGGTGGGCTGTTGATTAGGTTGTACGCTGTACTACCAAGTTTTGACGATGCTGTAGAGTGCCTTGCGTTTGGCTACGCTCCATGGACAGATTTTGTAGTCCTCACCGCCGATCGTTCTGATCGTGGTTTCCTGTGTGATAAATGCGAAGCTCGTGGTGTTTACCTTTGCCTTTGGAATGGTGGTTTTGTTCAGTCCGAAGAATGATCCCACCTCGAGTCGGTCTTTGTAGACCGTCAGTTTTGTGGCGAAGATACACCAGCAGGTGAGTAGTGGCTCGTTATTTTTTTGCATTTTTCTCCTTTTTTGGTTTCACTGACTTTCTAATTTTAGCCATCATCGCTTCGAAGTCTTCCTTGAGTTGCTTCTCGTCGATTTCTACCACGATGCAGTGCTCCTCGTGGGTGATGATGTAGGCTGCTCTGGCGATGTCAGACCATGCTTGTCTGAGGTGAGTGCCTGCGTGCTTGAGCCTTTGTGCGAATGGTACGGCTTCGATACCTTTTACTTTGATGGCTTCCTTTTTGGTCGCCTCTTTTTTTGGTTGCTCGGTTTTTGCCGATGCTTTTTTGGTGGCTGTCATTTTGCCCCTTTCTTTGTTTATACTTTTTACCATCTCCAGCTTCTGTGGACGAACTTGTATCGCTCGCCGTCGTGGAATTTCTTTTCGACGCTTACCTCTAGCCAGTGATCGGTATGCATTGGTTTGTTGATGCTGAAGATACTTATCAGGTACGCAAGTAGTCCTGCCTTTGGGCAGACCAGACGATATGCGTACTCTGCTCCGCCTGTTTCGCTGTCGTAGCCTGTCAGCTTTTTGTCGACAATCTGCTCTTTGCTTCCGCACGCTGAGCAGTAGTTGGTGTAGTCTTTGAGCACTTGCTCGTCAGTCAGTGGCTTTTTGCTTTTCGATCGTTTGATCATTTTGCTCCCTTCATTTCTTCCTCGATCAAGTCGAGTTCGTATCCGATCACTTTGATCTTGGCATTGATGTCATTCTCGAGGTAGCCGAGTTCTTTTTGTGTCGGCTGTGCGAGTCTGGTTCGGACGATCTGCCTGAGCTTCATCTGCAGTGTGACCTGATCTTTTACTTTTGCTTTGCGAAGGTCTTCGAGCACTTCGGCTTTGAGTTCTTCTCGTGTTTTCATAGTTTTTTCTCCTTGAGCACATTACCTACTACGTCGAACACTTCGCCTGTGATTGATTCGAGCACTTTGAAGTGTGGGTTTCTGTGATTGCTTCCTTTGAATCTGCCTTCCTCATCTGCCCACATGGTACAGTGCTCATGCCCTTGGTAGTAGTCTGGCGGAATGATCTGGACGGTGTCGCAGTTCAGCGTTTTGTACAGCTGGTCGAGCGTCATCTTTTTTGGATACACTCCGAGGTTTTCGGTTGTGCCGTCCTGTTTGAGTAGTGTGTATTCGTAGCCTCCCATAGTTATTTCTCCTTTTTGTATTCGAACATGATGCCTCGCTTGAGCCACGTTACCAGCAGGTGTGCTTGGAAGTTGATCACGAATGCTGCTGGGGTTGGGCGTTTGAAGTAGCCGACCCTGATTGCCTTCTTTTGAAGTGCCAGCTCGTAGACCTGCTCGACTGTTTTTAGTGGCTTTTGCTTGGTCATTTCTGTTCTGCCTTTTTAGCCAGTTTGTATTGTCGCTTGAGTTCGACCTGAGTGCCGTCGTCCATTTCGATTGTGTTGCTGTTTGTTTGGGTTTGATACACTGTGAGCGTATCGAATAGGCTCATTTGGACTTCTTTTTTCTCCTCTCGGAGTTCTTTGATGTCCAGTTCGAGTGCGACTATCTGGGAGTTTTGAGCTTTGAGTGCGGTCTTGGCTGCTCGCAGTTCTGCTTGAGCGTCTTTGACCTTTTGTTGCACCTCGCTGTAGTGCGGATCGTTTTCGAGCGTGTCCTTGAGCATTTCTCGTTTTGCTTTGAGTTGCTCATTGAGTTCGCTGATCTGTCTGATCTGGCGTACTGCTACTGGTCGAGCTGTTTCGTATGGTCGCTCAATTACCGTTGGTGGTGTTAGTGGGTTTGTCATTTTTCCCTCCTTCATTGTTACTATGTACTGTTTTCGTGACATTATCCATAGGCAATTTGCCTTCGAGTTCCTTCCTGAGTTGCTCGATTGTGAGCTTTCCGTTGAGAAGGAGTAGGACTATCTCGTTTGCTGATTGGGCGTTTTCTGCGAGCACTCGGATGTGGTTTCGCAGTCGCTCGTTTTCTTTTTGCTCGTTACGCCAGAGTCGTTTGTAGTCGGTTTGTTTGCTCATACTTCCTTTACTAGATATAGTCCGAAGATTCCGAACACTACTTGGTACAGGTTCGCTGTTCCCAGCTCGCAGTAGATGTATCCTCTCCAGAGTTTTACCTGATCACTGATCGGGCTGTAGTAGGAGTCACCCATTGTTTTTCTGGTTGTGATCTTCATTTCTGCTCCCTCTTGTAGGCTTTATTTTCGTAGAAGTCTTTGGCTGAGCTGGCTTCCACGAGCCAGATTCCACCGATTTTCTGTGCTTTGATTGAGCCTCTGCGGACATTGGCTCGCACAGTGTCGGTTTTTTGTTTGTAGATTTGAGCGACTTCCGTCACTGTTAGTTGTTCTCTCATGCGTTCCTTTCTGTAAGTTTTTGTATTCTCTGGTAGAGCTTTGGTGCTGTGCCAGATGGCGATTCTTCTTCCCAGAGTTCCTCTAGTTCACTCCAGTTTTCCACAAGTCCTTTCCACTGTGGATAAGTTTTTGATATTTCGTCGAGTCGATTTCTCCATTCTGGGATCAGCTTGAGGAGTCTGTAGCATCTGCCGAAGTCTGATGGGTCATGTGGTCTGCAGTCGAACCTGTTCACACTTCCGATTGACACTCCCATCATCACTGACCAGATCATTTTCGAGCTTATGCCAGTGTCATCACCGACGATCCACTCAAGTGCCTTTTTGTGTGTGTCTTTGGTATGTATCGGACATGGCATATCTGCTCCACAGACTACTCTCACATCACTTCCTTCTGGAGTTTTTTCTATCCATCTTTCCTGACAGGTTTTTTTGATGTGCAGTGGGTTGTCTTCTGGTAGTCCACATTCGCAGAGCATGACATTTCTCTGCCAGTCTACTTCCAGTCCGTCGAACTGGTGGGGTTGTCGCCAGTCTGTCATTTGACCTCCTTGATTTCGTACTCGATGTCGTCGATGCCTTGCCAGTAGGGGACTGAGTGCATGGCTTCGCTGATTGTTACTTGTTCTGGCGAGTGGTCTGTGACCTTGTTTCTGAAGGTTTGGACTCGCTCTGGGATTGGCATTCCTCCTATAAAGTTTGATCCCTTGAGCGTGAGCAGCCACCTACCTCGCTTGACTTGATCTCCGTCTTTGACCTTTGCGACGAGTCCGTGGAATCTCAGCTTGCTCCAGTTGGCTCGCTCCCATTTTGTTAGTTCCCATTCTTTTGGGAGTTTATCTATTTTGATGTCGTTTGTTCCCTTTAGTGCTACTGCTTTGCGGAGTTTGAGTAGTCCTTTGATAAGACCAGGGGTTATTTTGTGCCAGTACATTTTCATGCTTGCTCCGCAGTGTGGGCACTTTTTTGACTCCTGCAGGATTGGTGCGTCTTCAGGTGGTTGTGTGATGTCCAAGTCTACGAGTGGTGGGAATGTTCTAGTTGGTTGGTCTGTCATTTTGCCTTTCCTCAATGTACTTGAGCATGGTCGCCATCATGCTGTGTTCTTTGAAGAACTCTCTGATTGATATTTGGAGTCGTGCGAATGCGTGGGCGACATGGACTCTGTTTCCCCAGAATAGGTGTTGTTGCTGTCCATCGATCTCTAGGTCTTTGAGTGATCCGTCTGGGTGTCTGATCGCTTGCCATCCTCTGATTTCTTCGACTGTGATCACGATGCCTGCTTTTGAGTCGTTTTGATATAGTATCTCGCCTGTGTCTTTGTTCTTGATCGTGATCTCGATGTTCTCAATTTCACTGAATGGTTGGTTGCGATACTCGTGTTTGTTGTAGATTTTATTGATCATTCCTGCTCCTTCACTCTTTGGAGCATTTGCTCTACTTGTTCTCGGTTCACTTTCACTCTACCGAGGTCTTGGTATCGCTCTCTGAGGATCGCTTCGAAGCTGCTGAGTTCCTCTACTGTCTGCTCGATCAGTTGATCGTATGCTTTCAGGAGTGTTTCCAGCTCCTTGATCTTCTCTTGTTTGGTTGGGCTTTTTGTCATTTTGCCTCCTTTCGTATTTTTACTATGTCGTGTTTTCGAGATTTTGTCTAGTGTTAGTTTTTCGTGATTTTCACTTGGCAGAGGCTTGGGCAGTTGATTGCCTCTTTGGTCGCTTTGCTCAGGTCTGCGACCCTGTTGTATTTGGCGAAGCCACCTGTGTCGGTCACTCGTACTGTTACGCTTTGTCCGTTGGCTTTGTTGGTGACTGTAAATTCGTCGTTGAGGAGCTTGTGCTTGCGGACTTCTTCAGGTGGCAGTGCCATCGTCAGTTTGGTGTCATCAAGCGGTTCTCCGTTTGCCATCGTCATGGTTTCGCTGCAGCCGAGGCATCCGCCTGTCCAGTAGTAGCTGGCTTCTCCTTCGTAGGTCAGTGGTGTTGGTGTGGGGATTGGGCTTGGTGATGGGGTGATTGTGGGGACTATGTCCTCACTTTGGGCTGGAAGTGGGGAGGTTGGATTGAGTTCCTTCTCTAGCTGGTTCGTCAGTATCATTAGGGCGGTCAGTATTCCTAGTGGTACTCCGATGAGAATTGCTTGAGTTTGGTTCATGCTTACTCCTCTCCCCATAGTCGCTCTATGGTTTCTTGGTATGGAGTTATTCTGTCCTCGTAGGTGTAGATTGTGTCTGTGAGCGTTTTTTCATCTCGTTCTT
>WBZO01002660.1_pt1 | contig 22604 bp, 17 predicted proteins | sample 5204261 | NCBI WGS metagenome assembly WBZO01 (sample SAMN12412400, study PRJNA552823) | activated sludge metagenome | isolation source: activated sludge from anammox sidestream of wastewater treatment plant... | place: USA: North Carolina | collected 2017-09 | reverse complement strand
ATAGGAAACGGTCAGCAGGCTGCCTCCTTTTTTCATGAGTGGCTCGGCAAGCCGGGCCATACGGATAAAGGAATGGCAGGAAATATCCATCGCCTGCAGGAACCCGTCTTTTGAACAATCGGTAAAACGGCCCTGCAGATCTGCTTTAGGGGCAAAGGCAATCGAATGCAGCAGAAAGTCTAAACCGCCCCATTGCGTATGAATTGTATTGAATAGCTGCTCCAGCTGCGCCTCATTCTGAACATCGCAGGGAAGAATAATCGGTGCATCCAATTCTTCTGCTAAAGGGCGCACATAAGATTCTGCCCTGGCGTTAAGATAAGTAATAGCAAGCTCTGCACCAGCGCTACGGAATATGCGAGCGCAGCCATAGGCAATGCTGTTATGATTGGCAATACCAATCACCAGGCCTTTCTTACCTGCTAAATCAATTGCTGTGGACATAATGCCTGCCAGAGGAAAACTGCAGGATAATCCTCTGGCGGATTTTTCCAATAAAAAACAACTTGAGACATAGAAGCCTTCTAAAAGTTCCCGCCGCCATTTCTTTGATTTCAATCAAGACAGGCGTGATTCCATGCCATACCGCCTTTAAGCGATTGCATTCTGGATTGCCTGAAGTTGCTCCGGTGTCATGCTCGCCAATTGTTCCGAAGTGAAAGCTTCAATCTGGGTGGCCGTAAGTGATTCTATCTGCGTGGTGCTCAAATAGCTTATCTGCGTTGTGGTGAAGGCGGAAATCTGAGCCTGTGTGAGCCCGGTTATTTGGGTTGGCGTCAGGCTTGTGATCTGGCTTTGAGTCCATCGCGTAGTCTGGGTGGCAGAAAACGATCCGATCTGTGCTGGTGAAAGAGCGCCGAACTGGGAAGTCGTCAGCGATTCCACCTGCGTTCCGGTAAGATTGGAAATTTGCGTGCTGTTGAATGAGGCAATTTGCGCAATCGTCAGCGCGGTAGTCTGCGCGACTGTTAAGGCCCGCAGCTGAATGCGAACCAGTGAAGAAAGCTGGGTAGTGCTCAGCGCCGCAATGGAATCCGGCGTGAATTGCTGCATTTGCTCGGGTGTAAATACCACCATCTGCGCGGGCGTCAGCGCAGAGAGTTGTGCCGGGGTGATTTGTGAAATCTGGCTTGAGGTGAGGCCGGTAATAGCAGTCGGACTAAAACCCGCAATCTGCGTGGGAGTTAAAGCAGCAAATTGATTTGATGTGAAAGCTCCGGCCTGAGCAGCATTCAGTTTACCAATCCAGCCGGGAGTAAGATCGGTCATTTGCGTGGAAGTCAGGCTGGAAATTTGCGCCGCAGTGAGCCCCGCAACCTGAGAGCTGGTCAGACTTAACAGGCTTTGAGATTGAAGCCCTGCGATTTGGCTGGCCGTAAGCGCAGCAACCTGGTTCGCGCTGAGCGCAGTAATCTGCGTGGCAGATAAGCCATTGATCTGAGCAATACTGAGCGTTGGAATCTGATCGGTAGTGAACCCTCCGAGGCCAGAGGCAGAAAAGCCAGTCATTTGCGTCGCTGTCAGTGAACTGAGTTGATCGCTTGTCAATGCGGCTGTCTGAGCAGCAGTCATGCCGCCAAGCTGTGCAGGGGTCAGTGCCGCGACCTGTGAGTTCGTCAATGCATTCACCTGTGGTAATGAAAGTGCACCAATTTGTACCGCGGTTAACCCGCCTAACTGGGTTGTAGTGAGTCCTGCAATCCGTGCTTCTGTAATGACGCCTAACTGGTCGGCAGTGAGTACGCCCAGTTGACTCGCCTTCAATGCATTAAACTGATCATCGCTCAGTGCAGCGATTTTATCCGTACTTAAACCGGCGATTGTAGAAGGGAACATTGCCGAAATCTGTGTTGGCGATAAGGTTGCGAACTGCTCTTCGGTAAACCCATTGAGCTGAGCCGAAGAGAAGCCCTGGGCTTGCAGGGTTGAAAATGCAGCAATGCGCGACGTTGTCAGTGAAGCAACCTGATCGGTGGTCAGCCCCAGAATCTGAAAGGCGGTCAGGCCGCTATCCTGCGCCGGCGTGAGTGCGGTGAACTGTTCTACGCTTAAACCGGCAATAGCAGCCGGAGTGATTGCGCCAATCTGTTCAGCTGTGAAAACACCAAGCTGGCTGGTAGAAAAAGCCTGCATCTGGGTGGCAACCAAACCGTGCATCTGCACCTTGCTGAGAGCAGTGAGCTGCGTTTCCGTTAGGCCGGAAATTTTAGTGTCATCAAGTGAAGCGATTTGAGTTGCGGTGAGCCCACCGATTTGAGCCGTCGTCAGCAGCGCCATTTGTGTATCGCTCAGCGCCGCTATCTGACTGGTGGTTAACGCACCGATTTGTGTGGCCTGCAGCGCGCCTATCTGAGTATCGCTTAGCCCAGTGATCTGCGTTTCATTCAAGCCGGGAATAGCAGCGGTCGAGAGCGCGCCAATCTGAGCAGCGCTTAGCACCTCCATTTGCGCAGCGCTGAAGGCAGCAATCTGTGTTGATTTAATTCCTGCAATTTGAGCGGTACTGAGTGCGGCTATTTGAGTTTCCGAGAGCATGCCAATCTGATCGACCGTAAGGGCGCCTATCTGAGAAGCAGTGAGCGCACCCAGGCGTTCCGCTGTCAGGGTTGCGATCTGATCAGCTGTGAGGCCCGGTATAGCCCCGGTTGAAATTCCCGCCAGCTGGGTTGTGCTGAATGCATCCAGCTGGCTGGTGGAAAGGGCGCTAATCTGGCTGGATGTAAAAGCCTGGATTTGATTGGTGCTAAACGCCATCAGCTGGGTTTGCGTAAGCGCAGAGACCTTTTCTGCGCTTAAGGAAGCGATTTGAGTGGCAGTCATCCCGCTGATTTGAGTAGTCGAGAGAGAGGCAATTTGCGCCTCGCTGAGTGCGGCAAGCTGAGTGGTGGTGAGATTGCCAATTTGAGTGGCCGTAAGGCCGCTGAACTGCTCGCTGCTGAATGCAGCCACTCGTTCCGGTGTGAGGCCGCTGATTTTAGCGGGGGTGATGCCTGCAATCTGTGCGGATGTCAGCGCCGCAAACTGCGACTCGCTCAGGCCATTCAGCTGTGCAGCTGTAAAACCCTTGACTTGTGCGGGCGTGAGCGCGGTGATTTGTTCAGTGCTGAGGGCAGGGATCTGCGTTAATTTTAAGGCGCCAAGCTGCGAGGCGGTCAGCGCCGCCAGCTGGGTGAGCGGCAAACCGGAAATCTGGCTTTCCGTCAGGCCGTGGATTGCATTCGCAGAAAAGCCAGCCATTTGCTGCGCAGTTAGACTGCCGATCTGTTCCAGGCTTAAGGCGGCTACCTGATCGCCCTGGAAACTTTTAATCTGGGAAACACTCAATGCCGCCAGTTGTGTTGTTGTAAGCACCGCGACCTGCTCGGCAGTCAGAGCAGGGATTTGCGCAGTGGTCAGTCCCTTTATCTGCACATCTGTTAATCCCACAATCTGCGAAGTCGTGAATTCAGCAATCTGTGCCGGGGTGAATGCGGAGATTTGTGTCGCGGTGATGCCGCCCATCTGCTCAGGGCTAAGCAACGTGATTTTCTCAACGCTCAGCCCCTGAATTTGTGTGGCATTAAGCGCACCAATCTGGCTTGCGCTGAAAGCGGAAAACTGGCTGCCGCTAAGGCCATTAAGATCTTCAACGCTCAGGCCTTTTATCTGCTGGGGAGTGAGCGCAGCGATATGATCGTTGGAAAATCCTGCGAATTGCGCTCCCTCCAGGCCGGCTAACTGAGTAGCGCTGAAGCCATTTAACTGCTCTGTAGTAAGCGAAGATATTTGGGTTTCGGTCAGCCCGTCCAGCGCCGCGCTGGTCAATGCTGCCATTTGCGAGGGGGTAAACCCGGCGATCTGGCTGAGCGTCAATGCGCCGATTTGCGAAGCGGTAAACCCTTTGACCTGGCTGGTGGAAAGGGAAGCGATTTTCGTTGCATCGAATACGGCAAGCTGATCAGAAGTAAGTGCCCCGATGTGAGTGGCGGAAAGGCCTTTTTGTTGAGCGGGGGTAAGCGACGCTAATTGCGCCGGCGAAAGCGCATTAATCTGCGCAGTACTGAATATGGCAATCTGGCTTGCAGTCAGGCCTGCGGCCTGCGTTACAGACAACCCTGCGATGCGAGCCGCACTTAAAGTGCTGACCTGCGCTACTCCAAGCGCTGCCACCTGTCCAGCCGAAAAGGCGCCAAATTGCGCATCACTTAAGCCATTCAGCTGATTGGCGCTAACTCGTTTTATCTGTTGCGCGGAAAGCGCTGCAAGTTGGTCATTGCTTAACCAGGAAAATTGCTCCGGAGTAAGGGAAATAATCTGTGTGGGGCCGAAACTGCCTATCTGAAATGGAGTGAGTGCTGTAATCTGGGGCTGGGTCAGGCTTGTTACCTGGCCTGCGGTTAAAGACTGCAATTGAACGGTAGACAGCCCCGCGAGCTGCGTTTCCGTTAGTGTAGCAATGTTATCGCTGGATAAGCCCCTGATCTGGATATTGCCCATGGCTCCTAACTGCGAAGCCGTTAAGCTGCCCACCTGAGCGGCGCTTAAGGATGCGGTCTGCAAAGTCGATAGCCCTTTGATCTGCTCTGAACTAAGAGACGCTATCTGATTGTTGCTCAAAGCGGCAATCTGTGAGACAGAAAAACTGCTAATCTGCGACGCGGTAAGCCCGCTTATCTGATTGGGTGTGAGTGCTGCAATACGCTCCGAACTCAGGCTTTTGATCTGAGCGGGAGAAAGCGCCGCAATCTGAGGAGCGGATAACGCAGCAAATTGCGTATCGCTCATTTCGTTCAACTGAGTGAGGGTGAGAGCCCTTATTTGCGATCCGGAAAAAACTGAAATTTGGCTCGGCGCAAGCCAAGCAAACTGATCCTCAGTTAAAGCGGCGATTTGTGGCGCCGCAAAGCCGGTCATTTGAGCAGGCGTCAGTGCCTCAACCTGTGTTTGGGTCAGGCTTTTTATCTGATCAGTCGTAAGCGCCTTAAATTGCGAAGCTGTCAGCCCCCCAAGCTGTGTCAGGCTCAGCGCGGCAATATGCGTAGCTGTCAGCGCCTTGATTTGGGTTGCATTCATTTTCCCCAGCTGCGCGGCTGTGAGCCCGCCCAACTGCGCTTCAGTCAATGCGCCAATCTGTGTGGTAGTAAGGCCCTTCAGCTGAATCGACGAAAAGCCAGCAATCTGGGTGTCGCTCAAGGCGCCGAACTGGGAAAGGGTCAGGCTGGAAATCTGCCCTGCCGTAAGCCCGCTGATTTGCGTGAGCGTGAGCGAAGCGATTTGCTCCGTGGTGAGTGCCTTGATTTGCGCTGTGGTTAGCGCTGAAATCTGCTTTGCCGAAAAGGCGCCGAATTGCTCAGGGGTGAGCAGGGAAATTTCTGCAGGGGTTAAAGCTTTTATCTGAGCGGGAGTGAGGGCGGCAATATCTTCCGGTGTCAGCTCCTGGATCTGCTCGCCATTCATGGCGGCGAGCTGCCCCGCTGTAAAGGCCAGCCGCGTCGATGAAAAAGCAGGGGGAAGAACGGTTTCGCCACTGGTTTGAGATGTATTTTCAGTTGGTTCGCCCTGCACAGTTTTAGGCGCAGTTTTGTAAAGCGTCTGATTAAAACTGTTGTTAACCTGGGTAACCATGGGCAGAACCTCCTACTTGGATGGCGATTTTAAGAGAATAAAAAGCAAGTTTTATGCCATAATATTATTCAGATTCAAAGTTTTGAATAATTTTCTGCAACGCCGCGCTCAGCCTTTTACCTGCAAGGGTGGCATTCACAAACCGGCGCGCAGGGCCCGAGGAGAACAAAATCGCATATTTAGGGCTAAGAGGTGCTGTTTGACTGGTTTTCTTAGTAAAAACGTACATCCGCAATCTTCATGAAACCTTAACACTACTGGCGCGTGAAATTGCTAAAGTAAAGAGTGAAGTCGTGCCGCCCGGACTGGGCATGGGAAGGATTCCCGCGCATAGCCCCGGCGACATGCCACAAGTTTTTTCTTAGAAAAAAATCAGTCTAGCGATTTTTGGATTAGACACAGCATTCTGCTTGTCCGCTTCTTCAATCCCGCATTGCTCCGGCACTGCGAATCGTAACGACGTCAAAAAACGCGACAGGAAACTGACGCGCATATTCGCAAACTAAATACAATAATAACAAATTCAATTAAAACGCATGAATCAAAAAGTGCCCAAGTCCATGCAGACGGTACTCTACGTACTTCTCTTCATGGCCGCCCTCTTCCCCGCAACGGGAATGGCGCAGGATCAACACCCGCTCGATGCCAAATTTTTCAAAGGCGGAATCGTTCTCCGTGGCGGTCGTATCGGTTGTATTGCCGACGGCGGTGACCAGAACTGGGACCGCTTCCAGCAGTACCGGCGCTACGGCATCTCGCAAAAAGCCAAGGCGGACTCCCTCACCGGCGTCGTCAAACTCAAGGATGACACCATCAAAGGACTCCGCTACGAGAACGGCAACCTTCGTCAGCAACTCGCCGAACGGCCGGTCACCTACGACAACACGCCCAATTTTACCAACAAAGGCGTGTCGGATGGCTGCTCGAATCCGAACCGGGATGACCTCTACTTCAACTACACGCCGACGGCCGAAGGCGGGTTCAGCATTCAGACGAACATGTCCGACTGCGAACTTCAGCCCATCGCCGCTCAACTGTGCTGCCTGAAACCCGCCGCCCCCGTGGCCAAGGAAGAAGGCAAGGTGAAGAAGGTCAAAAAGAGCGACGACAACGACGACGCGCTGTTCGAACCGGCCTTCGAAGTCAACGTGCTTCCGACTTCCGAAGCGGCCATCGCCAGCGGCGGCGTTCAGTTCAACATGACCGAGCGGCTCGCTTTCAACGGCGGTGCGGCTTTCGGCTACCGGCGCATTCCGCAAACGACGTCTGTCAATGCGCAAAGCGTCGAGATCGAAACCGGAACCCACACCTTCGTGGGTGCGAAAGTAGGCGCTTCCTACAAAGTGACGGATCGAATCCTGGGTTTTGCTTCGGCAACGATCTGGGGAACGGACAGTGACGACAACATGCTCACCGTGGGCGCGGCCTACCGGGTGAAACGCAACGTTTACCTCGGGATTTCCGCCAACCTCGGGAGCGAGATGAAAGGCCTCGGCCTGAATCTCCAATTTTAAGTACAACAAAAAAATTCATTCAAAAACTTTTTTTCAATTCCTTTTTATGAAAAACATCATTGTTAATTTCCGCCTCGTCCTCCTGCTGATCATCGCCGCTCCGGCCACGATGATCCTTTTCCCTTCCTGTGAAAAGGAAAAGAAGGAGCAGACCATCGTGAACGTGAATCCGGATCTTGCGGCGCTCAACGCCCGCTTCGATGCGCTGGAATCGCTCATCAATACCACGCATCAGGCCGACCTGAACGCCATCAACGACCTGAAAAGCGACGTGCAAGCCCTGCTGAATACCGCCGACCTGACCTACGCCGACGTGCAAATGCTCAAAACCATGGTGCAAACCCTGACCGGCATCGCGCTGGCCATCCAGGGCGACGTGGCGGACACCAAAGCGTTCGTGGTTCAAATCAAGGACCTCGCACTGCTCATGTACGCCGCCATTCAGCAACAGGGCACCGACATCGACGGCATCGAAACCCAACTGGCCCAGATCGAAAACCAACTTTCCATCATTTACGGCAAGTTGCTGATCATCGAAGCCCAGGGCGGTAACGTGCAACAGGACCTCAGCGACATCGAAAACGCCCTCGGCGGCATCGAGAACGTCGTGAACCTCCTGCTGAACAACCTCGACGATTTCCAGGACGATGCGCTGGCGCTGCTGATCGAACTCAAGGCGATGGTGCAAGGCAATACGATACTGCTTAACAACATCGACAATCAGATCGGTCTCGTCATCGGCAATCAGATCCTGCTGCTTCAGGGCCAGGCTAACGGCAACGCGGCCGCCGCGGCATTCTACGCCCAAACGACCGCCACGCTGCAACAGCAAGGCATCAACCTGCAGCAGATCCTGACCAACCAGGCAGCATTCCAGGCCATGTACACGTCGGATCATGCCGCCGCCGTCGCCCTCTGGGGCCAGATGATCGCCACGCAACAAGCGCAGGGCGGCCAACTGAATTCCCTCCAGGCTTCGGCAGCGACCATCATCCAACAGAACATCGACCACAAAGCGGTGAGCGACGAAATCCTTTCGCAACTCATCGCCCAGGGGCTGAACGGTTCGGCCATGTTCGCCATCGTGCAAGGCATTCCGGCGCAAATTTCGGCGCTGGGTACCAACGTGCAGGCCAGTCTGAACGCCTGGGGCCAGTCCATTCTCGGCAGCCTCGGCGACCTCGGGCTGAGCGTGAACCAACTGGGTACGCTTTCGGGCCAGATCTGGGGTGTCGTGCAAGGCATTCCGGGTTTCCAGAACCAGATGCTGCAAGCCATCGCCGACCTGAACCTGAGCATCGCCGACCTGAAGACTTTCATCCAGGCCGAGATCGCCAGCGTGAAGGCGCAGATTTCGCAGGTGCAAACCTCCATCGCCGTGCTGCAAGCAACGACGGACGGTATCGCCCTTCAGATCCTGACGCTCAGCAACGACCAGCAGGCCGGGTTCTCGAACATCATCAGTCTGCTCGGCGACCTCGCCGACAACTGCTGCTGCAGTTCGTGCAACAACAACCAGCCGGCCTCGGTGATCACCACGATCAACAACACGTACACGTATTTGTCGAACGAGGTGACCAACATCACCGACAACAGCGTCAACCTGACGTTCAGCCAGGTCTATAATGCCGTGCAGAACGGCATGGGCGTGGCGAACAACGGCGGGTTCAACGGCGTGACGGGCTGCCAGATCATGATGCCCATCGTTAACGTAATCCAGAATGCGGGTGGCAACTACAGTTCCACCAACAACTACAACTGGACCAACGGCAGCGGTAGCATGCAGAATCAGGCCAACCAGTACATCGTGAACAACAACTGCCAGTAAGCATCCGGCGTTCGTAAGAACATGCGTTTTTTTAATCCTTGAAAGGGTCCCTCTCCATCGTCACAAAACGATGGGGCAGGGGCCCTTTCTGCTTTCAGGCGGAAAAAACAGGAGCAGTCTGCAGCAGCGGGCGTGCGGCGGAGCTGCGCAGCGGCGCTTTTTTGCTCGCAGGCGGTGTCGGCTCCGGTGTAATGCTGATAATGCGCGCGGCCGGAAGGGTGATGATCACTTCGGCCCCGCCTTTCACCGCGTTACGGCAGGTAATGTCGCCATCATGCAGGCGGATAAGTTCTTCCGCCAGCGGCAGGCCGAAGCCCAGCAATTTACGGTTGCGCTCGAGGAAGGAAAACTGATGCGCGCGATCCTGGAAATAAGCGAGCTGATCATCCGAGAAGCCGCTCCCCTGATCGTGAATCGACAGAGCAAGACGGCCATCAGCCAGCATTTTGCCGCTCAATTTGATCACGCCGTTTTCAGGTGAAAATTTCACGGCATTCTTCAACAGGTGTGAAACAGCCTGCTGCAGTTTTACACGATCACCAATCACGGCCAGCTGAGGAACGTCGGTATCAACGCGCACATGGCGGCAGAAAAGCTCGCGTGCATGAATATCGATCACATTTTTCATCAGTTCGGGCAGCGGAATGTTTTTCTCATTCAGCTGATCAATACCGGCGCAGAGTGAAGAAATTTCCAGGAGGTCATTGATTTTGCCAAGCAGGTCCTGGCCGCTGCGCTCAAGGATCTGCACATAATCGCGGTAGCGAGGATTGGCAATTTCGCCGAACATGCCCTGATGCATCATCTGCGCAAAACCGAGAATGGCATTAAGCGGAGTGCGTAGCTCGTGGCTGATATGAGCGAAGAATTCCGATTGGCCGCGCAGGGCAAGTTCAGCTTCAAGCGAAGCTTTCTGCAGGGCGTTTTCCTTCTGTATTTCCTCGGTGACACGATGCATGAGCAAAGTGATGTTTCCATCCTCTGCGATCATATGATCGGCAGTTTCAAACCATTCCCAATGTCCCTGCGCGTGGTTAAGGCAGAAGCGGAGTTTTTGAGCGGATTGCGGTTTAGCAAGAAAGGAAAGAAATTTGCGCTGGTCCGCGGCGCGCAGTAAAGGAATAAATTTTTTGCCAAGGCATTTTTCAGGCGCATAGCCGGTCAGCTTCTGCCAATTGGCGGAAAGGTGGAGGCATTTTCCATCAGCTGTAAAGCTGACGCAGGCTTCCTTACGGAACCATTCAATCGACGGGTGGCCACTGACTGCATCAGTCTGGACGTGGCGAGTATTGCGCGCCATTTAGTTTCCCCATGTAATATTTTTAGTATTATTTTTATTGTATTTTTTGTGAGCCTAATCGCGCGAAAACAAAAAGCTACTATCTCGTAAAGACAGGCAGGTTATCTTAAGACAAATTTAACGGAGCATTGTTTTTTTGTCACAGCGAGGTGATGACAAATTATTTTCCTGCTCCTGGAATATTTTGCGGCCCGCGCCGCTTCGACAGATGGGTAGCCCATTGCAGCTGGATAAGCGAGCCAAGATTGCCATGATCGATGATGCCGGAAGCGGCATCACGCAATTCTGGTTTCATGGCATGGTAGGCAATGCCCAGACCTGCCTTCCTGAGGCCAAGTAGATCATTGGAGCCATCGCCGGTAAAGGCGGTATTGCGGGCGCTGATGCAGGCAGAAGGATTGGCAAGATTATATTTTTCTATTTCAATATCCATCACCCGGGCCTTTTCTTCCGCACCCATAATCCCAATTTCAGGATATCCCTCTACGCCTTTAAGTTTTTCACCTTCGAAGAGAAGATTATTGCTGTAATGCGCATCCATACCAAGGCGCTTTGCCACTTTTTCAGTGAAGAAGTTGAATCCTCCAGAAACAAGCACGGTACGCACGCCCTGGGATTTTAAATAGCTGATAAGTTGCATCGCCCCTGGATTAGGGATGACGCGCTCATAGCATTTATCCAGATATTCCTTTTTAAAGCCGGCTTCGATTAGCAGGTTGATACGCCGGCGCAGAGATTCCTCAAATGTGCGTGGTACATCGGCGCCGGAACCATGCATGGCGGCATTAGTAATATTTCTTACTTTATAAAAGCAGGTATCGGGCGAGGGATTATTGCGGTCGACAGTTTTGCCATTTTCGATATCGCATTGATAAGCCATTTCATCGATACATTCCTGACCGATTAAAGTGGAGTCCATATCAAAAAAGGCAATCTTGATGCCGCCCGGGGCAAGCTGCTGCACTACGCGATCATGCTTTGCCAGAGTGGAAAGTGCGGGGCAAAGGGCTTTAACTTCACTCAGGCTGTAAGACTTAGGGAGAGTACAGCGTGCTAAATCATTATCCGCGTATAAAACGTGACCGCCAAGGGGCTTAAGCATGGCAGTGATTTGCTCTTCGGTAGCCTTATTTTTTTCGCTGAATAAAAGAGAAAGAATAACAGGTTGGTGCGCAGTCATGGCGGCAAATGTAAGGGGTAAAAGTTGAGCTATCGTTAAAGTTTTACCTTTTCGCCACGCTTGCGCTCGGAATCTGATTTGAGCTGCCCGCAGGCAGCAAAAATATCCCGACCGCGGGGGGTGCGGACTGGCGATGAATAGCCGGCATCATTGACGATTTCAGCGAAAGCACGGATACGATTATTACTGCTGCACTCATAAGGTGCGCCGGGCCAGGGGTTGAAGGGAATAAGATTAATCTTGGCAGGAATTCCTTTGACCAGTTTAACCAGCGCATGTGCATCGGCATCCGAATCGTTGACGCCTTTAAGCATAACATATTCGAAAGTGATACGGCGGGCATTGCTGGCAGTAGGATAGTCCCGGCAAGCCTGAATCAATTTTTCCAGCGGGTATTTTTTATTGAGTGGAACAATCTCATTGCGCAACTCATCGGTGACAGCGTGAAGGGAGATGGCAAGGTTAACTTCCAGTTCGCGTCCGCATTTTTCAATCGCGGGCACAACGCCGGAAGTGGAAAGGGTGATGCGCCGCTTGGAAAGATTGATGCCATCATTATCCATTAAAATCTTAAGTGCTTTGGCAACGGCATCATAATTAAATAACGGCTCGCCCATTCCCATCATAACAATAGTGCTGAGCATTCGATCTTCACCCGTTTTTTTCCATTCGTCGAGTTCGTCACGCGCCAGCATGAACTGACCGACGATTTCACCCGCCGTGAGGTTACGCACAAGAGGCATGGTGCCTGTATGGCAGAAAGTGCAGGTGAGCGTGCAGCCTACCTGTGAGGAAACACAAAGTGCCCCGCGGTCTTCTTCCGGTATATAAACACTTTCAGCTTCCTTGCCGTCTTCAAAGCGCAGCAGCCATTTGCGGGTGCCGTCAACAGATGTCAGTCCACGGGAAATAACAGGCCGATCAAGCGTGTAGTTTTCTTTCAGCCATTGGCGCAGTTCTTTCGCAAGGTTAGTCATCTCGTCGAAATCACGCGCACCCTTAACATAAATCCACTGCCAGAGCTGTTTCGCGCGGAAGGCAGGTTGACCGGATTCCACAACCAGTGCGGTCAGCTCGTCTTTCGACAGGCCAATGAGTGAGGGCAGGGTCACTTACACAGCGCCTTCATACGCTGGTATGCATCGCTGAATCCGTTTAGCGAATAAGTGTCTTCGGACCATGTGCCCTTTATGGATTTGCCGCGCAAGGTGATATTATTACCCTGCTTCATGGCAGTGACCAGTTGTGCATCCTGTGCTGCATCATAAGCCCAGGCGACGTTATTCTGTGTGAAGAGCTTTAACTGCTTGCCGCCGGTAGTGACGAGCAGCTCGCTTTTGGCAGCATAAGGATAGCCCGAAGAGGCATTGATTTCATCGGCAGCACCTTTGTTGACCACAAGTAAATAAGGCTGCCCGCGCTTTTTAAAAGTGCCGGTGGTTTTTTTAGGAGCGCTGGCGATATAGCAGCTGTTCTGATGCTGAAAAACGCTCCAGTCCTGAAAGGTTTTGTCGAGTGTCTGTGCCTGTGCAGCGGCGCTTGCCAGGCTGAGGCATAAGAAAGAGGTAAGAAAAATTCGCATGGATTTGTCACTATAGAAAAATTATCCACTGATCAAGCAATAGCCTTGCTCATCACTGGAAATGCGAAGCTTTTCGCCAAAAGTTTCCCGCAGTTTCTGGCGCAGGCGATAGAGATGGGTTTCCAGCGTATGGGTTTCGGTTTCCGGGTGGTAGCGCCAGACGCCTTCCAGTAGTTCTTCGCGGGTGACTGGCTGAGCAGAACGGCTTAAAAAATTCAGAAGTGCGGCTTCTTTTTCAGTAAGCATGGCTTCCGAGCCTTCCATAGATGTCAGTTTCATGCTTTTGGGGTCAAAACTCCCCAGATCAGGCCAGATAAGCGGGCGTGGCTGGCGCAGAATTCGGGAGAGTTCCTCTTCCAGCTTTCTGAGTTTTACGGGGCGCTCAAGGCTGGGGCAGGCGGGTTCGGCCCGATGCGAACCAGCCCGCAGGAGCATGAGCGAAGGTATGCTGCTGCCTTGTATGGCGGTGTTCATTTGGTTGATTTCATTGGTATTTTCAGGAATAAGCAGCATCCCCAGGGCATCATGAGTATCAATCTCGGCAGCAGGCAGCAGATGCTTGCAGGGTAAGCCAAGGTGGTCCGCTAATGTCCGGTAGAATAGCGGCTGAGCGGTCATAATAAGAAGCGGCGGTGCATTTTCCATGTGCGAAATCTAGCGTAATCCTGTAAAGCAACAAGCCTTATGAAGAACAAAGCAGAGGAAACCGTTATTGCGGTTGAGCGGGCGATTCAGGAATTGCGCGCGGGCAGGCCGGTATGGCTGGAGATTCCCGGGCATGGGCCGCTGCTGTTTAAGGCTTCAGAACTGGTTGATGAAAAAGGTCCGCAGGTGTTGCAGGAGCAGGCGGTGAAACTGCTTAAACTGGCGCAGTTGCTGCCGCAGGCTGAAGCCGCGCAGGAGGATGGGCCCTGGCTGCGAATTACGGCAGAGCAGGTTGATGCATATCAGCTAGCCCAGGTGCAGACCTTGATGGAAGTGGCGGAATCTAATTTACCGCTTAAGGTGACCGAGAATGCAAGAGTGAAGGTGTTTCGACCCCGCAACGGGATGATTGAGCATCTCGCTATTCTCATTGGGGAGCCGGAAAAAATGGAAGCGCCGCTGGTGCGTGTGCACTCCTCATGTCTGACAGGAGATCTGCTCGGGAGTTTACGTTGCGATTGCGGCGACCAGCTGCAACTGGCGCTGGAAATGATCGCGGCAGAAGGAAACGGTGTGCTGTGTTACCTCAACCAGGAAGGGCGGGGCATCGGCATCGGCAACAAAATACGCGCTTATCATCTGCAGGAGCAGGGACAGGATACGCTGGAAGCCAATGAGTCTCTTGGCTTTGCCGCAGATGAGCGCGATTTTTCAATGGCAGTGGCAATGCTGAAAAAGCTGGGATTGCATAAGGTAAGACTGCTTACCAATAACCCACGCAAGGTGGGGCAGCTTTCACAATACGGCATGGAGGTTACTGATCGGGTGCCGTTGAAAGCGGTTCCGCACGTACATAACCAGGGATACCTGGAGACCAAGTCCAAGCGGCTGGGGCATTATTTTTAGGATCTTCCGGGTTAAAGCAGCCTCTGTTATCCCAAGAAGACCAAGTTTTTTTTCAGAAAGGTTGTTATATGCATAACCCCGATTGCTTGCCTGAAGCGGGCGCAAGCTTGACAAGAATCAGCGCGATCGATCCTGCCTGGATGTTTGAACAGGTTTTTCGGCAGCGTCCTCAGCAGCGGTATGGAAGCGATCTGGAGGAGCTGGTGATGGATATTTTTCAGAAAAGTAATGGGAGCACGGGAAATCTGCTCAGGAGTGGCTTCAAGGGGCTTATTGCCGGAAAGAAGCAACGCAGAACCAGTTATGAATCGGAACGTTCACTGGACGTAGTGGAGCGCTTTCGGCTGAGCCGGGGACAGCAGGCGGCAGAGCTGTTGCGGATGATAGAAAAAGGCCGACGTAACCGCTAAATCTCGCGCGAGAACCAGACAACCCGGCCTATGATCTGCACTTCAGAAACGGCGCGATCATAAGGCAGGTATTGCGGGTTATCGGAGATAATACGCAGTGAAGGCGGCTTGGAATTGGACAGGAACTCGATACGCTTTGCTACCAGACCGAACCCGTCGAAAAGAACAAAGATGCCTGGAGGCGAAGGACTTTTCTTCGTGATATCCACAAGAATCATATCGCTCTGGCAGAGCGTAGGTTCCATGCTGTCGCCAGCAACGAAGATCATACGCAGATCTTCCGGGCGGGCGGAAAGCCGGTCGCGCACCCAGCTGCGACGAAAATAATAAGGATCGCCCTCCTTCTCTTCAAGTACGGCAGAACCGCCGCCGGCTGAAGCAGCAACCAGAATGCTGGAGATCATCACATAATCCGCGCCCGGTTGGCGTGGGCGGGAGTAAGATTCTTCCAGTCCCAGCAGATCCGTCAGTGATATTTCCAGTACTTCGGCGAGCCTGGCAAGACGTGTTGTGCTGGGATTAGTCGATTTTCCGTTAAGAATATCATAGATGAATGATGGCTTGAGATCTGCTTGCTTAGCCAATTCCAGCGCGTTTATATTCTGCTGGTGCATGGCCGTTTTTAAATTTCGGATTAATACAGAATCCATAAGATATTTCCCATTTAGGGAAAGTCGTAACATCGATTTCGCTAAAACGCAAATGGAGTCGTATATGTTAATCTTTCATCAACAAACTGCCGCTAGAGTGGCGCTATTGCTAACAAAAAGCGTTTGAATCATATGACTTTACCCCTCTTTGCTGATACCAGGCTCACCGAAATGCTCTGCACCCGCCTTTGCCACGATATTACCGGGCCGGTAGGTGCAATTGCCAATGGCGCTGAATTTCTCGCGGAAGGGGATAGCGGCATGCAGGAGCAGGCAATTGAGTTAATTACGCAAAGCGCGCAGGAAGCGGTCAATCGCCTACAATTCTACCGTATGGCTTATGGCCGTGTGAATCAGAAAGGCGAAGCCAGTCTTGCCGACTGCAAGGCGCTCATCCAGAGTTTCTTTCAGGCCGGAAAAGTAATGCTGGACTGGCCGGATCAATATACTGACGCCGCTGGCGTCCCCGTAACCCGCGGCGTGGCCAGGCTGATTTTTAATATGGTGATTCTGGCTGTCGGTACCCTGATCAGGGGCGGGGTTGTTTCCATTCGGGTGCTGCGTGAGGGAGGCCAGGGCAAAGTTGTGGTTTCCGCGAATGGGCAGGCGATTAAATGGGATGAGAAAATTCAAAAAGCTCTTAATCACCAGATCACGGTGGATGAGCTTGAACCCAGCACAGTGCAGGCCTATTTCACGCATATTCTGGCCAATGAATCGCAGGTGGATATTGAAACCTGTCAGAGCGGCGAAGTTTTTGAAATTATAGCGCGGATGCGTGAGGAAGCAGTGAATTAAGGCCGGTATGGATGATCTGATCGCCGAGTTTATCGAGGAGACTTCAGAAAGCCTTTCGATTCTGGATTCCGAACTCGTGAATCTGGAACAGAACCCCAACGACGAGAAAATTCTAGGTAATATTTTTCGGATTGTGCATACCATTAAGGGGACCTGCGGGTTTCTGGGGCTGCCAAGGCTGGAAGCCGTCGCGCATGCAGGCGAAAATATTCTAGGCAAGATACGCGACAAAAGCCTGGAAGTATCGCCCAGGGCAATCTCGCTTATTTTGCAGGCGCTGGACTCTATCAAAGCTTTAGTGGCGCATCTGGCAGCGCATGGAGTGGAAGCCCCGGGGAATGATGAATCCCTGATAAACCAGCTGAACGCCTTTGTAGCCAGTAAAGGGAAAGATTTGCAGGAGCCGGCTCCCGCACCTAAACCCAAGGCAAAAAAGAAAGAAAAAGCGGAAACGGTTCCGCAGGAAGCGCTTGAATCGGCCAGAGCGATGGCGGCGGGATTGCCAGAGCATATGGATGAAGAGGCACTGCAGCGGCTTTTTGACTCCATTCCCGGTCCGGCAGAGAATGTGCCGCCCGTGGCTTCGGTAGTAGAAAAACCTGCTGCATTACCGGCAGTAACCGCTACGGCGCGCGAACAGACAGCCCAGGAGCCGGCTGAAAATGCGGAAGCCAGAAAAGCCGATATGGCGAATCAAAGCATCCGCGTCAATATCGACACGCTGGAATCGCTGATGCAAATGGTTGGCGAACTGGTGCTCACCCGCAACCAATTGCTGCAACTTACACGCCAGAATCACGAAAAGTTTCTGACGCAACCCATACAGCGCCTGAGTCTGATTACTACCGACCTGCAAGAGAAGGTGATGAAAACGCGGATGCAGCCTATCGGCAATGCCTGGGCGAAATTCCCGCGACTGATTCGCGACCTGGCCATGGAGCTGAACAAGAAAATTGAACTGCGCATGCAAGGCGCGGAAACCGAGCTTGATCGCCAGTTGCTGGAAATGATCAAAGATCCGCTGACGCATATGATGCGCAACTCTGCCGATCATGGTCTTGAGGGTGTGGAAGAACGCCGCGCCGCCGGTAAGCCGGATATAGGCACAATCACGCTAAGCGCCTATCACGAAGGCGGGCATATCATTATTGAGATTTCAGATGACGGGCGCGGCATCAATATTGATCGGATAAAAGCCAAGGCCTTAGCCAACGGCTTAGCGACGGAAACCGAATTGGCCAACATGACTGATGGCCAGATCATGCAATTTATTTTTAAGGCAGGATTCTCAACTGCGGAGAAAGTGACAAGCGTATCCGGCCGCGGCGTGGGTATGGATGTGGTGCGCAATAACATTGAGAAGATCGGTGGAACCGTAGAGTTAAGTTCCCGACCCGGCAAGGGATCGGTCTTTCATATCAAGATTCCGCTTACACTCGCCATTGTATCTGTTCTTGTGCTGGAATCCGGCGGGCAGCGCTTCGCCATGCCGCAGATCAATATAACAGAACTGGTCCGCACCACTAAAAACTCCGCACATAGGATTGAAGAGATAAATGGCTCTCCGGTATTACGTCTTCGGGAAAAGCTATTGCCGCTGCTTTCCCTTTCCGAAGTGCTGGAGATAGAGCAAAGGCGCCATCATCGAGAGGCAATTAATTCCTATATTGTAGTCTGCAAGGTCGGCGGGCTTGAATTTGGATTGATCGTCGATCGGATTTTTGACACCGAAGAAATCGTGGTGAAGCCGAAGTCGAAGTTGCTGCAGGAGATAGATATATATTCCGGCATGACTATCCTGGGCGATGGCGGCGTGATTATGATTCTTGATCCGAGCGGACTGGCCCGCCGCACCGGTGAATTCGAAGGCAATAAACAGGATACGCAAATTACCGCTGAGGCGCAGGCAAGGCAGAAGCTGATGAGCTTTCTTCTGTTCGCAGATGGCGGGAAGAATCCTAAGGCTGTTCCGCTTGAACTGGTGGCCCGGCTTGAGGAAATTGATATGCAAAGCGTGGAATATTCCGGGGGGCAGCCGGTTATTCAGTATCGCGAAGCACTGATGCGACTTGTTACCATGAGCGGCAGGCCGTTACCGGAAGCAGGCATACATAAGGTAATTATCTTTCAGTATGACGGTCGGATTATGGGGATGGTGGTCGAACATATCGTTGATATCGCCAAAGCGCCGTATGCCATTAAAATGCGCTCAGCCAAACCCGGTCTTCTCGGCAGTATGGTGATCAATGGAAAAACCACCGATGTGCTGGATGTGGCGTATCATATTACGGAAATTTTCGGCTCACTGGGTATCAGCGAAAATGCCGGTATTAAATTAAAGCTACTGTTTGTGGAGGACAGCCCGTTTTTCCGTAACATGACGGTACCGTTTCTCGAGCAGGCCGGTTTTGAAGTCTATGTGGTTGATTGCGCGGAAGCAGCGATTGAGTTCCTGCAGAAAAGTCCGTGGGTGGATGCGGTTGTAACCGATATTGAAATGCCCGGGATGGGAGGTTTTGAGCTGGCCCGCTATCTCAAAAAAGACACCGCCCTGAAGCACCTCCCCATTTACGGATTCACCTCTACCGTGAATGATAAATTTATTGAGCAGTCCAAGGCTGTGGGATTTGCGGATTTCATCGATAAGACAAACCGGGCGCAGTTAATACAGGCATTGCGCCGTCAGACGCAAAAGCGGGTGGCCACAGCATGAATCTGTCAGAAACGAATTATGTGCCGCGGGAGCAGAAGAAGGCTTATGTGACCTTCCGCATTACCGGTCAGATGTTCGGCATCGCGGTGGAGCAGGTGCAGGATGTATTGCGCAGGCAGAAGCTGACTCCTATACCCCTGGCGCCTAAAAAAGTGAAAGGTGCAGTCAATCTGCGGGGGCGCATTGTCACGGTGATCAATCTGCGTGAGGCTTTAGGATTGCCTTTTCAGGAGGGAGTCACTCCACCGATGAATATCGTGGTTGAGCATCGCGGCGAATTATTCAGCCTGTGGGTGGATTCAGTAGGCGATGTGCTGACATTGTCAGAAGATGATTTTGATAAAACTCCCGGCAATCTCAGCGGGGACTGGCAGCAGTTCGTACAGGCAGTTTACCAGCTGGAGAATGAGTTGCTGCTTATTCTGGATGTGGCAGCGATTATCAGGATATAAAGGGAAAGGCGGAAATAAGTGAAAGCAGTTCAGGCGCTCGTTGTTGACGATTCCAAGATTGTGCGGAAGGTTACCCGTAAAATACTGGAGCCTCTCGGCTTCACTGTCGATGAAGCGGAAGATGGCCGCATGGCAGTCGACTACTGCCGTCTGAAGCAACCGGCATTGATCATGATGGATCATAATATGCCTGAAATGATGGGGCTGGATTCCATCAGGGCTATTCGTCAGTTACCCAATGGGGATAAGCCAGTGATTGTGATGTGCACCACCCGAAATGAAATGGATTTCATTCTTACAGCGATGCAGGAAGGTGCGAATGAATTCGTAATGAAGCCCTTTGATGCGGAGATTCTGCGCGGAAAATTAGAGCAGCTTGGCCTACTGCCGGGACAGGCTGGATAATGAGTGGCAGCGGCAACCAGAAAATAAGAGTCATGCTGGTTGATGACTCTGCGGTTGTCCGCGGATTCATTACCCAGGCGCTGGCGCAGGAGCCGGGAATAGAAATAGTCGCGTCTGTACTCAATGGCAGGATTGCGCTGTCAACGCTGGAGCGCATGCAGGTGGATGTTATTCTGCTGGATGTTGAAATGCCGGAGATGGATGGGCTGACGGCGCTTCCCCTGATGCTGGCAGCAAGCCCGCAGACACGGATTATTATGGTGTCGGGCGTTACAGAAAAAAGCGCAGATATTACACTCAGAGCCCTCTCGCTGGGTGCTGCGGATTGTATTACCAAGCCATCAAGCGGCACGGAAAAGCTGGCAAAGGAAGTTTTCTTCCGTGAAATTATCCAGAAAGTAAAAGCACTGGGCAGAAAAACTGCATCACAGGCGGCGCCGGGAGCGGGTGAGAGTAATGCGCAACTGCAGGCGCCGGAGGCAATTAAATGCGTGGCTATTGGCTGCTCGACTGGCGGTCCCCAAGCCTTAATGAGTCTCTTCAGGCATTTTCAGCAAAAAGCAATTCGGGTGCCTGTTTTTATCACCCAGCATATGCCGGCGACGTTTACTACAATTCTTGCCAATCATCTGCAGAGCGCCAGCGGCTTGCCATGTTCTGAAGCAAAAAATGGCCAGCAGGTGGAACCCGGTCATGTATACGTCGCGCCCGGGGATTATCACCTGATACCACGTTTTGAAAACAAGGCGGTGCGCAATTATCTCAGTCAGGACCCAGCAGTAAATTATTGCCGCCCTGCAGTTGATCCGATGTTCGTGGCGCTCGCCGGAATTTATGGGCGTGGCCTGTTGGCTATAGTGTTGACAGGTATGGGGCAGGACGGGTTACAGGGTGCGCGCGCCGTGGTTGCCAAAGGCGGGCAGGTAATCGTACAAAATGAGGCTACAAGCGTTGTCTGGGGTATGCCAGGAGCTGTGGCAAAGGCTGGGCTAACCAAGGTGATACTGCCGCTTGAAGACATGGCAACGATGCTAACGGAGGCGCTGTCATGACTCCGGAAGATTTCCAATACCTGCGTGATTTGCTTTACCGGCGCTCCGGCATGGCGTTAACGGAGGAAAAAACATACCTGCTTGAATCCCGGTTGTTGCCTTTAGCCAAGCCGAGGGGAGTGAATACGCTGTCTGAACTGGTCGCGTCACTCAAAGTGAAATCGGAAGAGTCCTTTTTGCGGGAAATCACCGACGCGATGACAACGAATGAATCGATGTTCTTTCGAGATAACAAACCTTTTGAACAGTTTCGCAAATTCGTTCTTCCCAAAGTGATGGAAGCTAAAGCGGCAACGAAGCACATAAAAATATGGAGTGCGGCCTGCTCGAACGGGCAGGAGCCTTACTCGCTTGCAATGTGCCTGAAAGAAGAAGGAGCAAAGCTGGCAGGCTGGAATATTGAAATTCTTGGGACTGACTTATGCTCTAAAGTGATCAGAAAAGCGGAAGAAGGAATTTATACGCAGTTTGAGGTACAGCGCGGCCTGCCAATTCAGTTGCTGATGAAGTATTTTACGCAGTTGCCAAGCAGCCAGTGGCAAATCAAGCCCGAGATTCGAAGTATGGTGAAGTATCGCGAAAAGAATCTGATGGATGCCATTTCGCTGATGGGTTCTTTTGATGTTATCTTCTGCCGTAACGTGCTTATCTATCTGGATGAAAGAGCAAGAGCGCAGGTGCTTGAGCAACTGACAAGAATGCTGCCTAAGCATGGATTCCTGGTTTTAGGCAGTACGGAAACCATCCTCGATATGGTCGATAAATATCAACTCACGCCGAATGAACGCGGGTTATACCAATTAGTTTAAAAAGAAACCCCGCGGTAAGCGGGGTTCCTGTTTTTGATAAAGGCGGCAGTTACGCCGTTTCTTCCATCTTGCCAAAGGCGCCTTCACCTTCAGTAGCATCGGGCTCTTTCAGCACATAGCCACGACCCCAGACGGTTTCGATATAGTTATCGCCATCAGAAGCCTGCTGCAGTTTTTTACGCAGCTTGCAGACGAATACGTCAATAATTTTCAGCTCCGGCTCATCAATGCCGCCATAGAGATGGTTGAGGAACATTTCCTTGGTAAGGGTGGACCCTTTGCGTAAGGAAAGGAGCTCAAGAATACCATATTCTTTGCTGGTCAGGTGCAGGGGTTTGCCATCCACTTCCACGGTGCGGCTATCGAGATTAACGGCCAGCTTGCCGGTGCGGATGATGGATTCAGAATGGCCTTTGGAACGACGCACAATGGCCTGAATGCGGGCGATAAGCTCGCCTTTGTTGAAAGGCTTGGTGAGATAATCATCAGCGCCATAGCCCAGGCCTTTGATTTTCTGATCGGGGCCAGAGAGACCGGAGAGAATCAGAATGGGGGTGGCAATCTTCGCAGCGCGGAAGCGGCGCAGAACTTCATACCCATCGATATCCGGGAGCATTAGATCCAGAATGATAATGTCGTAATCGTAAATTTTTCCGATTTCCAGGCCTTCTTCGCCCAGTTCAGTCGTATCACAAATGATGCCTTCAGAAGCTAGAGAAAGCTCGATTGCCTTCGCTGTGGAAGCATCGTCTTCTA
>WBZO01002659.1_pt1 | contig 22611 bp, 21 predicted proteins | sample 5204261 | NCBI WGS metagenome assembly WBZO01 (sample SAMN12412400, study PRJNA552823) | activated sludge metagenome | isolation source: activated sludge from anammox sidestream of wastewater treatment plant... | place: USA: North Carolina | collected 2017-09 | reverse complement strand
GGTTGGCCTTGCCCAGCTCGAACCGGTAGGTAGCGTCGTAGATGGCGGCAACCTTCGGGCGCCCGGTGCGCACGTACGCCGGCCGGGGCGTCTTGCCGACCCCGACGATCGCCTGGCGCGCCGACTCGAAGTCCGCGGGTACGACGACATCGAAGGGGATGAGCGAGGTCACGAGTGCCAGGTCTTCGATCGCCTGGGCGCTCATGCCGTCCTCGCCGACGGTCACGCCACCATGGCTGGCGACGCACTTCACACTCAGCCCGCCCCGCGGCTGGGCGACGGACGTGCGGAGCTGGTCGAAGCAGCGCCCAGGGAGGAAGGCGGCGAAACTTGCGATGAACGCGGTCTTCCCGGCAGCCGCGAACCCTGCCGCGATGCCGACCATGTTCTGTTCGGCAACGCCCACGGTGAGCCAGCGCTCCGGGTACTTCTCACCGAACTGGTAGCCCATCGTCGAGACCGAGAGGTCCGCGTCGATGGCCACGACGTCGACGCCCTGGTCGACAAGGTCCATGAGCCCGAACGGGTAGGCCTCGCGGGTGGCGGCGGCAGCGGGTGCGCTGGTCATGAAAGGCCTCCCTGGATTTCGGCGAGCGCCTGTTCGAGCTGGTCTTTGGTCGGGGCTTTGCCGTGGAAGCCGGGGTTGTTCTCCATGAAGCTGACCCCCTTGCCCTTAACGGTATGGGCGACGACCAGGCGGGGCCTGTCGTGCGGCTTTTCGGCCTGGGCAAGCGCCTGGTCGACGGCAGCCATGTCATGGCCGTCGCATTCGATGACGTGCCAACCGAAGCCGGTCCACATTTCCACCGGGTGGGTCTTCATGATGGTGTCGGCGAACCCGTCGTTCTGGATGCCGTTGCGGTCGACCATCGCGATGATGCGGTCGCCCAGGCCGAAGTGGGGGACGGCCATTGCGGCTTCCCACACCTGGCCCTCGTTCAACTCGCCATCGCCCATCAGCACCCAGCACCGGTAGTCGCGCTTATCGAGCCGGGCCGCGAGCGCCTGCCCGATGGCGAACGAGAGGCCCTGGCCAAGTGAGCCACCGGACATCTCGATACCCGGGACCGCCGACATGGAGGGGTGGCCCTGGAGCGGGCTGCCGAGGCTGCGGAAGCCGGCCAAGAGCTCGGTGCTGAAGTAGCCCCGTTCGGCCAGGATGCTGTAGTAGAACGGCGTCGCGTGGCCCTTGGAGAGGATGAAGCGGTCACGGTCCGGCCAGGCGGGGTTGGCCGGGTCGCAGCGCAGATGGTTCCAGAACAGCGAAACGCCGAGTTCGACCGCCGAGAGCGAACCACCCGGGTGGCCGCTCTGGGCCTGGTACACCATGGTGACGATATCGGTGCGGACGCGCTTCGCGATCTCGCGCAGTTCGTCGATCGAGACGGGGGCAAGTGAGGTCGGCATCGGCGGAAAGGATACGGCCCCGCCGGGTTGCAGGGTAATCAGTGGGTCTGGAAGCAGGCCTGGATCGAGGCGGCGGTGTCCTGGGACCCGCGGAATTCGCCGACTTCCGGCGCCGGCAACTCACCCCGGATGAACCTGAAGAAACCCTCGGTGTTGGTCTTCAGGTAGACATCGGAGTTGTCCCCTCCGTGGCGGCGGGGGTGCAGATGCCCGTCGTGGATGTCGAAAGTCCAGGTGTTGCAGCTATCGCAGTCGGAGATCTCTATGGTCATGCGGGCGGTCAGGTCCTCGGCGCGCCCGGGCTGGAAAGAGAACGCGGGGATGACCCGGAGGGCAAAGTCATGGCTGACACTGTTGCCAACCTTCTCTTCGGTGAGCGAATCGACGTAAACGCGGCCCCAATCGAGCAAGGAGAGGAGGATGGGGCGCACAGCCCATCCCTTTTCGGTCAGGGTGTATTCGACGCGAGGCGGCAGTTCGCGGTAGTAGTCCCGGTGTACGAGCCCCTCGGCCTCCAACCGCTTCAAACGGTCGGAAAGCACGTTGGGAGACATGCCGGCGCAACTTTCGAGGATGTCGTTGTAGCGGTGGAGGCCCGCCATCAGGTCGCGAAGGATAAGAAGCGTCCAACGGTCGCCAAGGATATCCAGCGTCTGGGCGATCACACAGGGGTGGTTATAGGACTTCCGTGCTGCGTCGCTCTCAGAACGTTGGGCCATGCGAGGGCTCCCGGTTTTGCCAGAGTAAAGAAGATGGCTGCGCGGCTAGCGCTGTAGCTATTGACACGATAGCACCGGATGCTATTATTCCGGTACGACCGTCGCTACTTTTCTGCTAGTACCAGCGGTCACCTAAAGCAAGCGTACCCATCGCCGCGAGGCGAGTCAACAGAAAGGATTGGTCCACCATGGCACAGGCCACAGTCGAATCGCCCAGGGCAAGCACTTCGGACCACTTCCACCGGTGGCGGATCGAAGAGCCGAACGGCCCCGTGAGCCGTGGTGTTTGCAAGGTCTGCGGCATCGAGAAGCAGTTCAAGAACTGGCTCCAGGATGGTGACTTCATCACCAACGAAGAGCACCGCGTCGCCAACGCCGCCTGATTCATCCTTCCCTTCCCCTCTCCTGGCGCGACCTCTCCCGCGCCGGGAACACAAAACGGCCGTCACACCACCAGGTGACGGCCGTTTTGTTTGCCCGCTACCCCGCAGCCCGGCACCCCGCCCGAGGGGACCGGTACGGTCCGCGAATCAGGGCCGTTAGGCCCACGCTGTGCTGGAGCCGCCCGCCCATGCTGGCCCTATGCGAACGGCGTTCGGAATTTCATTCTGCCTGGGGCTTTCCGCCGTCGCCGCCGCATGTTCGTCCGCGGACTCCTGGGAGATCGACCGCGCCGGCGAACGCTGTGAAAACCTGGAGATGTCGCCTGGGGCCGATGGGCGCGTGCATGTCGCAGGTGCCAGCTTCATCCCGCCCGACCACTTCCGTCCGGTGAGCTGCCTGGATGAAGAGGGGTGGCTCTCGGTGAGCTTTGGTGACGACCACGGCGAAGAACGGCACACTATTGCTGTCCACGTCGGCGTCCTGGAGCTGGACGCCGCGACAGCGGAGCTGGTCACCCCGGCGAACCGCGAGGAGATGCTCTGGGCGCTGGCCGCCGACTGTCTGGCCCGTACGCGTGAAGATCCCCGCTGCCTGGACTTCGAAGCGACCGCCAACGACTTTGCGCTCCCGGGGCTGAGCTGCGCCGGCTGGGATGAGGCCTGGACCGACCTGGGCGTCCCCGGCGCCATCGGCGAAAAGTGGCCGATCCAGGTCCGTACCGCCCTGTGCTTCGACCCCGCCATCCCGCCCACCGCGGTGGTGCAAATCGCCTGGAGCGAACGGCACGCGCCGGATGTGGACGGGCTCCCGTCCGGCGAACGTGAATCACAGGCCCGCGCGTTCCTCACCACCCTCCGGTTCGAGCCGCGGTAACGCCCGCATCCTGCCCGGACCGTCAGATGACGTCCGCGGCGTGAAGCCGGCTGTACTCGTCCTCCGTCAGCCCCAGCAGCCCCCGGTACACTTCCTCGTTGTGCTCGCCGAGGAGCGGCGCCGGCCCCCGGACCACGCCCGGCGTTCCCGTGAGGATGGGCACGACCCCCGGCTGGAGGAGCGGGCCGTGGTCGGTGCTCTCGACGCTGATGACCTGGTGGCGCGCGGCGAAGTGCGGGTCACCGACGATGTCGCTGGTGTTGTACACCTTCGTCGCCGGGACCCCGAATCGGTCGAGTATCTCCTGGCATTCCGCGAGCGTCCGGAGGGCGACCCACTCGCCGACGATGGCGTGGATGGCGGCGTGGTTCTCCAGGAGGTTCCTGCGCGGGGTGAACCGCGGGTCCTGGATCAGTTCGGGACGGCCCATGGCCTGGCAGAGCTTTTCGAACGACCGCTGCGTCGTCGCGTTGACCACGAGGAAGTGCCCGTCGCTGGTTTCGAACTGCTCGGCCGGGACCACGCCGGGAAAGTAATTGCCCGAGCGTTCGCGGTCCTTGCCGCTGAGGCCGTAGTTCGCCGCGTGCGTGCCGCTCATCCGCCAGACAGCCTCGTAGAGCGCCATGTCGACATCCTGGCCCTGGCCGGTGGCGTCGCGGGCGCGCAGGGCGGCGAGCGCCCCAAACGCAGCGAAGATCCCGGCCCCGTAATCGGCGACGAAGTAGCCGGGACGGACGGGTGGGAGCCCGGGATAGCCCGTGAGCGCGGTGATGCCGGCGAACGCCAGCGCGACCCGGTCGAATCCGGCGCGGTCGCGGTAGGGGCCGGTCTGGCCGTAGCCGCTGATCCGGACGACCACCAGCCCCGGGTTGGATTGGCGAAGCGTGTCCGGCGCGAGTCCCCACTTCTCCAACGCCCCCGGCCGGTTGTTCTCCACCAGGATGTCGGAGACGTCGCAGAGGCGCCGGAAGAGCGCGGCGCCATCGGGATGGGTGACATCGAGCGTGACCGATTTCTGCCCCCGATTGTCCTGCGCAAACGAGACGCTGCCGCGGTTCGCGTCGCCAGTGCCGGGCGGTTCGACCTTGATGACCTCGGCCCCGAACTCCCCCAGCAGGGTGGAACAGAACGGCGCGGCGAGGATCTGGCCCGCATCGATGACACGGATCCCTGCGAGCGGTGCGGTTTCGGGTGGGGTGTCCATCGTGAGTGCGGATAATACGGGCAGTGACACCAGGACGCGCCACCCGCCGGGAGACCTTTTACGACCGCGTGTACCAGTTCGTGCGCGGCGTGCCCGCCGGGCACGTGGTGACCTACGGACAGGTCGCCCTCGAGCTCGGATCGCCGGCGGCGGCGCGGGCGGTGGGGTACGCGCTCCACTTCCTGCCGGGGGACAGCGACGTGCCGTGGTGGCGGGTGGTGAATGCGGGCGGCGCCATCAGCCTGCGCGGGCGCGGCGAGGCAGCGGAGTTGCAGCGGCGCCTGCTCGAAGGCGAAGGCGTGGCGTTCCAGCGGGAGGGCGCGATTGACCTGCGGAGTTACCGGTGGACCCCGCCCGGATCGGGTTAGCGGCTCGCGGCCTCGGCCCGCTCGTCTGCCGCGCGGTCGCGCCCGCAGAGGGTGATCAGCTCCTCGTGGTATTCGAACCAGGCGGTGTGGTAACTGTCCTTCAGGGGGGCCGCCAGCATCGTGCGGTCGCCGGCGCGCATCGCCTCGAGCGCGGCGCGGAACCGCGACCGGTAGGTCCGCAACCGCGGGACCTGCCCACACGCATCATCAAGCACCGGCTGGAGCCCCTGGTCGACGGCGGCAACGCGGTCGACCACCGATGCCCAGTCGGCGTCGCCGGGGCCGGAAGCCTGGGCGAGCTGCCACTCGCTCACCAGCGCTTTAAAGGTGTGGTTCAACTCCATGAAGCGGCTGTAACAGGCGGCCATGGCGGCCTCGTCCAGGGCTGCCCGTTCGGCGTGGAGTTGCTCGGTGACCCACGAGCGGCCGTCAGGCGTGAGCATCATCCCCCGGGGGGTCGCCCGGAAGAGCGTCTCGTTGCCATCGATCATCTGCTCGATGCGGGCGAGAGCCGCCGAGAGGGCTGCCGCTGCGCGTTCGGGCGTGCACAGGCCCTTCAATTGGACGGTCCGCGCGAGTTCGAGGAGGGTGACGTCGGCATCGCGGCCGGGCTCGGCGGGGGCCGGTGCGGTCCCCGGCTCCGCGCCCAGTTCGGCCGCCCATGACCGCAACGTGCGCACCTCCGGGATGTCCGACGCTCCCTCGGCGACGCGGTCACCCGCGTAAAGCGCGCCGGCAGTGCCATCGACCGTCACGACTTCGCCCTCGGCAATGAACTCGCCGGCGATACGGAGGCCGGTCGCCAGGACCTGCGTACCAGCGAGGCTGGTGATCGCGGGGATCGCCCAGCTGCGGGCGACCACCGCGGCGTGGCTCGCGACTCCGCCGAGCGTGGTAACCAGGCCCACCGCGCCAACCATCCCGTGGACATCGGATGGCGACGTTTCCTCGCGCGCAAGCACGACGGCGATCCCTCGCGCGGCGAGGTCGGCGGCACGGTCCGGGTCGCAACAGAGCACCCCCGCGGCCACCCCTGGAGAGGCAGCGAGCCCGCCCGCCAGTGGTTTCGCCGCCGGGTCGACCGTCCGCAGGGAGGCGAGCTGTTGCAGCACGCCCGTATCGACCCGAGCCACCGCCTCCGGGCGGCTCAACGGGAACGACTCATCCTCGGCCATGGCCACGGCGATGCGGACTGCCGCGAGCGGGCTGCGCCTCCCAATGCGCGTCTGGAGGACATAGAGCTTCCCTTCGCTGACGGTGAACTCGACGTCGCACATGTCGCGGTAGTGGCGTTCCAGCCGCGCGAGCACACGGAGGAGTTCGGTGTAGACATCGGGGAGGTGCTCGCGGAGTGCCTCGAGCCCGCCAACGGCGTGCGTCCCGGCGACCACGTCCTCGCCCTGGGCGCGGGCCAGGTAGTCGCCGAACGGTCCCGGCGCGCCCGTGGCCGGGTCGCGCGTGAAGACGACGCCCGTGCCCGAATGGTCATCCAGGTTGCCGAACACCATCGCCTGGACCGTGACCGCCGTGCCCAGGTCCTGGGAGATGTTCTCGCGTGCGCGGAAGACGCGGGCGCGTTCGGAGTCCCACGAGCGGAAGACGGCCGCCGCCGCCGCCCGCACCTGGTCGATCGGAGCTTCCGGTATGCCCGAGCCATCGGCCGCGCGTGCGGCCACACGGACGCGGTCCGCGGCCACCAGCAGCCCCGCCGGCGTGCCATCGTTGGCTGCCGCCTCTGCCAATGCATCGGAGGGAGCCCCGCAGACGATCTCGGCGTACATCTTGTTGAACCGCAGCCACGTATCGGCCGCGAAGCGGGCGTTCCCCGTGGCCTCGCCAAGCCTATCCCGGATCGCCGGCGTCATCCCCACGTTCAGGAGCGTGTCCATCATTCCCGGCATGGAGACCGGCGCTCCCGACCGCACCGAGACCAGCAGCGGCCTTTCGGGGTCTCCCAGGCGGCGGCCCATGCGCTCACCCAGGCGCGCCAGGTGCTGATCGATCGCCTCGTCCAAACCGGCCGGCCAGCCGGCGCCGCGATACTGGCGGCAAACGTCCGTTGTGATGACAAACCCCGGAGGGACGGGGAGGCCCAGCGCCCGGGTCATTTCCGCCAGGCTCGCGCCCTTGCCCCCCAGGAGGGACTCTGGCACAGACCCGTGAGGAAGGTCGTCGTCGAAAGCGTAGATGGGCTGCATGGCCGGTTGCTCCGCGCTCACGGGAGCGCGACGATCGTGACGGTGCCCGCATCGCCGTTGACCAGCACCGTCGCGCCGTCGGGGATCCGTCGCGTGGCATCGGTCACCGAGGGCACGCAGGGGATGCCCAGTTCGCGGCTGACGATCATCGCGTGGCTCTGCGCGGCCCCGACATCCACAATCACCCCGCCCGCGGCGACAAAGAGCGGGGTCCACGATGGGTCGGTCATCGGCGCCACGAGGATCTCTCCCGGCCCGCAGGCGGTGGGGTCGATTGGGTCGAGGACGACCCGCGCCGTGCCGGTGACCCGCCCGGGGCAACCCTGGAACCCCTGGAGCACATCGCCCACCTTCACCGCCTCGACGGCCGTTGTGCCCTTCGCCGGCCAGGTCGAGGGATCGGGCTGCCTGCCCCAGAAGACGAAGGGCTCCTGGATCGCCGAATAACGATCGTAGAGCGCCTTGCGCTCGCGGATGGTGTCGCGGAACACGGTGGGGTTGGCCAGCCAGCGCTCGATCTCGTCTGCTTTCAGAAACGCGAAGTCCCCGACATCGTCACAGGCACCGGCGGCAACCATCCGGCGCCCGATGGTGTGCATGGCCATCCGGGCTTCCTGGGCGAGCTTGATGGCGTTGGTCTTCGTGCGCTCCCGGCCTGCCTGGAACAGTACAGCCGAACGCGCCGAGGCGAGGAACATGCCCTGCGTCTCGGCGTCGCCCGCGAGCATCTCGCCGATCTCCGCAACGATGCGCTCGCGTTCGGCGGCCATCGTGCGGTTGCGGCCCGATGGGTCGGCCTCCGGGCCGGCCAGCCGCATGCGGTCGATCGCGGCCAGCGCAAGCTCCGGGCGCGTCTCCCAGGTGTGGTTGCGGACCTCCCATTCCTTCGGGCCGCGGGCGCCATACTTGCGCAAGAAGGTATCGAACTCGGCTTTGAACGCGTCGCCCGGGGCACCGGCCGCGCCAAGCCGGTCGAGCAACCCTTCGACACCGGCGTCGAAGGCCGCCGAAAGCGCCGGGTTGGCGGCGACTTTGCGTCCGAGTTGCCACATCGCCAGCGACGGCGCCGCGGACTCCACGTCGCCGACCCCGGAGATGAGCCGCATGGCGTCATCCGGGCGGCCCACCGCCGCGCAGATCTGCGAGAGCGCGCCAACCGGCACCGTGCTCAGGAAGGTCACGAAGATGTGATCGCTGAAGAAGCGGCGGAAGTGCGTGAGCAGGAGGTCGCGGGCATAGGCCCAGAGTTCCTCGTTGGACATCGCCTCCAGGTTCGGGCGGCTGGCGCGGAGGCTGTCGGCCACCTTCTCGCCTTCGGTGGGGATGTCCAGGCGGTCGAGCGTGATCGCCCACTGGAAGCGCTCGCCCAGGGCGGCGGTGCGTTCTTCGTCCAGGTCGCCGGGGGCCTCTTCATAAGGCGGCACGCCGGGCTGGGCGCCGAAGAACAGGTCGTCCATTGCCTGTGCCGAGAGCCCCGGCGCCCGCTCGCCCAGGATGCGCGTCACCGAGGCGTTGAGGTAGCAATAGGAGCCAAAGATGCCGAGCGTCTCCATCTCGCCGGGCTTGAACTCGTCGTGGGTGAAACCCCCCATCTTCACCAGCGCGTCGCGCCACGCGCCTTCGGTGTGCTCCTCCATGAGCAGGCTGAAGGTCAGGGGCATCACCGGGTCGGGGAAGACTTCCCCGACGTTCGCGCGAGTCCAGAGCGGGAAACGCTCACTGGGGCGGCTGCCCACGATCCATGGTTCCATTTCCTGTCCCTCCATCCGCGGCGTCCCTTCCGCAGGCGGGGAGGGTACATCGAGACTCGGCGGAAATCCAAGCAGCGAAGCCGCGGAACAGCCGCAAGCCCGCGCCGATGCTACGCTGCGGAAGTGCCGGCCCCCGATCCAACCCGCAACGCCTTCGCCGAGGCCTTTGGCGAGCCCCCGGCCGTGGTCGCGCGCGCGCCGGGCCGCGTCAACCTTATCGGCGAACATACCGACTACTCCGGGCTGCCGGTGCTGCCCATCGCCATCGACCGCGCGCTGCTGGTCGCGGCCGCCCCAAACGACAGCGGGGTGGTCGAAGTCCGCTCCGAGGCATTCGACCCGCCCGCCCGCCTCCGGCGCGATGCCCCCGACGCCGGTATCGCCGCGCCGTGGCACGGGTACCTCGCGGGCGCGCTGGCCGAACTGCCGGCGGTGGCGCCGGGACGGGGCGCGCAGGTGCTCGTGAGCGGCGACCTCCCCGCCGGCGGGGGCCTGAGCTCCTCCAGCGCGCTCACGGTGGGCGTAATCGCGGCGCTGGCCGCGGCATGGGAAGCGGACCTCCCGCCCGAGGAGGCCGCGCGGCTCGCGACGACGGCCGAACGCCACGTGGGCGTGGAGACCGGCGGGATGGACCAGCAGGTCATTGCGCTCGCGAAAGCGGGCCACGCGCTGAGGATCGACTTCCTCCCGGCGGCGGTCCGGCACGTGCCCATCCCGGCAGCGCTGAGCTTCGTCGTAGCATTCTCGGGCCAGGAAGCGCCGAAGGGTGGAGCCGCCCGCGACGCCTACAACGAGCGTGTCGTTGGCACGCGGGCCGCGGCGGTGCTGCTTGCACACCAGATGGGGTTTGAGATCGAGGCAGACCCGCCGCTCCTGGCCCACGTCGCCGACGTGGATGTCGTGGACGTGCTGGCCGACGAGCTCCCCGAGAAGGCCGCCGCCCGCGATGCCGCCCGCACCGCCGGGATCGACGTGGCACGGCTTACGACGCTGACCAACGCCGAGTTCGACCCGGCGCTCAAGCTCTCCATCCGCCGCGTAGCCCGCCACGTGCTGAGCGAGGCCGCACGCGTCGATGCCGCTGAGGCCGCCCTCGCGGCGGGCAACCTGAAGGCCTTCGGCGCACTCCTGAACGAGTCTCACGCCAGCCTGCGCGACGACCTGCGCTGCAGTACGCAGGCCCTGGACAAGGTCTGCGCGGCGATGCGCAAGGCCGGGGCATTCGGCGCGCGCCTCACCGGCGCCGGTTTTGGCGGATACGCCGTCGCCGCGGTGCCGGCCGGGGGCGAAGGCGCGGTGATCGCCGCGGCCATCGCCGCGACCGGCGGGCCCGCGTTCACTGTCGCGCCTTCGGACGGCCTGCGCCTGCTGTGAGCGCGGACATCGAGCAGGCCGTACTACTCGCGGCCGGGCGGGGCACGCGCCTGGGCGGCCTCACCCAGGACATCCCGAAGCCTCTCCTCGAAGTAGGCGGCCGGCCAATCATCTTCCGCATCCTCGAAGGGCTTGCCGGCGCCGGCGTGCGAGACGTCACGGTCATCACGGGGCACCTGGCCGATGTGCTCGAAACCGCGCTCGGCGACGGGGGCCGCTGGGGCCTTGCCCTGCGCTGCGCGCGGCAGGGACGGCTCGACGGCACGGCGACGGCCACGGCACTGGCGAGGCCGTTCCTTCGAGATAGCCCGTTCTTCGTTGGCTGGGGCGATATCGTGGTCGAGGCGGCGAACTACGCGCGAGTCATCGAAGGCGCCGGGCAGACCGGCGCCGCCATCGCCGTCAACGAAGTCGACGACCCGTGGGCCGGGGCCGCCGTGTACGTCGACGCCGCGATGCGCGTGCTGCGGATGGTCGAGAAGCCGCCGAAGGGGACCTCACCAACACGCTGGAACAACGCGGGGCTCGCGGTCTTGCCGCCCGCCATCTGGGACGAGGTGGGCCGGCTCGAACCTTCGGCGCGGGGCGAGTACGAACTGCCCCGGGCGATCGCCGCGTTGGTCGAATCCGGGCACGCCGTCGTCGCCCTGCCGGTCGAGGGGCAGTGGTTCGACATCGGGACACCGGAGAACCTCGAGGCCGCCCGGCGGTACTTCGGAAGTTGAGGCGGATGTAAGGTGGCGGGACGAAGATGCTGAACCTCCCCTGGGACCTCTGGCTCAACGCGCGCGACCTCCCCGAGGGCCTCGACCTGGAGATGGAGTACGACCCCGCTACTTCACGCCTCCAGCTGACGCTGAGCAACACTGGCGCCGAGCCTGCCCGCCCTGGTGACATCCGCGTCGTCGCCGAGCTGGACTCGCCGGCTGCCGGCGGCTGGCTCTGGCTGCACGGCCGCTACATGCAGACCGACGCCATCATCCGCAACCTGGGCACCCCGGTGGCGGAGGGTTACGACGGCCGCTACGTCCGGGCGCGCGAAGAAGGCAGCACCTACATCAGCCGCGAGGTCGCGGCCATCACCCTGCTGGCGAAGGCGTCTCCGGTGCTGCTCGTGGGGTGCCTCGCGATGGACCGCTTCTTCTTCGACATCGAAATCGATGTCGACGCGGACGAGTCGCGCGCGGAGCAGCTCTCGCTCGTGTTCGACCTCGACGGAGTGGTGATTGCACCGGGCGAGCGGCTCGAACTGCCGCCCGTGCTCCTGGTCGAGGGACACGACGCGCTGGACCTGATCGAACAGTACGCCGACGACGTCGCGGTCGAGATGGGCGCGCGCGTGCCCGGTCACGTGCCCACCGGCTGGTGCAGCTGGTACTACTTCTACAACCGCGTGAGCGAGGCCGACGTGGTCGCGAACCTGGAAGCCATGGTCCGGGACGGTCACCCCGCCGAGTACCTCCAGATAGACGACGGCTACCAGGCCCACACCGGCGACTGGCTGACGCCCAACGCGAAGTTCCCCTCTGGCATGCAGGCGCTCGCCGGGTGGGTCCGCGAAGCCGGGTACCGGCCCGGGCTCTGGCTCGCGCCGTTCGTACTCAACGAGGCATCGGCCGCGCTGCGGGAGCACCCGGACATGGTGCTGAAGACGCCGGCCGGCGAGACCGTCTTCGTGCAGACCTGGCTGGGCCGCTGCGCCATCCTCGACTGTACCAACCCGGAAGCCGAGGCGTGGCTCCGGGAGGTGGTGGGCACGGTCGTGCGCGAGTGGGGGTACGAGTACCTGAAGCTGGACGCCTGCAGCTACGCCGCCAGCCCGGCATCCCGCGTGAACTATCACGCCCCGGGGACGACCGCGGCCATGAACCTGCGGCGCGGGCTCGAGATCATCCGCGACGAAGCCGGGGATGAAACCTTCATCCTCGGGTGCACTTGCCACTTCGGGCCGGCCGTGGGGCTAGTCGACGCGATGCGCGTGGGCCCCGACGTGAAAGAGACCTGGGCGGCCGGCCCCAACCCCTCGGTCAAGCACGCCATGCGGCTCACGCTGCAGCGCAACTGGATGCACAACCGCTGGTGGGCGAACGACCCCGACTGCCTCATCGTGCGCGAAACCGATACCGAACTGAACGAGGCGGAGACACGCTTCCTCGCGACCGGCATCGCGCTCAGCGGCGGCATGGTGGTGGCCAGCGACGACCTGCCGAAGCTGTCCCCGGGACGGCAGGAGATGGCGCTCGCGTTGTTCCCGCCGCCGGGCGTGGCGGCGAGCCCCGTTGAGCCTTCCGACGGCCCGGTGCCCCGGGCGTGGCGGGCGGACCTCGGTGAGGGACGCGCGCTCATCGGCATCCTGAACTGGGACGACGCGCCGGTCTGGGTGCCCTGGGGCGAGCTGCTCGAACCCGGCGAGGTCGCCTTCGACGTTTGGAACCGGCGGATGCTCCCCATGGGCGATGTCTACCTTCGCCCCCACGAAGGCACGCTCTGGCAGGTCACCGGCCCGGGCAAGACGCCACGGGTGGTCGGCGATTCGGGGCACCTGGGATACCAGGGTCTCTATCAGCGGCCGGTCAGCGGGCGGCTGCAGGTGAGGAACGATGGACCCCGGACGCGGACCATCGCCATCCAGCACCGGGGCCAGGCGTGGGAAGTAGACCTGGCGCCCGGCGAGATGCGCTGGTTCGATTAGCCGCCGTACTTCACGCCCAACTCTTCGAGCGTGAGGACCTTCGATTCTCGCTTCAGCACCGCGTGGGTGACTTCGCCGACCACGCAGCTGTGGTCGCCCAGGTCGACCTCGCCAACCATCCTGCCTTCGACGAACGCCGGGGCCGCGCTGATGACCGGGGCGCCGGTCTGGTGGCGCTCGATGGCCTGGCCGTTGATGGTGTTGCCTTCGACCGTCGTGGGCTTGAAGAAGGCGTAGCCGATGTCGCCCTGGCCCGATTCGAGGAACGAGAGCGCGAACTGGCCGCTCTCCTTCAGGAGGGCGTAAGCGCCGCTGTCCTTCTTCACGCCCATCACGATGAGCGGCGGTGCGAAGGAGGTCTGGGTCACCCAGTTGATGGCGGCCGCCGAGACCTCCTCGCCCTTCTGCACGCCGAGCACGTACAGGCCGTAGGGGATCATGCGCAGGATGGTCTTCTTCGCGGCGGCGGTTTGTTCGTCCATGGGGCACCTCGTTGAGTTCGTTTGGGGGCGATTCTACCGAAGGGCGAGGTTCGAAGGGCGACGCTCGCCGGGGCGGACTTCGGGAGGTGGCCGCAGCCGGAGCGAGAAGGTACGCTCGCCGGCCATGAGCATTCGCGCAGTCCTGTTCGATGTCGGTGGGCCACTGGATACCGAGGTGCTTTCCGAGGCGATCGTGGACCGCCAGATCCGCGAGGCGCTCGCAGCCTGCGGCGTGGTGGTCGACCAGGACGCCATCGCGATGGCGAGCGAATGGGCGGTCGCCGCGTTCGCGCCCGATGCCTACCGGGCCATGATCTGGCGGCTCTCCGGCGGCAGCGTCGAGCGGGCCGAGGAGGTCTTCCGGCGCTTCCGGGCCGGTGCGGACACCCGGTACGCCGAGCGCGGCGGGTTCGAGCTTCGGCCTGGCATCGCGGAGGTGTTGGCGGAGCTCCACGGGCGGGGTCTGCTCCTCGGGCTGGCCGCGAACCAGTACGCGCGTGCCGTCGACGAGCTCGACCGCCACGGAATCGGCCAGTACTTCGCCCACCGGGAAGTGTCGGGACACCACGGTTACCGGAAGCCCGATGTGCGCCTGTTCCTGCGCGCCTGCGAGGACCTCGGCGTCGAGCCCGCCGAGTGCATCATGGTCGGCGACCGGGTGGACAACGACATCGCGCCCGCCCGGCTGCTTGGGATGCGGACGGTGTTGCTGCGCAGCGGGAGGCACATCGCCCAGCAGCCGCGTTCGTTCGATGAGGTGCCTGACTTCGAGGTACGGACGGTGGAGGAGATGCGGACCGCGATCGTGCGGCTGCTCGACCGCTAACCGCCGGGCAGGCGGAACGTCCGGTAGGGCGAAACCAGCTTGAAGCCCATGCGCTCGTAGATCGGCTGGCCCATCTCGGAGGCCTGGAGCGCGGCCATGTCGCAGCCGTACCCGGCCCCCGCCGCGACTGCATGCCACGTCATAGCCTCGCCGAAACCGCGCCTCCGGTACTCGGGAAGCGTGGCCACATGGTGCACGCCGGCTACTCCCTCCGAGCGAATCAGCGTTGAAGTCGCGGCCGCCCGGCCTTCCGCGCGACCCAGAAATAGGTCGACATCCGGTTCGAGGAGGATTGCCGGCGGAAGCAGCCGCTCGGCCAGCTCGCCCGGCAGGTCGAACCCTCGCGCCACCACGAGGCAGAACGCGACCAGCGTCTCAGGCGTGGCGACACGTTCGATCCGGAGTCCCGCGGGCGTGGGCGGGGCAGTCATCGCGACCGAGGCCATGCCCGGCACGGTATCGGCGTAGGGCATGCCGAGTTGCTCACAGGCAGCCTCGGATGCGGGGTCGAGCCCCTCGCGGATGCGCACCACGAACGGCGACCCCCTGTCGGCGAAGAACCGCATCGCGCGGCGCATCTGCTCGACCGGGTCGGTGAGCGGCCGCGTCACAAACGCGATATTGATGTGTGGCACTCCCAGGCCCAGGTCGGTGAGCAGCACGCCGTCATCCTCGAAGACTGCGCCGCCATCCATTACCCGGGCGAGCGCCCGCCACGACTGGTAGTAGTTGGCGTCGGCCCGGGCGGCAAGGTCCATGGCGCGAGAGTATGCGCGATCGGCCCCGTCATGCGTAGCCCTTGCGACGATTCCGGGCTGGGCGCCCTTCGCACTTCGCACTTCCAGTAGACTCCCTCCAGCACACCGCCGGAGGCAGGCATGGCGAACTTCGTACGCTTCGAACGCAAGGACGGCAGCACTGCCACGGGCATGCTCGACGACAGCACCATCCGCGTGGTCGCCGAGCCCATCTGGGACGGCCCGAAGCCCACCGGCGAGACGATCGCGCTCGATACCGTGAAGCTGTTGCCTCCATGTGAGCCGCGTTCGATCGTGTGCGTGGGCCTGAACTACTCGAGCCACCTGCAGGGCCGCCCCGCGCCCGACCCGCCGACTCTCTTCTTCAAGCCGCTCTCGAGCATCGCCGGCCCTGGCGACCCGATCGTGCTGCCGGAGGGCTGCGGCCGGGTGGACCCCGAGGGCGAAATCGTGATCGTCATCGGGCGCAGGCTGAAGAATGCCAGCCGCGCGGAGGCCCAGGCGGGCATCTTTGGCTACACCGCCGGCAACGATGTCTCCGCGCGCGAGTGGCAGCAGAAGGACGGCCAGTGGTGGCGGGCGAAGGGCAGCGATACGTTCGGTGTGTTCGGGCCCACGATTGCGACGACGATGCCCTACGACGCGCTCGAAGTCGTGACGCGCGTCAACGGCGCGGAGGTGCAGCGCGGCCACTCGACCGAGCTCATCCGCGACATCCCCGAGATCGTACGTTATGTCAGCGCCGTGATGACGCTCCTCCCCGGCGACCTCATCTACACGGGCACGCCCGGCTCGCCCCCCGCCATCAACAGCGGCGACGTCATCGAAATCGAGGTCACCGGCGTCGGCGTGCTGAGGAACCAGGTCCAATAAGTTCGAAGGGCGAAGTTCGAAGGACGCCAGGCCTGCGACTTGTGTTGAGAAGGCGAGACGAACAGCGCACTTCGCACTTCGTGCTTCGCAATTCTGTCAGGCCCAGTCGAGGTAGGCGGCGGACACCCAGCCGTGCTCGCCCGACTGTGTCCTGACGTAGAGCCAGGTGCCTTCCTCGTTCCGGATGGCGCCCCGCTGGCCGACGGGCATCTTCACGTCTTCGGCGAGCTCGACGAGTGTGCCATCCGGCAGGACGCCGATCACGTCTGACCCGGTACTCGGCCCGGTGCGGAGGTTCAGGCCGTCTCCAGTGCGCGCGACCACGAAGCGGAACTCCGGGTCAGCGGCGCCCTCGACCCGCTTCGGTGTGAGGAGGATGGGCGGGGAGGCGCCGCCGTGCCCGCCGTGGGGCAGCGCGAACACTATCTGCCCTGCGCCTGCGGCCCAGGGGTCGAGGTGGTCCGGGCCGGCCTGGCTGGTGATGTTTGCCGTCAGCCACTCGCCGGTGCGCCGGTTGTAGAGCTCGAGCCGCCCGAACGCGATGAGGTCCGGGTCATAGGGGCAGGGCGCTGGCGAGCGCATGGAGTTCGCCCGGAACCACTCCAGATCAGCCACCGGCGGGAGCGGAATGCGCGTGATCGTCCTGCCGTCGGTGGAGATGATGGCGTACTCGTAGGCGTCCCAGGGGCGGTCAGGCGGCTCGGGACCGCGCACCATGGCAACGAAGCCCGAGCTATCCGCCAGCCAGGGGTTGGCGGGCTGGCCATCGCCGTAGCCGATGGACGTGGAGAGCATGGACCAGCCAGGAGCGGAGGCCTCGAGCCCAGAGACGGAGACTGCGGTCCAGAATTCGCGCACACCCTCGCCGCTTTCAAGGTAGACATGGCGAAGTGGGACTTCGAACAGGTGGTACTGGCCATCAGGCGAAAACCGGGACGTCCATTCCAGCGGCATCACCCTCCCCGAGCCCTGCGCCGTCCAGGCTCCGCTCCAGAGGAGCAATTGGCCCTCACGCGGAGGTGATGCGGTGGGCGTGTTCGCCGGGTAGCCCCAGACCGCCAGGAACCCGCCGAACCCGCGGTCGAGCTGCTGCAAGTTCATCGGCCAGGCAGCCTTGCCATCGCGTGGCGGGATCACATGGCTGCTCTGCACGATGCGGCCGGTGGACGCCTGGATGAGGTGCAACTGGGGGTCGCTCGTGTCACCACCCGACCAGATGGCGAGGTGGCTGCCATCGGGTGACCATAGCGGCGGCATTCCAAGTCCCGTTGGTGGCAGCTCGAAGGAGGACTGCAGCTCAAGGTTCTGACCTGGAGCGGCGGAGAACACATGGTGTCTCCCCGTGCCCTGGCGGCTCTCCAGTTCCTCGAACACCACCCAGACACCGTGCGATGCGGTCCCGGCCGTCACGAGCCGAAGATCCTCGATCGGCCACGACCAGCTCCGCTCTGTGTTGAGCACATCCAGCAAATACGCGCGCCCATCCCCGTGCATCGCCCAGACGAACCGCCCGCCGGGGCCGATTTTGTACAGGACGAAGCCTGATTGCCCGCTGCGCGGGGGTTCGAGCTCGATGAACCGGAACCCCTGCACATCGCCGGTGTTCGGGAACATGCGGAAGAGCCCGTGGTCCCAGTCGATCGGGGCGTCCTTGACCCAGGCGCGGGTCTCGAAGCGCTGGTTCAGCCCGCCCTCTACCTGGATCGGCAGCCCGCCGAAGTCGTCCGCCGGCGGCGTTGGCGACGGCTCCGGAGGCGGCGTCTCCGGAGCGGCCGGGCTGGCCGGGGAGCCGCCGCGCCGGGTGAGGGCTACCGCCGCCGCCCCGCCGAAGAGCGCAAGCGCGGCGGCGCCTCCGGCAAGCACCGCCCGGCGGGAGTGCTTCGGCGGTTCGGGGTCGATGTCGGGAATGGCGAAGTCGAGGCCGATGACCGGGCCTGCGTCGACGTCTGGCTGGCTGACCGTCGTCCCTGCCCCCGCCCGGAGCGCTGCCCGGTCGGCCACCCCGAGGCGGTTGCAGACGCGCTGGATGCGCTCGTCGGCCTGCGGCACGGGCACGCCCATGCGCACGGCAATCTCGGCGAGGGGGATCGATTGCACGGCAAGGTCGTAGACGCGGCGATCGAGTTCGTCGAGGTCGTCCGGGGTGCGTGGATGGGCCATGTCCGCTCGCTCCTATCGGGGGGCGTCATCAGTGTAACGCCGCGGAGGGGCGAAAGGTTCCCGGGGGAAGGGCGAAGTTCGAAGGGCGAAGTGCGCCGGGTGCGACCCGTCACCGGGGGATTGGCGATGGCGCGCGTTCTGGCGCAACGTCGCGTGTGTGCGCCCGCCTTCCCCAGCCGCCACGTCTGTGCCGCCCCTTCGCGGCGTCAATTCGCCCCTTGCCCGTGCGGGGTGAACGCACGGGAACGCACGTGCGTTCGCATGCGTTGGCAATGCGTTCGAGTGCGTTGGTAAGTAGAAGAGATTTCCGCCAGGAACGCACGCCGACCGGCATGCGAAAAGCGGCGAGTTCCTCATCCGTGAGGTCCTCGCCGCGCCAGATCTTTGCAACGCCGTGGTCGCGGAACGCCCCGGGCTTAGTCCCAGCGGGCCGGGAGCTTGAGGTGGGTCAGGTTCTCTTCGCCCACTTCCCGGACGATGACGTCCCAGGCGTCCAGGTCCCATTCGCCGACGAAAGTGTACGAAGAACCCCGCCGCCCGGCGCGCGCCGTACGGCCAATGCGGTGGATGTACTCCTCGGCGTTCTGGGGCACGTCATAGTTGATCACGTGCTCGATGTCGGGGATATCCAGGCCGCGCGCGGCCACGTTCGTAGCCACGAGGAAGTCGAGGGCGCCAGACCGGAAGTCGGCCATCACGCGGTCGCGCTGGCCCTGGCGAAGGTCGCCGTGGATGGCCTGCGCGGGGACGCCCGCGGCCTGCAGCTGGGCCGTGAGCCGGTCCACGCCGATTTTCGTGTTGCGGAAGATGAGCGAGCGGCCAAGCCCGTGCTCCTCGTAGATGTAGCGGAGGGCGGCGAACTTATCGCGCTCCGAGACTTCGCAGTAGAGCTGGTCGACGCCCTCGGCGGTTCGCTGTTCGGGGTCGACGGCGACGCGCTCGGCGTGGCGCATATGGCGGTAGACCAGGCGGCCGATGCTCTCTGGCATGGTCGCGCTGAAGAGGGCGGTCTGCCTGTCTTTCGGGACCGAGCGGAGGATGTAGTCGATGTCCCGCGCGAAGCCGATATCGAGCATCTGGTCGGCCTCATCGAGGACGACGAAGTGGACGTTCCCGAGCTTGAGGGTGCCGCGCTTCAGGTGGTCGATGACGCGGCCGGGGGTGCCGACCACGACGTGGGCACCGCGCTGGAGGTGGTCGATGTCGGTCTTGACCCTGCTGCCGCCGACGAGCCCGAGCGTAACGAACCCGTAGAACTTGCCCAGGTGAAGCATGACGTCGCGCACCTGGTTGGCGAGTTCACGGGTGGGGACCATCACGATGGCCTGGACATCCCGGCTGGTGGGGTCGATCGAACGGGAAAGGGGGAGCCCGAAGGCGATGGTCTTGCCCGTTCCCGTCTGGGCGAGGCCGACAACGTCGGCGCCGTCGAGGAGGCGGGGCAGGGCCTCGCGCTGGATCGGGGTGGGCTCGGTGTACCCGAGAGCGGCGATCGCGGCGAGGGCGGTGTCATCGAGGCCGAGGGCCCGGAACGACTCCGAGATAGGGGCGGCCTGCGGCGGGAGGTTGGCGGGACGGGCAGCGGCCGGGGCGCTTGCGGCACCCTCGTCGGCGCCGCGGCGCTTGCGGCCGCCACGGGAGCGGCGGCGACGTGGCGCCTCCTCGCCGGCGGGCGCGCCTTCACGGTGCGGTTGGACGGCAGCGGGGGCGGGTGGTGGCGTGGGCCGTGCTTCGCGCGGAGCAGCGGAAACCTGCGGTGCGGAAGCGGGGTCGCCGGGGGCCGGGGCCTCGCGGCGCCGGAACGGACGGGAAAGGGCAGAGATGAGCGGAGTCAGGTTCACTTCCTGGTTATCGCCGGAAGAATTGGGGCATGGCGCCCGGCGGCGATCGAAACGGGCCGGGTAAGCGTGGAACCAGGGCGGTACTCAATCGCGCTCTGCGGCGCGAGGGCTGACCTGCGGGGGCGCACAATCACCATGACCTTCAGACACCCAGCGTATCACAGACGCCGGGTACGGGCGCGTCAGCGCCTCAGACGCTCACCTGGGCCATCAGGGCCAGCGTGTTGCCCTCGGGGTCGGCGAAGAACGCCATCCATTCCTCGGTGCCGTCGTCGTGGCGGTGGATGAGGTGCGGTTCACCCTCGAAGGCAACGCCCTTCGCCCGGAGAGCGGCAGTCGCGGCGTGGATGTCCGGCACCGTGAAGTACAGGACCGAGTGGCCCATGCCCTGGGCTTCCGGGAGGGCGTCGACGAACAGGCGCGTACCGTCGCAATCGAAGAAGGCGAGCTGTCCGAACGTGTACAGGTGCCTCAGGCCAAGGGTATCGCGAAAGAAGGCAACCGCCTTGTCGATGTCCTTCACGGCGTGGGAGACCTGGCCGATGTGGCCAAGGGCGGCAGTAGCGGGACCGGCGGCCGGCATGGGATTCCTCCTGGGGTCGAGGTGGCGGGGCAGCCCATCCCAGTGGCGCATGGCGTGGCGGGAGGAGAGCCCCAGTTTTTCGCGGATGTTCTCGAGATGGAACTTGACCGCGTCGAGCGTAGTGCCCCGGAGGGCGGCGATCCGCCTGTTGGTCATGCCGTGGCGGACCATGTGGAGGACTTCCCACTCGGCGGGCGTGAAGACATCGCCGGAAGGTGGCCGTCCGGGACCGCGCGGCATGACGGCATGATAGTGCGGCGATGCACGGAATTACCCTCCCCCGGGGGTACGCGGTTCTGCCGCGGTGGCTACAATGCCCGCGCACTGGAGGGCGCCCGATGAACGAACTGCGCACAATCCTCTATGAAGTCGACCGCGGCCGAGCGCCCGGCCAGGACGGGTGGCTCCTATGACGATCAAAGCGACTTCGATGCTCTCCATCCTCGCGATCTGGGTCGCGAGCATTGCTGCGGTGGCGGCCAACGGCGACGCCTGGTGGCTGCTGATCTTCTCGGTGCTGGCCACGGCGGCGGTCGGGGCCTCGGCCTGGCGGCGCCTGGGCATCTCGCGCCTCGTCGGGATTGCCGGGACGTGGGCTGCCACCGGCGTGGCGGCAGCGAACGACGCGGACGCCACCTGGGTCAGCATCTTCGCCTTCCTGACGACCGGGGCGGTGGTCTACAGCACCATGAAGCGGGATGCATGGATGCAGGGCGCCGGGATCGCCGTCGCCTGGGGCGCGGTGGCTATCGCCGTGGCGGAACACGGGAGCGGCCCGGCGTGGATGTGCATTTTCGCGTTCCTCACGGCCGGTGCGGTGTCGAACAGCCACGGTGAAATGGGCCGCGGCGTCGCTGCCATGGCCTGGTGGGGCGCCACCGGCGCGATCGTGTTTCTCGCCGGAGGCGGGTGGGCCTGGCTCAGCGTTATCGCCTTCCTCCTGACGAGCGTCTCGCTCGGGTTCGGCAGCTTTTCGTTCCCGAAAGGACTCGAGTGGGACCTGTTCGACCGCGACGACGACGATGAGCGCGTGAAGGTGGTGCGCTAACATCGAACGCGTGGCGACAACAATCGAACCCGACAGCGGCCAGGACCTGGGCCCGGACGAGCGCGACATCGACCTCCTCGACGGCAGCTGGGAGCAGGAGTACTACTCCGGCCGCCAGAAGACGCGCGACTGGAACGCCGTGTTCGTCGCATTCGCCATCCTGATCGTGGCGGCGATGCTGGTGCCGATGCTGCTGGTGTTCGCGCGATGACAGCGGGACTCGATGGCCGGGTCGTCGCGCTCATCTGCCGGGGGAGCGAGGCGGACCGCGCGGTCGCCGTGGCGCTCGCCGAAGCCGGGGCGAACCTCGCACTCGGGACGGTGACGCGGTCGCAGGACGAGGAATTCTCCACCGCTTCGATCGCGAACGAGGTGTGGGCGATGGGCCGGGAACAGTTCAACCGCCTGCTCGATGCCGCCGACCCGGCCGAGGCGGCCGCGTTCGCCGCGGAAGTGTGCGACCGCCTGGGCCATTGTGACGCGGTGGTGTTCGCGCCGGGGCCAATCCCGGAAATCCCATTCGATGAGCTTTCGCGGGACGAGTGGGACCCGCTCCTCACGCGGACGCTGACCGCGTGGCTGTTCTGCGCGCAAGCATTCGCGCGGGTGATCGAACGCGACGGGGGCGGCGTGATGGTGATCGCCATCGAACCCGGCGACGAGAGTCCGTCGAGCCAGGCACTCGATGCCGCCCTGGCGGGGGCGACGGCCGGGCTGCGGGTCGGGCACGCGGCACGCGGCGTGCATGTGATGGGGTGTGCCCCGGGGGCCGCCGCGGGGCGCATCACCGCCGTCCTCTCTTCCTGAGACTCCCCAGTTGACTGAGAGCCGGGCCGAGGCGCGCGGAGGCCTCTGGCCGTGCGTGTTTTGGGGCTGTGCGGGCATAGTGAAAATCAATCCTTAATTTTCTTAAGTTTGGTATTGACTTTTCTGAGACAGTAGCCGATATTACGTGAGACAGACACGGTGGGCCCGGATTTCGGCCCGCAAGGAGAGACCAGATGGACCTGAACACCCACACCCTGATGCAGTATCCGGACCTGTACATCGCCAGCCGGCTGGACTCGGTG
>WBZO01002658.1_pt1 | contig 22613 bp, 24 predicted proteins | sample 5204261 | NCBI WGS metagenome assembly WBZO01 (sample SAMN12412400, study PRJNA552823) | activated sludge metagenome | isolation source: activated sludge from anammox sidestream of wastewater treatment plant... | place: USA: North Carolina | collected 2017-09 | reverse complement strand
TGGTGCCGCTCTGGGTGACATCGAGGTAGCTGTGGCTGGTGGTGTTGCTGCCGTACTCGTACTGGCCGGTCTTGGCGTTGCCGCCGGGGCCGGTGCCGATCTCGGCGGTCTGCAGGTTGTCCCACTGCTTCAGGACCGCGCCACTGTGGGCGTCGATCATGACGATCGGGCGATGCGGACGCCCGGCGGCCTGGGAATCGGCGAAGAACGTCACCTTGTAGGCCAGGTGACCGACGCCGGCATCGTCGATGAACACCACGACTTCGCTGGACTCGTTGCGGGTCATCATTCCGGCGATGCTGTTGCCGAGGCCGGCGCGCTTGCCGGCAACCAGCGCCTGCGCGGCGTTGATCGACGGACGGGTGTTGGTGATGTCCTGATCGAGTCCGGAAACCAGGTTGCCGAACATGCTGCGAACGTTGCCCTGACGGTCTTCGCTGACGACCAGGTTTTCACCGAAAATCGGGATCCCGCGCCAGGTCTGGTCGTAGCGGTAGTTGCGCACGCCGTTGTCGAGCTGGCGGCTGGCGCGCATCATCAGGTTGGTGGAAGTGCTGGCGCCCATGAACGCGGCGTGACGCCGGTTGGCCATATTGACCGCGTTCTGGCCATGGCTGGCGACGAAGGACTGGTACTGCTGGCGCGCCTGATTCATGTCGCGCTGGTGCAGATCGGCACGGGTGGCCGCCTGGGCACCGGCCGCGACCAGCGACAGGGCAATCGCGGCGGACAGGACTTTGATGGTGCGGGAACGATTCACTGGTGAAATCCCCCTGATGAGGTTGGTTGGGTTGCCGCGAACTGCGGCCTGGAATGGACAACGGCTTGAAAAGCCCCTTGCGCATCCGGCGCATGCCACCTCCTCCCTGGCGGCTGCCACGTTCGTGGCTCAAGGCACCGCAACGGAACCTGAACCGTTCCGAAGCGACCTGCGACCTTTGTGCGATCAGCGATTTCTTGTCAACAGCATGTGGTTATGCAGATATAACAATATGGAATATCACATCCACACACCAGCATTTCCGCGGGATTGAAGGCAGCGACGCGGATTTTGCAGCGCAACAATTCGCACCGTTTTCGATCGTTGCGAATGAACGATATTGCAATGCAGCATGTCGATGCGCCGACAATTCACGTCACTTTGTGACGTATTAACGCCAAAATAACGCTTGCCCTGTGGACTGCATCACGCTGCAGATGTGCGCGATCACGCAATTCCCTTCCGAACAGGAACGCATGCCCAATGGCCTTCCCAGGCCCGCGCATCACGGATTGCGGGTTGCGCCGGTTTCGACAGTCGCCGACCAAGCGCCTTCCGGGAACATATCTGCCGCCTGCGGCGAACGCGGCAGACCGGACTTTCAGAACATCCCGGTTTCGAGCTTGGCCAGGTCGGACATCATCGTCTGGTTCCACGGCGGATCGAACACCAGCTCGATGTCGGTATCGACGATGGTCGGGATTTGCATCAGCTTGGCGCGCACGTCGTCGATCAGGATTTCGCCCATGCCGCAGCCAGGCGCGGTCAGGGTGATGCGGATCTTGGCCACCCGCCCGCCGTCACTCTCGCGGTGCTGCAGCTCGGCCAGGTAGACCAGACCCAGTTCCACCACGTTGACCGGGATTTCCGGGTCATAGCAGGTCCGGAGCTGCTCCCACATCAGCTCTTCCACCGCGGCATCGTCGGCGCCTTCCGCCAGTTCCAGCGGCTCCGACGCCTCCTTGCCGATCGCATCGCCATCCTCGCCGGCAATGCGCATGAGGTTGCCTTCGACGAATACGGTCCAGCTGCCGCCCAGCGCCTGGGTGATATAGCCGACGGTGCCGGCCGGCAGGGTCACTTGGTCGCCCTGCGGCACGAGGACGGCGGCACAATCGCGCTCGAAGCGGACGGGTTCGCTGTTGCGGGAATACATGCTGGAAACGGGCCGATGGTCTTGAAGTCGTACCATTCTAGTACGAATCGCCTGCGCTGACGCCCGCGATGGCATTATCGCAAGACCTGCTGCGCCCGACCCCATGACGCCCACAGCTCCGACGACCGTCCGCTGGTTCGCCCTGCCCCTGCTTTTGCTGGGCGCTTCGGGGTTTGCGGCATTCTGGGTGCTGCTGGCGCTTGCGCTCGGCCGCCAGTGCGCCTGGCTGGCCCCGCTGGCCGCGCTGGACCTCGCCCTGCTGCAGGGGCTGGCGCGCTGGCCGCGCGGCGCGGTTCGCGCGCTGACGGCCGTGCTTGGCACCGCCCTGACGGTGGCGCTGGCCAACTACATGATCGCCGCCGGGCAGATCGGGATGGGGTTCGGCCTGCGCCCCGGCGAATCGGCGCTGCTGATGGGCGCCAACTACGCCTGGCTGCTGGTGACGCTGGCCAACACCCGCGTCGACCTGCTGTGGTACGTCGCGGGGCTGGGGCTGGCCTGCTGGAGCGGGCTCAGGCGTCGTCGAGGGCCTTGAGCTCGCTGACCAGCGCGTTCGCCATCTCGGCGCCGTCGCCGTACAGCATGCGGGTGTTGTCGGCATAGAACAGCGCGTTCTCGATGCCGGCAAACCCGGTGCCCTTGCCGCGCTTGATGACGATGGTGTTCTTCGAATTGACCACATCGAGAATCGGCATGCCGTAGATCGGCGATGCCGGGTCGGTCTTGGCCACCGGGTTGACCACGTCGTTGGCGCCGATCACCAGCGACACGTCGGTAAGGGCGAACTCGGGATTGATGTCGTCCATGTCGGCGATCAGGTCGTAGGGCACGCCGGCTTCGGCCAGCAGCACGTTCATGTGCCCCGGCATGCGTCCGGCCACCGGGTGGATGGCGAACTTCACCTTCACCCCGCGCGCGATCAGGCGCTGGCACAGCTCCCAGATCTTGTGCTGCGCCTGCGCCACCGCCATGCCGTAGCCGGGCACGATCACCACGCGCTCGGCGAACGCCATCATCGAGGCCACGTCGGCGGCGTCGATCGGCTTCATCGAACCGCCGATCTCCTGAGCGCTGCCACCGCCGCCGCCGAAGTTCGAGAACAGCACGTTCTTGATCGAACGGTTCATCGCCTTGGCCATCAGCCGCGTGAGCAGCATGCCGGCCGCGCCCACCATCATGCCGGCGATGATCAGCGCCTCGTTGCCCAGCACGTAGCCTTCGAAGGCCACCGCCAGGCCGGTGAAAGCGTTGTAGAGGGAGATGACCACCGGCATGTCGGCGCCGCCGATCGGCAGCGTCATCAGGATGCCCAGCAGCAGCGCCAGCACGAAGAATCCGATGACGGCATAGCCGGTCTGCTGTGCGTCGAACCCGTTGGCGGCCAGCCCCCAGACCGCTGCGCCTCCGGCGGCCACTGCAATCAGGAACACCAGCGCATTGAAATACTGCTGGCCGGGGAAGGTGTAGCGCTTGTCCATGCGCCCGTCGAGCTTGGCCCAGGCGATGACCGAGCCGGTCAGCGACACGGCGCCGATCAGCGCGCCGACCACCGCCAGCACCAGATGCACGGTCCCCGGACGCGGCTCCATCGGGATCGCCTTCCACAGCTCGACCGCGCCGATCGCCGCCGCCGAGCCGCCGCCCATGCCGTTGAACAAGGCCACCATCTGCGGCATGTCGGTGATCGGCACCCTGCGGCCCCAGACCCAGTTCACGCCCACGCCCAGCGCGATGGCCAGCGCCAGCAGGGGCAGGTTCTTCATGCCGGGCAGGAAGAAAGTGGCGATCACCGCCACCAGCACGCCGACGCCGGCCCACTGGATGCCGCTGCGCGCGGTCTTCGGGCTGGCCATGCGCTGCAGACCGAGCAGCAGCAGGGTGGCGGCGACGAAGTAGCTCAGTTTGATGAGGGCAAGCAGGCTCACTTCCCGCCCTCCTTCTTGCTGGACTTGAACATCTCCAGCATGCGCTCGGTGACCACGTAGCCGCCGGCCGCGTTGCCGGCACCGAGCAGGACGGCGAGGAAGCCAAGCCCCTGCTCCAGCGGCGTCGTGGCCTCTCCGAGCACCACCATCGCGCCGATCAGCACGATTCCGTGGATGAAGTTGGAGCCGGACATCAGCGGAGTGTGCAGGATCACCGGCACCCGCGCGATGATCACGTTGCCGGCGATGGCCGCCAGCATGAAGATGTACAGGGCCACGAATCCGTCGTCCACCGCGCCGCTCCCGTTTGCGTTCCCCGCATCATAGACAAGCCCGGTGCCTGCGCGCCATGTCAACCAAGCGCCGCCCGGCGCGTTGACACGGCAAAAGCCCCCGAACCGATGGCCATCCGGACGCGTGACAGGATTCTTGCCCCATGCTGCTCCTCGACATCGCTAAGCTTGCCCCGGTGGAAACCGAGAGCAGGCCGCAGGATCCAGGACAGGCGCCGCCGGCGCCGGCCTTCGACGCGTTCCTGCGTGGGGTCGGCGCGCGCGCGTTCCGGTTCGCCGAAATCGGGCTGCGCCAGCGCGAGGACGCCTTGGACGCCGTGCAGGACGCGATGGTCAAGATGCTGACCTACCGCGACCGGCCCGCTTCCGAGTGGAATCCGCTGTTCTGGAGCATCCTGCGCAACCGCATGACCGACATGCAGCGGCGCAGCCTGTTCCGGCTGCGCTGGCTGCTGCCGGGCAGCAGCGACCGCGACGGCGAGCCGGTGGACTGGGCCGACGACGCGCCCGATCCGCAGCGCAACCTCGAAAGCCGCGAGGCCTGGACGCGCATCCGCGCGGCGCTGCGCGGCCTGCCGGAGCGCCAGCGCGAAGCTTTCACACTGCGCGTGCTGGAGGAACTGGACGTGACGGAAACGGCGCAGGCGATGGGCTGCAGCGAGGGATCGGTGAAAACCCACCTGTCGCGCGCGCGCGCGGCGCTGCAAAAACAGTTGGAGGATGTGCGATGAACGACAACGATCCCAAGAGAATCGACGCACTCAGGCTCGATGCCGTCGTCCGCGCGCGCCATGCCGATGCGCTGGCCCGGATCTCGCCTCGGGTGCAAGCCCAGCTTGCCCAGCGCAGCAACCTCGCCCTGCGCGGCGCGGTGCGACAGCCATCCCACGGCCTGCGCAACGCCGCCCTTGCCTTCGCAGCATTGGCCGCGCTGGCGCTGGGCTTGCGCTTCCAGTTCGCTCCGGAGGCGGGGCCGGTCGCACCGGTCGCCACCCGCACCGATCCCGCCAGCGCGCCGCCAGACACCGCCGCCGTCGGCACCGCGCTGGATCAGGACCCCGAGTTCTATGTCTGGCTGGGCGCATCGGGCTCCGATCGCCTGGCCGTGGAGTAAAACCATGCGCCGCACACTTCTTGCCCTGAGCCTGCTCGTCGCCTGTTCCCTGTCGCCCGCATTCGCGCAAAGCGCCGGCGCGCAGCCGCCGCTGCCGGACTGGGACCACCTCACCCCCGCGCAGCGCGACCTGCTGATCGCACCCACCCGCGAGCGCTGGAACCGCGAGCCGGAGCGCCGCCAGCAGTTCATGGACTTCGCCACCCGCTGGCAATCCCTGCCGCCCGACCAGCGCAACAACGCCCGCCGTGGCATGCAGCGCTGGGAGGCGATGACGCCGCAGCAGCAGGATCAGGCGCGCGCGCTCTTCCACGCCACCCGCAACATGAGCCGCGACGCCCGTCGCGACTTCATGGAGAACTGGCGCAACATGACCCCGCAGCAGCGCACAGACTGGGTCAAGGCGCATCCGGCGCCGCCGGGGGATCCCGCGCCCCCGCTGCGCGGTGGACCGCCCCACGATCGGGGCCGTTGACGCGGGGGAACGTGGCCTGACGGCGGCTGCGCGAGACGCTATTCCGCCGACCGCTCCGGCCACACGGTCCTGGCCAGCAGTTCGTCGTTCCAGTCGAAGTGCAGGGCTCCGTCCTTCAGCAGCAGGCTGACGAAATTGAAGACGTTGCGGGCGTACATTTCGCTGGCGTGCTGGGCGCCCATCGAAGCCAGGTTCAGCGGCCCGGCGATGGTGACGCCGCCGGAGTCGATGTTTTCGCCGGGCCGGGTCAGCGCGCAGTTGCCGCCGGTTTCGGCCGCCAGATCGACCATCACGCTGCCGGGCTTCATGCCGGCCACCATCGCCTCGGAAATGATTTTCGGCGCCGGCCGGCCCGGTACCGCCGCGGTGCAAACCACCACGTCGATGCCTTTCAAATGATCGGCCAGACGCTGTTGCTGCAGGGCGCGTTCCTCCTCGGTGAGCTGGCGCGCATAGCCGCCCTCGCCGGCGGCGCTGACGCCGAGGTCGAGGAACTTGCCGCCCAGCGATTCGATCTGTTCGCGGGTTTCCGGACGCACGTCGAAGCCTTCCACCGCCGCGCCGAGGCGCTTGGCGGTGGCGATCGCCTGCAGGCCGGCCACGCCGGCGCCGACGATCAGCACCTTGGACGGACGGATGGTGCCGGCCGCGGTGGTGAGCATCGGGAAGAAGCGCGGGGCCAGCTGGGCGGCGATCAGCACCGCCTTGTAGCCGGCCATGCCGGCCTGCGAGCTGAGCACGTCCATCGCCTGCGCCCGGGTGGTGCGCGGCAGCCGCTCCAGCGGGAAGGCGACCAGCCCGCGCGCCCGGATGGCCTCGCCACGGGCCGCGTCGGCCTGCGGGTGCAGACTGCCCACCAGCACCGCACCCTGCTTCAATCCGGCGATGGCGTCGTTCTGCGGGGGCTGGACGCACAGCACGAGGTCGGCCTCGCTGCAGGCGTTCTCGTCCAGCGCGGCCCCGGCCGCCGCGTAAGCCGCATCGGGGAAATACGCTCCGGCGCCGATGCCGGGCTGGATGCGCACCGTCGCGCCCGCCGCCACCAGTTTCTTGCAGGTTTCCGGAGTCAGGGCCACCCGGCGTTCGCCGGTCGCCGTCTCGCGCGCCACGCCCACGATCACCGCCATCACCCGCTCCATCGTTCCGATCCTGCATCATCCTAACCAATGCGACCCGCACTTGGCAGACATTCGCCCAAGGAAGCCCATGCTGACCCTCGACGACCTCGACAGCCGTCTCTCGATCCCCACCCGCCAGCTCGGCGAGCCCGGACCTTCGCCGGCACGGTTGCTGCGCATGCTGCAAACCGCGGTGCGCGTGCCCGACCACGGCAAGCGGGTGCCGTTCCGCTTCCTGCGCATCGCCGGCGAGGCCCGCACGGCGCTGGCCGAAGCGGCGGTGCGCAGGCTGCGCGAGCGCGAGCCGGACTGCGGAACCGCCGTCGAGGACAAGCTGCGCACCCGCTTCACCTTGCCGCCGGTGACGGTCGCGGTGATCGCGCGCCTGGGCGAAGACGAGAAGATCCCCGAAAGCGAGCGCTTCACCAGCGCCGCCTACACCGGGCTGATGCTGCTGCTGGCGGCGCAGTCCGAAGGCTTCGGCGCGCAGCTGCTGACCGGCTGGCTGGCCTACGACCGCCCGTTCCTGGAAACCACGCTCGGACTGTCCCCCGACGAACGACTGATCGGAACGATCGCCATCGGCACGCCGCAAATCGAGATTCGCGATCGACCGCGCCCGGACGCCGCGGCGCTGCTGACGGATTGGCGCCCGTAGGAGCGCGCCTGTGCGCGGCTGCCTTTGGCCGTGGCCAGAGGCTTCTACAATGCCGGCATGGATCAAGCCACGCTCCATCTTGTCGATGCCTCGCTGTACGTGTTCCGCGCCTGGCATTCGACGCCGGATCAGTTCCACGACGCCGACGGCTGGCCCACCAATGCGGCGCACGGCTTCGCGCGTTTCCTTCTGGAACTGCTGGAACGCGAGCGGCCGCGGCACATCGCCGTGGCCTTCGACGAAAGCCTGGGCAGCAATTTCCGCCATGCGCTCTATCCGGCCTACAAGGCCAACCGCGATCCCGCGCCGCCGGAGCTCAAGCGTCAGTTCGCGTGGTGCAAGGCGCTGTGCGAGGCGCTTGGGCTGGCGACGCTGGCGCATCCGGAATACGAGGCCGACGATCTGATCGGCAGCGCCGCGCACGCGCAGCGCGCACTGGGCTTCCGCAGCGTGATCGTTTCTGCCGACAAGGACCTGTCGCAGCTGCTGCGCGCGGGCGACGAGCAGTACGACTTCGCGAAGGGGCAGCGCTGGAGCCAGTCGGGGGTCAAGGCGCGCCACGGGGTGCGCGCCGAGCAGATCCCGGACTATCTCGCGCTGGCCGGCGACGCGGTGGACAACATCCCCGGCGTCAGCGGCATCGGCCCCAAGTCGGCGGCGATCCTGCTGGGCCATTTCGGCACGCTGGACGCCTTGCTGGAGCGTGTCGATGAAGTGCCCTTCCTGCGCCTGCGCAGCGCCGCGCAGATGGCCAGACGGCTGCGCGAACAGCGCCCTCAGGTGCTGCTGTGGCGTCAACTCACCACGATCGCTCTGGACGCGCCGTTGCCCGAGGGCGGCTTCGCGCACCGCCGGGGCGATGGCGATGAGCTGGACGCGCTGTCGGACTGGCTGGGCTTCGGCTCGACCACCCGCAGGCGGTTGGCGGAAGCGGCAGGGCCGCCACCGCCGTAGGTGCTGCACGCGATGCGTCTGCGCTAGCATCGCCGCATGGGCAATCTCAAGCAGACGCTGTATGAAGGCCGCTGGCTGCGGCTGGTGCGGATCGGAACCTGGGAATCCTGCGAGCGCACCCACGGCCAGGGCATGGCGGTGATCGTCGTCGCGGTGACGCCCGCCGACGAGGTCCTGTTCGTCGAACAGTACCGGGTGCCGCTGGGCGCGCGCACGATCGAAATGCCGGCCGGGCTGGTCGGGGACGACCGCGCCGAGGACACGCTGACCGAAGCGGCCCGCCGCGAGCTGATCGAGGAAACCGGCTGGTCGCCCGGGCGCGTCGACGTGCTGCTCACCGGCCCGACCAGCGCCGGCATGAGCAACGAGCGCATCGCCTTCGTCCGCGCCCTCGATCTGGTCCGGGTCGGCGAAGGCGGCGGGGTGGACGACGAGAACATCATCGTCCACGCGGTTCCGCGCGCGCAGGTGCCGCAGTGGCTGAGGCAGAAGCAGGCGCAAGGCTACGAACTCGATCTCAAGCTCTGGGCCGGCCTGTGGATGATCGACCGCAATCCGGACGGATCGCCGGTGAAGTGAGTTCGGCGAAGGTGCGTCTGGAAGCGTTTTGAACGCGGAAACGCTTTTGTCCAAGCCCGCCCCGAACGGACGCGCGAAGCCCCCGTCAGGAAAAGCGATCGGTGGCTTCCACCAGCGCCGCCGCGTTTTCCGCCTCGAACATCGAATGCCCGGAATGCGGCGAGATGCGCAGTTCGCCCTTCGGCCAGACCGCGTGCAGGTCGAACGCGCTCTGGATCGGGCAGACCACGTCGTAGCGGCCGTGGACGATCACGCCGGGGATGTCGGCGATCCTGTGCGCATCGCGCAGCAATTGGCCCTCCACTTCGAAGAAGCCGCCGTTGACGAAGTAATGGTTCTCGATCCGCGCGAAGGCCAGCGCGAATTCTGCGTCGCCGTGGGTGTCGGCGTAGTCGGCGGGGATTTCGAGGTAGCTGGTGCCGCCTTCCCAGATCGCCCAGGCGCGCGCCGCCGCCAGCCGGACGGCCGGGTCGTCCGAGGTCAGGCGACGGTGGAAGGCGGAGATCAGGTCGCCGCGCTCCACTTTCGGGATCGCGGATACATAGTGCTGCCACGCATCCGGGAAAATCCGCGAAGCGCCTTCCTGATAGAACCACTCCAGTTCCCAGCGGCGCAGCAGGAAGATGCCGCGCAGCACCAGTTCGGTGACGCGCTGCGGGTGGGTTTCGGCGTAGGCCAGCGCCAGCGTCGAGCCCCAGCTGCCGCCGAACACCTGCCAGCGGTCGATGCCCAGGTGTTCGCGCAGTTTTTCGGTGTCGGACACCAGGTCCCAGGTGGTGTTGCCCACCAGGTCGGCGTGGGGCGTGCTGCGACCTGAGCCGCGCTGGTCGAACAGGACGATCCGGTACTTCGCCGGGTCGTGGAAGCGGCGCATGTTGGCGCTGCAGCCGCCTCCCGGGCCGCCGTGCAGCAGCACCACCGGCTTGCCCTCCGGATTGCCGCACTGCTCCCAGTACAAGCTGTGGCGGGCATCGACCTGCAGACGCCCGGTTTCGTAGGGTTCGATGGCAGGGTACAGGGTGCGCATGGGCGGTCTTCCGGTTCGTGGACAAGGGCATTCTAGGTGCGTCCGGGGTGACATCGGAAAGTCGTTTTCGTGCCGCCTGTTTGAGGGTGCGCCCGCAGTGCAGGGTTTCCAGATACGAGGTCAGTGCACAGACGCAACTCGCCTATCGAATTCTGCGCCGTGGCGCGCCCTCGGCCCCCAGGGGTTCGCCGCTCAGGTTGCGCGTCCGGCTCCAATTCGCGGGCGCGGGCCATCCATGGCCCGCTCGAATCCCTGGGGGCCGAGGACACGCCACCTCTGATTTGCGGACGCTCCACCTCGGATACTGATCGCACTCTGATCTGCCGCCTCGGCAGCTACGCCCTTCGTCCCAGCGTGACGCGGTCGCGGCCTTCCAGATCGCGCATGGTTTCGACTTCGACGAACCCGGTTTCATCGAGAAGCGCCCGCACCGCTGCACCCTGGTCGAAACCGTGTTCGAACAGCAGCCAGCCGCCGGGGCGCAGGATCGCCGGCGCGGCGGCGGCGATCGTGCGGATCGCGTTCAGCCCGTCCGCGCCGCAGGACAAGGCCAGCGTTGGCTCGAAGCGCAGGTCGCCCTGGGCGAGATGGGGGTCTCCGTCCGCGACATAGGGCGGATTGGCGGCGATCAGATCGAAAATTTCGCCTTGCAGCGGCTCCAGCCAGCTTCCGGCGCGGAATTCGACATTGCCTATCCCGTTGCGAACCGCGTTGGCGCGCGCCACGGCCAGCGCGTCCTCGCTCAGGTCGGTCGCGACCATGCGCGAGCGCGGGCGCTCTTTGGCCAGCGCCAGCGCGATCGCACCGCTGCCGGTACCCAGATCCGCCAGCCGCCACGGGGCACCGGCGGGAATTTTCGCCAACGCCTGCTCGACCAGCAGTTCGGTTTCCGACCGCGGCACCAGGGTGGCCGGCGTCACCGCCAGATCCAGGGTCCAGAATCCCTGCGTCCCGGTCAGGTAGGCCACCGGCTCGCCGGCCTGACGACGCGCGACGAGGCGTTCGAACGCGGCGTCCTGGGCCGCGTCGAGTTCGACGTCGTCATGGGCGAACAGCCAGCCGCGCGGCCTGCCAAGAACATGCACCAGCAGGATTTCCGCATCGGCGGCTCCGATCCGCTCGCGCGATTGCGCGAGCCTGGATTTCACGCGGGCGGCAGTGTCCGGCATGCGCGGGATGGTATCTGCGGAGCGGCTTCGGCTCCACCTTCAGATCTGCGGCAAGCGCGGATTCGATAGATATATCCTATCGTCTCGATCACAACAAACGATTTTACATATCTATCGATTCTTCCTAACCTGCACCCGTTCCCAATCCCACCCGCACCCCAGGAGAAAGCGAAATGTCCCTGATCAACACCCAGATCCAGCCGTTCAAGGTCAATGCGTTCAAGAACGGCCAGTTCATCGAACTGACCGAGAAGGACCTGCAAGGCAAGTGGTCGGTCCTGATCTTCATGCCGGCCGCCTTCACCTTCAATTGCCCGACCGAGATCGAAGACGCCGCCGAGCATTACGCCGAGTTCCAGCAGGCCGGCGCCGAGGTCTACGCGATCACCACCGACACCCACTTCAGCCACAAGGTCTGGCACGAGACCAGCCCGGCGGTCGGCAAGGCGACCTTCGCGCTGGTCGGCGATCCGACCCACCAGCTGACCAACATGTTCCAGGTCCACATCCCCGAAGCGGGCCTGGCGCTGCGCGGCACCTTCATCCTCGATCCGAGCGGCACCATCAAGACGATGGAAGTGCACGACAACGCGATCGCCCGCGACGTCACCGAGACCCTGCGCAAGCTCAAGGCCGCGCAATACGTCGCCAACCATCCGAATGAAGTGTGCCCGGCGAAGTGGAAGGAAGGCGCCAAGACCATCGCGCCGTCGCTGGACCTGGTCGGCAAGATCTGATCCGCACTCCACGCGATCCGCGCGCGCCACGCGCGTGGGTCGCGGCTTTTTTCACCACGATCGCACCGCCCGGCGGGCCTCCCCGCCCGCCGGGCGGCCTGCGCTCCCAGTAAACCGCTCCACCCGATATTCGAAGGAGACAAGCCATGTTGGATGCCACCCTCAAGACCCAGCTTGCCGCCTACCTGGAGAAGCTCCAGCAACCGATCGAACTGGTCGCCGCGCTGGACGATTCCGACGCTTCGCGCGAGTTGGACGCGCTGCTCGACGAGATCGCCACGCTGTCGCCGAAGATCACCCGCCGCAGCGGCGAGGCCGCGCGCCGGCCTTCGTTCGAAATCCGCCGCAGCGGCAGCGACGTTGTCGTGGCCTTCGCCGGCATTCCGCTTGGTCACGAATTCACTTCGCTGGTGCTGGCCCTGCTGCAGGTCGGCGGCCATCCGGTGAAGATCGACGACGCGCTGGCCGAGCAGGTGCGCGCGCTGGATGGCGAGTACCGTTTCGAAACCTACATGTCGCTGCACTGCCAGAGCTGCCCGGACACGGTGCAGGCGCTGAACGCGATGAGCGTGCTCAATCCGCGCATCCGCCACGTCGCCATCGACGGCGCGCTGTTCCCGCAGGAGGTCGAGGAAAAGCAGATTCTCTCGGTGCCCACGGTTTACATGAACGGCGCTGAATTCGATGCCGGACGCATGAGCATCGAGCAGATCCTCGCCAAACTCGATACCGGGGCCAGCGCCCGTGCCGCCGAAGCGCTCAGCGAACGCGACCCCTACGACGTGCTGGTCGTCGGCGGCGGCCCGGCCGGCGCGGCGGCCGCGATCTACGCGGCGCGCAAGGGCATCCGCACCGGCCTGGTGGCCGAACGCTTCGGCGGCCAGGTGCAGGACACCCTGGCGATCGAGAATTTCCCTTCGGTGGAATACACCGAAGGCCCGAAGCTGGCGGCATCGCTGGAAGCGCACGTCCGCAGCTACGGCGTGGACGTGATCACCGCGCAACGTGCAAAAACGCTGCAGCCTGCGCTGAAGGAAGGCGAGTTGATCGCCCTTGAGCTGGAAAGCGGCGCCACGCTGCGCACCAGGAGCCTGGTGCTCGCCCCCGGTGCACGCTGGCGCCAGACCGGCGTGCCCGGCGAGGCCGAATACCGCACCAAGGGCGTCACCTACTGCCCGCACTGCGACGGCCCGCTGTTCAAGGGCAAGAAGGTCGCGGTGATCGGCGGCGGCAACTCCGGGATCGAGGCCGCCATCGACCTGGCCGGCGTGGTCGAGCACGTGACGGTGCTGGAATTCGACGGCAAGCTGCGCGCCGATGCGGTGCTGCAGCGCAAGCTGTACAGCCTGCCGAACGTCGCCGTGCACCTGAACGCGCAAACCAGCGAAATGCTGGGCGACGGCAGCAAGCTCACTGGCCTGCGCTACAGCGACCGTTCCAGCGGCGACAAGCATGAGCTCGAGCTCGGCGGCGTGTTCGTCCAGATCGGCCTGCTGCCCAACACCGAGTGGCTGCAACGCAGCGTCGCCCTGTCGCCTCGTGGCGAGATCGTGATCGACGATGCCGGCCGCACCAATCTGCCCGGCGTGTTCGCAGCCGGAGACGCGACCACCGAACCGTTCAAGCAGATCGCCATTGCGATGGGCGCCGGTTCCACCGCGGCGCTGTCCGCATTCGACTATCTGATCCGGCATTCGGCGCCGGCGCAATCCGAAGCGCAAGCCGCATGAAGTTGTAGCCCTCCCCTTCAAGGGGAGGGTTGGGTGGGGATGGTGTCGCTCGCCCCCACCAACACCATCCCCATCCCGGCCTTCCCCTTGGAGGGGAAGGAGGAAAAGCATGAACCTGCGCGACCTGAAATACCTCGTGGCCCTTGCCGATCTGCGCCACTTCGGCAAGGCGGCCCAAGCCTGCTTCGTCAGCCAGCCCACGCTTTCAACCCAGATCATGAAGCTGGAGGAAGAGCTCGGGGTGAAGCTGGTCGAACGCGCCCCGCGCAAGGTCATGCTGACCGCCGCCGGCAAGGACGCGGCGCAGCGGGCGCGGCGGATCCTGGCCGAAGCCGAGGAATTGAAGGAAGCGGCGCGGCGCGGCGCCAATCCGGAGGCCGGACGCCTGCGCCTCGGCGCCTTTCCGACGCTGGCGCCCTACCTGCTGCCGCATGTGGTTCCCGAGTTGCACGCGAAATTCCCGAAGCTCGAACTGCTGCTGACCGAGGAAAAGAGCGACCTGCTGCTGCATCGCCTGCGCGACGGCCAGTTGGACGCCGCGCTGCTGGCCCTGCCGATCCACGACGATTCGCTGCACGCGAAGTTCCTGTTCGAGGAACCCTTCCTGCTGGCGGCACCGGCCGACCATCCGCTGGCGCATCGCATGACGTTGGACACCTCCGATCTCAATCACACGAGCCTGCTGCTGCTGGAAGACGGCCACTGCCTGCGCGATCAAGCGCTGGACGTATGCCGGTTGTCGGGCGCACGGGAGGAGGCGGACTTCCGCGCCACCAGTCTGGAAACCCTGCGCCAGATGGTCGCCACCGGCGTCGGCGTCACGCTGCTGCCGACGCTGTCGGTCCGGCCGCCGATCGTGCAGCCGGAAGGCATCAAACTGGTGAAATTCCACAAACCCGCGCCCAGCCGCCGGATCGCGCTGGTCTGGCGCAAATCGTCGGCGCTGGACGGTTTCCTGCATACCATCGGCACCGCCATCGCCGCCATCGCGCAGGCCCATCTGACGCAGCGCTGATCCAGCGCGCCCCGCCGGCGTTCACGCCTCCTGTGCGGCGCGTTCCTGGCGGAGCTTCATGCCCGCCACGAAAATTCCGGCCAGGCTGACCGCCAGGCCCGCCCACTGGCGCGGCGTCGGAATCAGATCCAGCACCAGCATGTCCAGCAGATAGGCCACGATCGGCTGCGCCAGCAGCAACAGCCCCGCCAGCGCCACTGGCAACGCCACCATCGAGCGCGAAATCAGGATCCAGCTCAGGCAATGCCCGACGGCGGCCAGCGCCAGCAGCAATCCCCATGTCTGCAGCGACGGTGGCGCGAACGCTTCACCTTCGGCCCCTCCGATCAGCCCAAGGCACAGCGCGCTGCCGAACGCGGCGATGCACAGCACCTGCTCGATCGGCACCCGCGCTTTGCCAATGGCCGCCTCGAACTGGGATCGCTTGATCCCCACGTTGTAAACGGCATAGGCCAGCCCCGCACCCAGCCCCAGCCAGACGCCCCAGCGGTACTGCGCCGGCAGGCCGGCCCAATCCGCCCCCAGCAGCAGCCACAGGCCGAAGAACGCCAGCAGCACCCCCGCGACGAAACGCAAACCCAATCGTTCGCCAAACAGGAGCACTCCCGCCAGCGCCATGAAAAACACCTGGGTATTGGCGAGCAGGGTCGCCAGCCCCGGCCCCACCAGCAGGATGCTCCGGTGCCAGGCCCACAGATCCAGCGTGAACGCGACCACCGGAACCGCGATCCACCACCACGCCTTGCGCGACAGCGGCTGCCAGCCGTGCCGGACTTGCACCAGCGCCGCCAGCAGCACGCCGGACAGCAGCATTCGCCAGAAGCCCACGGTCGTCGGCGGCATTCCGGTCAGGCGCACCATCAGCCCGTTGCTGCCGATGAGGGCGGCCCCGGCCAACAGTTCCAGCGTGGCCGCTTGCCTGGACTGCGCTGGGCTCATGCCGGCAAGGCGCCGGGAAGACCGCCTTCGGCCGACACCCCCGCCTGCGCCGGCGTGCCCAGGTGCAGGCGGGCAATGATCTCGCGCGCCTCAGGCACCGCCAGATCCGGCACCATCACCCCCACCAGTCCGAACACGCCGAGCTCGCCGATGCCGCCGGTCAGCGCCTCGCCGCGCACGAACGCGGGAATGCCCTCGGCCTCCAGCGCGTGCTTCACCAGATGGGCATCGATCAGGTTTTCGGCAACGTAAACGGTTCGCATGCGCGGCAGCCTAGCAAGTCCGCCGTCAGGAATCCCATCTCGATGTCCGTCCGCTAGACTAATCGGTCGAATCCAGAGCGCAGCCAACCGTGTCCTCGATCCCGCCCGATTCCGCCGACGCCCCCGTGCGCACCGACTTCATCCGCCAGATCGTCCGTGACGATCTTGCCAGCGGCAAGCACACGGCGATCAAGACCCGCTTCCCGCCGGAACCCAACGGCTACCTGCATATCGGTCATGCCAAGGCCATTTGCCTGGACTTCGGCATTGCGCAGGAATTCGGCGGGGTCTGCAACCTGCGCCTGGACGACACCAACCCCGCCCGCGAAGACCCCGAATATGTGCGCGCCATCCAGGACGACGTGCGCTGGCTGGGCTTCGACTGGCACAGCCTGCGCCACGCTTCGGACTACTTCGGCGTGTATTACCTGGCCGCCGAAAAACTGATCCGCGACGGCAAGGCCTTCGTCTGCGATCTTTCCGCCGAACAGGTGCGCGAGTATCGCGGCAGCCTGATCGAGCCGGGCCGCAATTCGCCGTTCCGCGAGCGCAGCGTCGAGGAAAACCTCGACCTGTTCCGGCGCATGCGTGCCGGCGAATTCCCCGATGGCGCACGCACCCTGCGCGCCAAGATCGACATGGCCAGCGGCAACATCAACCTGCGCGATCCGGCGCTGTACCGGATCAAGCACGTCGAACACCAGAACACCGGCAGCGAATGGCCGATCTACCCGATGTACGACTTCGCCCACGCGCTGGGCGACGCCATCGAGGGCATCACCCATTCGCTGTGCACGCTGGAGTTCGAGGACCACCGCCCGCTGTACGACTGGAGCGTGGACCACGTGGACCTGGCGCATCACCCCGAGCTGCTGGAACCGCTGCTCGCCAAGGGGTTGCCGAAGGAAGCGTCCAAGCCGCGCCAGATCGAGTTCTCGCGCCTGAATTTCAACTACCTGGTGATGAGCAAGCGCAAGCTGATGGCGCTGGTCACCGACAAGCTGGTGGACGGCTGGGACGACCCGCGCATGCCCACCCTGCAGGGCATCCGTCGCCGTGGCTACACCGCATCGGCACTGAAGCTGATGGTCGAGCGCGTCGGCATCAGCAAGCAGAATTCGCTGCTCGACATTTCCATTCTCGAAGGCGCGCTGCGCGACGATTTGGACGCGCACGCACCGCGCCGGATGGCGGTGATCGATCCGCTAAAGGTCGTGCTGACCAACCTCGACGCAGGCCACGAGGAAACGCTGCGATTCGCCAACCACCCCAAGGACGAGGCGCAGGGCGAACGCGAGATCCCGTTTGCACGCGAGCTGTGGATCGAACGCGAGGACTTCGAGGAAGTCCCGCCCAAGGGCTTCAAACGCCTCACCCTGGGCGGCGACGTGCGCCTGCGCGGGGCCGGCATCATTCGCTGCGATGAGGCGGTGAAGGACGGCTCCGGCAATATCGTCGAACTGCGCTGCACGCTGGACCTGGACTCGCGCCCCGGCATGGAGGGTGCCAACCGCAAGGTGAAAGGCACCATCCACTGGGTCAGCGCGAAGCACGCGGTGGCGGCGGAAATTCGCCTGTACGACCGCCTGTTCACCGTCGCCGATCCTGACAATGACGAGGGCGGCAAGACCTATGTCGATTATCTCAACCCTGAGTCGCGCAAGGTGGTGACCGGCTATGTCGAGCCCGCCGCCGCGCAGGCCGCGCCGGAGCAAAGTTTCCAGTTCGAGCGACTGGGCTATTTCGTCGCCGACCGCTACGACCACAAGGCCGCTGCGCCGGTATTCAACCGCAGCGTCACCCTGCGCGACACCTGGACGCAGAAGGCCTGACACCATGCCGATGCCGCTGCCCGCGCAGTTGCACATCACCCTGCCCATCTGGGTGCTGGAACTGGACGTAGCCGGTCGCGATTTCTCCAGCGACGAGGCCAAAGTCGGCTTCGCCATCGAGCTGTCGAAACACAACGTCGAGCGCCAGAGCGGCGGCCCGTTCGGCGCGGCGGTGTTCAGCCCGCAAGACCAATTGATCGCGGTGGGCGTGAACCGGGTGGTGCGCCAAAGTTGCTCGCTGGCGCACGCGGAAACCATGGCCTACATGCTGGCGCAGCAACGCTTGCAGCAGTTCCGGTTGAACGAGCTGGGCGGCCCGGTGACGCTGGCCACCTCCGCGCAACCCTGCTGCCAGTGCTACGGTGCCACCATGTGGGCCGGCATCGACCGCCTGCTGATCGGTGCCCGCGCCGAAGACGTCATGACTCTCACCGCCTTCGACGAAGGCCCGCTGCCGGCGGACTGGGTGGGTGAGCTCAACAAACGCGGCATTGAAGTCGTGCGCGACGTGCAGCGCGACGCCGCCTGCGCGGTGCTCAAGCACTACGGCGAACTGGGCGGGCCGAATTACTGATCCACAAGAGCACGAGCGTCTTGACGCGGATCACGCTGATCAACACGGATAAGGATCCAATCCGCGTCTTTCCGTGTTGATCCGCGTCCAGTGCTTTTTCCTGAATGTGGTGACATCCGTCGCCCTACAATGCCGCCATGACTTCAACCGGCCTGCTCTGCTACTGCCGCCAAGGCTTCGAACCCGAACTCGCGGCGGAGCTGACCGATCGCGCGGCGCAGGTGGGCATCGCCGGCTATGCGCGCACCGAGCGCGACAGCGGCTATGTGCTGTTTTTCTGCGAAGACGGCGAAGCGCTGGATCGTGCGCTGCCATTCTCCACCCTGATCTTCGCGCGGCAGAAATTGCGCCTGCTGGCCGAGCTGAAAGACCTCGACGCGAGCGACCGCATCGCGCCGATGCTGGCGGCGCTGCAGGGCGGGCCGCGCTTCGGCGAGCTGGTGATGGAGCACCCGGACAGCGATGCCGGCAAGCCGCTGGCCTGGCTGGCGCGCAGCCTGGGCAACGCGCTGCGGCCGGCGCTGCGCAAGGCCGACCTGCTGACCCAGCAGGACAGCCGCAGGCTGCCGCGCCTGCATGTGTGCCTGCTCGACGGCGACCACGCCTTGCTGGCCAGCAGCCGCCCCGGCGACAGCGCGCCGTGGCCGCTGGGCGTCCCGCGCCTGAAGATGCACAAGGACGCGCCTTCGCGCTCGGCGCTGAAACTGGAAGAAGCGCTGCTGGTGCTGCTCTCCGAAGACGAGCGTGCGCGGCTGCTGAAAGAAGGCATGGTCGCCGCCGATCTCGGCGCGGCACCCGGCGGCTGGTCCTGGGTGCTGACCCGCCACCTGTTGCGCGTTTCCGCCATCGACAACGGGCCTCTGCGCCAGAGCGTCCTCGACACCGGCCGGGTGCAGCACCTGCGCGCCGACGGTTTTTCCTGGCAACCGCCGCATCCCCTGGACTGGATGATTTGCGACATGGTGGAACAGCCGCGCCGCGTGGCCGAGCGCATGGCCACATGGCTGCGCGAGGGCTGGTGCCGCCACACCCTCTTCAACCTGAAACTGCCGATGAAAAAGCGTTGGCAGGAAACCCGGCTGTGCCTCGAGTTGTTCGAACAGCAGGCGCAAAAGCCCCTGACCATCCGCGCGCGCCAGCTGTTCCACGACCGCGAGGAAATCACCGTGTTCGCCACGCCCATTGCGATCCGCAATGACGCGTCGCGGCGGCGCAGGAGGGATTGACGCCGATCTGACGGGTGGTTGCGCTATGCTTGCCGCTCCGCCGTCGTGATTTTCCGCTCGCCATGAATCGCCCCGCCACGCTCGCCGCCGCTCCCCTGATCCTCGCCGCCCTGATCTTCGTCGCGGCGCTGAGCCGGCTGCTCCCGCACCCGCCGAATTTCTCGCCGATCGAGGCCGTCGCGCTGTTCGGCGGCGCCTATTTCGTCAAGCGCGGCTGGGCGCTGGCAGTGCCGCTGCTGGCGATGTTCGTGTCCGATCTAGCGCTGGGTCTGGTCAACGGCGGCATCTACTGGAGCTGGTTCGCCAACGCCAGCTACCTGATGGTCTATGCCTGCATCGCGCTGTCCACCGTGCTCGGCTTCGGGCTGCGCGGCAAGGTCGGCAGCGGCCGCGTGCTGGCCTATTCGCTGACCGGCTCGGTGCTGTTCTTCCTGTTCACCAACTTCGGCACCTGGCTGGGCGGCAGCATGTATCCGCAGGATGCCAGCGGCCTGCTGGCGGCCTACATCGCCGGCATCCCGTTCTTCCAGTGGACCGTGGCCGGCACCCTGTTCTACGCCGCGCTGCTGTTCGGCGGCTTCGAGCTGCTGCGCCGCCGCAACCCGGCGCTGCACGCACAGACCGCCTGATGGGCAACCGCCTCAGCAAGATCTACACCCGCACCGGCGACGACGGCAGCACCGGGCTCGGCGACGGCTCGCGGGTCGGCAAGGATTCCCTGCGGGTCGAGGCCTACGGCACCGTCGACGAGGCCAACAGCTGCATCGGCCTGCTGCTGCAGGCGCCGATGCAGGACGACGTTCGCGAACTGCTGATCCACGTCCAGCACCAGTTGTTCGACCTCGGCGGCGAGCTGTGCATCCCCGGCCACGAAGCGATCTTCGATGCCGACGTCGAGGCGCTGGAGCGCCATCTCGACCACTACAACGAAAGCCTGCCGTTCCTCAAGGAATTCATCCTGCCCGGTGGCGGCGAGGCTTCGGCGCGCTGCCACATTGCGCGCACCGTGGTACGTCGTGCCGAGCGCATCACCGTCGCGCTGGCACGCAGCGAGGACATCCGGCCGCAGCCGCAGCACTACCTCAATCGCCTGTCCGACCTGCTGTTCGTGCTGTCGCGGGTGCTCGCCCACGCCAGCGGCCACGGCGAGGTGATGTGGAACCACGAGCGCCGGCGCAAGCCCCCGGCCCCGTGACCGCGGCCACGCTGCAACTCTTCACCCATCCCGCCTGCCTGGAGCACCACACCGGCAGCGCCCACGTCGAATCCCCGCAGCGGCTTGCAGTCATCCTGCAGGCCCTGCGCGAGGCCTGCCCCGACCTCGACTGGCGGCAGGCCCCGCGCGCCAGCCGCGAGCACCTTCTGCGCGTCCACACACCGGAGCTGCTGGATCGCGTGCTCGCGCCGGTGTCCTCCGGGCTGCTGGCGCTGGACCCGGACACCGTGGTCTCGCCCGGATCCGCCGAGGCGGCCCTGCGCGCGGCCGGCGCCGGCATCGCCGCGGTCGATGCCGTCCTGGGCGGGCAGGCACGGCGCGCCTTCTGCGCGGTGCGGCCGCCTGGCCACCACGCCACCGCCAGCACCGCAATGGGATTTTGCCTGCTCAACAACATCGCGATCGCGGCGCGTCACGCGCTCGACGCGCACGGGCTGCGGCGCGTGGCGATCGTCGATTTCGACGTCCATCACGGCAACGGCACCCAGGCCATCTTCGAATCCGAGCCCCGCGTCGCCTACGCCAGCAGCCACCAGTCCCCGCTGTATCCCGGTACCGGCGCACGCCGCGAGACCGGCTGCGGCAACGTCTTCAACGCTCCGCTGCCCCCCGGCGCCGACGGCGGCGCGTTCCGCGCCGTCTGGGAGAAAGAGCTGCTGCCGGCGCTGGACGCCTTCGCCCCGCAGCTGTTGTTCATTTCGGCCGGTTTCGACGGGCATCGTCGCGACCCGCTGGCCGACCTGCGTCTGGAAGTCGAGGATTTCGCCTGGCTCAGCCAGGCGCTGGTGGCGCTTTCCCGGCGCCGCTGCGGCGGCAGGATCGTCTCGATGCTGGAAGGCGGCTATGACCTGACTGCGCTCGCCGACAGCTGTCTTGCCCACGTCAAGGCCCTTCGCCAACCGGATCCGGAACCGTGATGGACGCCTTTCACTTGCAGTGGCCCCGCCGTTTGCCGCGACCCGCCGGTTCCGGCAAGCTAGCGGCCTGTTTTCCCCTGTGACCATCCCGTGCGCCCAGCCCCGCGCCTTCTTGCCCTGCCCCTGCTGATCGCCCTGTCGCTGCAGGCGCAGGCCCGCGACGACACCCCGCAGAACTGGGGCCTGTGCCCGATCGTGGACGTGATCCCGCAGTTCGCCGAAGCGCTGCAGGCGCCGGAAGGTCTCGACATCGACAGCAAGGGTCAGCCCACGGACATCGAGGGCGACCAGCTCACCGGCACCGACGTCAACCCGATTTTCCGCGGCAACGTGACGATGCGCAGCGGTGCCCAGTTCATGGGTGCCGACGAAATCACCTACGACCAGGAGCAGGGCCGCTATACCGCCGAGGGCAACATCCGCTATCAGGCGCCGGGGCTGCGCCTGCGTGCCGAGCACGCGCAAGGCAACCAGAACACCGATACCCACACGCTTGAGGACATCCGCTACCAGTTGCTGTCGCGACGTGGCAACGGCACCGCCAAGAGCGCCAACCTGACCGGAGACACTGGCAGCCTGTACGGCGCGACCTACTCGACCTGCGCGCCCGAGGCGCGGCACTGGGAACTGAGCGCGCGCCGGATCGACATCGACCAGTCCACCGGCATGGCCACCGCCCACGGCGCCAGCCTCAAGCTGGGCAAGGTTCCGGTGCTGTACCTCCCGTGGCTGATGTTCCCCACCGACGATCGCCGCCGCAGCGGCCTGCTGTACCCGCAGATCTCCAACTCGGGGCGCAACGGCCTCGACTGGAGCCAGCCGATCTACCTGAACCTGGCCCCGAACTACGACATGACCCTCAGCCCAAGGTTCATGTCACGTCGCGGAGGCCTGCTGGGCACCCAGTTCCGCTATCTGAACGAACACGGCCAGGGC
>WBZO01002657.1_pt1 | contig 22616 bp, 17 predicted proteins | sample 5204261 | NCBI WGS metagenome assembly WBZO01 (sample SAMN12412400, study PRJNA552823) | activated sludge metagenome | isolation source: activated sludge from anammox sidestream of wastewater treatment plant... | place: USA: North Carolina | collected 2017-09 | reverse complement strand
TTTAACGACCGTCGAAAGGTTCAAAACAAGGTGCAGCTTGTTTGCGCCAATTTGACAGGCGTTACGCGTGTTACCAGCGCAAGTTATATGCCGCGTGACAGGCTGGACTTTAAGTGAGCGGCGCTGCGTCATTTAACGATGCGCTCCCATCGGCGCTGATGTTGAGTTATTCCGAAAAACAATCGAGGCTGCGAATTTATGGATATTGAGCTGCGAGGCGAGCGGAAACGACGTGATAATTGATGAGCTCCGCCCGAAATAGAAGAGAGAAAGAAGAAGCCTCAAGCGAAGGCAGGCTCGCTTGAGGCTTGATTGAAATTAAGACGGATCGTTTGGGCCAATCCGTCATGCGGTTGCTCACTCACGATAGCCCGCTTGCGCTGTTAATCCGTCGCGTTCTGTTCATCCACCAGCACAACAGGAACAGACTGGCCGCGAGCGGGATCAGGGCGGGAGGGAAAACGAGTACTCTCCAATTGACGGCGGCGGCGATCAAGGTGGCGGCGAGTGTCACAACCGCGCCTATGAATTCCCATTTCCAGGCGACGCCAAGTCCGGCGAGCGAAATGACCAAAGTCACCAGGATGATGTAGTCGCCTGTCGCTAGCGGGCGAGAGGAGCGCGCCGCATCGCCAACGAGGGATGCGACCAGAAAAAAGCCCCAGAACAACATGATCAGGCCGCTCAGGATGCGAGCGCTCCACCGAACCCCAGTGATGATGGGAGCCGCCGCCGGATTCGCAAAGTTATTCATGTTAGTCTCCTTTATGAGATCAAGAATCAAAACTTCCTTTGTTTCGTGTTTCCAGATCGCGTCTTTTGTATGACGATGGAACGTGAAATGAATACCATGCTAAACGAAGCGCAATGGCGTTGAATGTGACACTTTGTAAATTGTCACAGAGCGAACAGGTTGGGGGGATTTGCCCGCCGAGGCCATCGGACCAGAGTTTGATCTCTACTTCCCGCGCCTTTTCAATGCGATCACTTGATGTTGATCCTGACTGTGTTGGCCATTTTGGCGTCAACCGTCAGCGTGACATCAACCTCGCCACGCCCGGCCAGGCTGCGCGGCAAACCGACATTGATTTGATCGAGTCCGGCGAAGTCATTTTGAGCGCCTGCGAATAAAACCTGCGCGTCTGTCCCGCCGATGCTCGCGCTGGCCGCCGACAACGAACTGCGATAACGCAGCCCCGTGCCGAACAGGACCAGAACGACCTGCTCATTCTCCGCGCCGAGATCAATTGGCGATGCGACGAAACGATTTTGCGCGGCGTCCCATTGCGCGACCGGTTCGATCACTTGTTGCCCATTGGCGCGAATGCGTAGCGCGACCGCCGCAGCCACGCCCTGTCCGCTCACGTTCGCCGAAAAGACGCTTGGCGCGACGGCGGCGATTTGAATCGCGCCTGTCGCAGTTGATCCGTCGCCAGTGATCACCGTCAATGAAGCCGCGCCTGTGGCCACGCCTTGCGGGATCAGGAAGTTGACCTGCGCCGGCGAGACGAAAAACAGAGGAGCGCTGTGTTCAACGTTGGCGCTGTCGGTGATCTTGATCGTTGTTCCGGCGAGCGCGGTCGGCAAAGGCGTGGCGTTCGCCGCTTGCGTCGCCGTCGCCAGGTTCGTCCCGAAGGCCGCGACGATTGACTCGGGAGAGAGCGCCGAGCCGTCAAAGCTGGCGGCTGAAACCGTCGTCACCGTTGTGGGAGCGGCTTTTCTGCTCAACTCCCAGATGTCGTTCAGATTTCCGCCGTCGCTCGAGCCGCCGAAGATGATGAACCGGTCTTCGCTTTCAATGTAGGCGTAAGCCATCGCGTTGCGCGGCGCGGGCGGATTTTCAATCTGAAGCTGCGTCCACATGTTGTTCGAGAAATCGAAAGACCACGTCTCGTTGAAATTGCCCGCGCCCGATCCGCCGAAGACCACGAAGCGCCCATCACGATTGATGAAGCTGCTCGCCCACATCCGCCCCGGCGGGCGCTGCGCCGGAGTCAGGTTCGTCCACTGGCGCGAAGCCAGATCGAAGGACCAGATGTCGTCGAGCGCGCCGCTGCGCTGCCCGCCGTAAATGATCATCCGGCGATTCGCGCGATCAAACGCCGCCGTCAGCAAACAGCGCACCTGCGGTTTGCTGTTTGACGGAGTCCAATCCGACCAGGTTTTGTCGGCGATTCCGAAACTCTGCGTATCCTGAAAACGGCCCGACTCCGAAGTGAAACCCGCGAATTGAACCAGGCTCCGCGTCACCGGATCGAAGATCGAAGCCGAGCCGTAACGCGCTTTCGGACGGGCGTTGCTTGAAGCGGGCGACACGTCGCGCCATTCGAGCGTGTTCAGGTCGAGCGCCCAGGTATCGTTGAAGAACCCTGCGCCCTGTCCGGCCCAGATCACCATCTGATGCCCAACCGGATCGTAAACGGCGTCGAAGCCGAAGCGCGGCGCAGGCGGCGTTCCCGTCGTGGCGAGCTTCGTCCAGACGCGAGTTTCCAGATTGAAAGCCCAGGTGTCGTTGAGCGGGCCGTTATCGCCGCTTCCGCCGAACAGTATGACGCGTTTGCCGTGCGGATCGTGGATAGCTTCGGCGTCGCGCCGGGCTTCGGGCGATTGGCCGGATTGCGGCGTCAGGTTCCGCCATTGCCAGTTCGACGATTGCGCGCTGGCTGCGCTCGATAGCGCGATGATTGCGATGGCTGTGAATGCGAAAAGATTGATTAATCGCTGTTTGTCCATAAGGTAATCACATTCCCTGGAGGCGCGCGGCTCGCGTGCGGGTTTACTTAGTCGTCAATCCCGTCGCGGCGCGCGTTCTCAGCAAGCTCGCACACGGGCCGCGTGCGCTTCCAGGAAAACTATTTGCTGGTTTCGATCTTCTTGATCTGCGCCAACACGTCCTCGTTTGACGGGCGAAGCTTGTAATCAACTTCGACGAATTTCCAACGCACCGCGCCCTTGCGGTCAATCACGTAAGTCGCCGGATGCGGGATTGGGCGTTTGGCCTGCTCGTTGAGCAAACCGTAACGATCAATCACGCGGTGATCGGCGTCTGATAGCAGCGGGAAGTTGAAGCCAGGCTGGCCTTTCAATTTATCGCGCAGGAAAATCGCCTTGTCGTGCGGGTCAACGCTGACGGCGAGTATTTCGACTTTGTCGCGCAGGTTCTCTTCGAGCAATGATTTCAGCTTTCCAAGCTGAGCCGCGCACCAGGGTCACCAATAGCCGCGATAGAAGACGAGCACGACGGTTTTCTTCCCGCGATAATCCGAGAGCGTGACCGACTTGCCGTCCTGGTCTTCGAGCGTGAAGTCCGGAGCGGCGGCGCCGGGTTTAACGCGGTTGAGATCGGCGGCAGGCAGTTCAGCGCCGTCTTTCGGGCCAAGCTTCGTTTGCGCTGACGCGGCCAGGGGCGCCGCGAACAGAGCGAGCAATAATAATGCGATGAAGTTGAATCGTTTCATTTGTTCTCCTTGCCAAATGTCTGGCAAGCTGCGAGCTTGCCGCTGTTTTCGGGAGAGGCCATTAACAAAGTCATCGGCAAGCTCGCGGCTTGCCGGACATTTTGTTAATCGCGCGGGTTTTCGGTTTTATTCCAGACCTGATCGCCGGGTGAACCTGAAATGAATTTCAGCTTGATGTCTGTGGACGGAATTACATTAACAAGGCCGATAAATCGGTTGACTAAAGCGCCGCGAGTCTCTGAAAATGCGCCATCGTTGCTGAGCGTTCCCATTCTGATCACTCAAACTATTTGCTTCCCAAACCCGGTTCTATGCCACAGGAAAACACAAAGCGTCGTGACGTTCTGGCTGCAATCGAAAGCGTCGGCGCTATCGCCGATCTGGCGGCTAAAGAGAATGGCCATTATGAATACGAGATTGATCTCGAAGTCATCGTCTACGGGCGCAATTACAACCGCAAGCAGGTTGGGCCTTACGTGCGGCTGCTCAATTACGCGCCGGGCGAAGAGATCGTCCGCGAAGGCGATTGGGGAGGAAATACGTTTTACATCATCGTCGCGGGACAGGCCGAGGTTTTAGGCAATACTCCGCAAGGGCGCGGGAAAGTCGCTGAAATTCCCGCCGGAGTGCAGTTCGGCGAAATGTCCGTGCTGGGCGGCGCGCAGCGCAACGCGACGGTTCGCGCTCCGAAAGATCAGGCGATTCAGGTTCTGGAAGTTCAGCGGCCGGCGTTGCGTCTGCTCAGGAAGCTGCCAAAATTCGGCGAGACGCTCGACGCCGCGTATCGCAAACACGGGCGCGCGAACATGATTCAGGAGATCGCCAAGATCACCGAACTCAGCCCCAACACGATCAATCAGCTCGAAGCGATTTCAAAGTTCCGCGTTTTCGCCAAGAACCACGCGCTCTTTCGCGCGGGCGAACTGGCGAACAGGCTCTACGTGTTGAAATCAGGCTGGGCGCGACTGGCGCCGAAGACGCGGTTGATGAACATTACGGAGAGCAATGGCGCCGGGCGCAACTGGAACGCGAAGGCGGGCGAGACTTATGTCGGCCCGTCGCACTGCTTCGGCGTTGACGCCATCACGCGCGATGGCGAGTGGGAATACACCTGTACGCTGATGGAGCGGTCGGAGGTGCTGGAGATTTCAATCTCGAAGCTCCGCCAGTTGCCGGAGTTGCGCGAAACGTTGTTGCTGGCGTTTTCCGGCATGGCGGTTCCGAACGAGGCTCAGGCCTGGATGGAAAGCCGCGAGCCTGCGCCGGTCGCGCGAGCGCAGGAAGATTTGATCGAGACCGGCCTGGTTGACGCTACGAACCTGCTGGTGATGGACATGGATTTGTGCGTGCGCTGCGGCAACTGTTCGATGGCCTGTCATCAGATTCACGGCCAATCGCGGCTGGTGCGGCGCGGCATTCATATCAATCGCCCCGTTTCGATCAAGAAGAATTCAAGTTATCAAAGCCTGCTCGCGCCCGCGGTCTGCCTCCATTGCAAAGACCCGGAATGTTTGACCGGATGCCCGACCGGAGCCATCGCGCGTTTTCCCGACGGCCAGGTGGACATTGATTCCAAGACTTGCATCGGTTGCGCCGATTGCGCCACGCAATGCCCGTACAACGCCATTTCGATGATCCCGCGCAAAGCGGGAGAGGGTGACAAGGAGAAGGGGAGAGAGGGAAAAGGATGGAAGGGATGGTTGCGGCTTGCGTCGGAGCCTTTGCCAGCGGCGGTTGAACAGACCGACGATCTGCTGGCGGTGAAGTGCAATCTTTGCGCGGGAACTTCGTTGAACCCGGAGGGTGCGAAGCGCCCTGCGTTCAGTTGTGAGGAGAATTGTCCGACGGGCGCGTTGCTGCGCGTTGACCCGCGCTCTTATTTCGCCGAAATCAAAAACATCGAGGGCCTGACGTTCAAAGGCCCGACGCAGGCCATCGCCCGCCATACTTCACACAAGGATTCGGGCAAACGTCTGGCGCACGCCATCGGGCTTGTGGTCACGCTGCTTTCCATCGGGCTGACGGTTCTGGGCTTGATGAATTACGGGCTTGAGACCCCGCTCGCCGGATCGTGGTTCGACCTGCGCTGGATCACGGGTTTGATCGGTCTTGCCGGCATCGCCGGGGTGATGGCGTATCCGGTTCGCAAACAGATTTACAAACGCCGCGCGGGGCCGCTGCGTTACTGGATGCTGGGTCACAGTTATCTGGGCGTGATCGCGGGCGCTGTGCTATTGCTGCACGGCGGCACGGAATCGGGCGGCGTGTTGACCACGTCGTTGATGATCTCGTTCGATCTGGTGATCCTGACCGGGCTGTTCGGAATCCTTTGCTATTTCGCAGCGCCGCGAATGTTGACGCGGATCGAAGGCCAGCCGCTGTTGATCGAAGACCTGACCGCGCGCCGCGAAGAGTTGAGCGAAGAACTCGCCGCGACGATGGCCGCAGCCTCGCCCAAAGCGCGCGAAGTGATCAAAACGCGTGTGCTCAAACGCGCGCTCTCGCTGCCGTTTTTGCTGCGGCAGTACGTCAGACGCGAATCTCTGGAGCAATTGATCGTCGCGGTCAATCGGGAGTTGAAGCCAGCGGCGGCGAGCCTGTCGGCTTACGAGCAGGGCAATTTCTTCAGCTCGGTTGAAAAGGCCGTGACGATGCGGCGTGTTGACGCGCTGATCTATCTGCATCAGGTGTTGAAACTGTGGCTGGCTCCGCACGTGATCTTTACGTCGTTGATGCTGGCGTTGATGCTGGTTCACATTATTCAGGTCGTCTACTTTTTGGCCAGATAAGCATCTATGAGCAAATTCACCGTCATCCGCAAAGACCTCAACCTCGATCCAGTGGTGATCGAGAGCGAGGGATTGACCCTCGGACGATTGATCGGCAACGACCTTGCGCTCAATCATCCGACTGTTTCGCGCACGCACGCGGGCATCAAGGAGATCAACGGCGATTACTGGGTATTCAATCTCTCGGAAGCCAATGGGACTTTGCTCAACGGCGAGCAGATTGAACAGACGCCGCTCGCTGATGGCGATCTGATTCAGATTGGCCCGTTCTTTCTTTATCCCGATTACACCGATGACGGTCTTCATCTTCAAGTTGAGATGACTGTCAACCCGTTGCCCGTCGAGGCTTCGAGCGCCAGCCAGGTCAAATTGCCTGTCGAAGAGCGCCGGACGATCAGACTTGATCCGGGCCAGTTGGCGAAGCTTCAACGCGAAAAGACGACGCCGAAAGGGACGCGGCGGTTGGCTGGCACGGGGATGCTCACCGGGCGGCTGGCCGAACTGGACGAACAGGCGTTGAAGATTTTCTGGGACAAACGCAAACGCGAGGCGGGCAAACTCGCCACCGATTCGCCGCTCAAGCCAAAAACACGGCGGCGATTGGGCAAAGCGCAATTCAACTGGTCTCCGACGCGCGACCTTCAGTTCGCCTGGCCAAAAGCGTTGTTTGCGTGGGGTGCAATCGTCATCACCGTGCTAGCGGTCGGCGCGGTCTTCGCGTTCAAGGACGCTTATTCGCCCGGCGCGCTTTCGACGCCGCACGCGCGCGGCGACTTTTCAATCAACCCCGCTATCGCAAAAGCTGTGAACGACGCTTCGTGCACGACCTGCCATTCGGTCAAAGCTTCGATGAATCAGAACTGCGCGAGCTGTCACACGACATCGGCATTTCATTCCGAAGTTTCCGATAAGCACCTGAAATCCGGGTTGACCTGCGTGGCCTGTCACAGCGAGCATCACGGACGCGACTTTCGCCCGGCTTTGGTTGCGAACGTGGCCTGCACAGGGTGCCACCGCGACGGCAGCGGGTACGTTTCGCCGATCAACGGTCAGCCGCTGAAAACGCCGCACGGCGGTTCGTTCGGCTATCCGGTGACCGACGGGCGCTGGCTGTGGGGAGGCATTTCGCAGGCGGAATGGCAGCGCAAGGAGTTGCCCGGCGCGACTTCGCAGTATAGTTTGAAAGAGCAGTTTCATCTGATCCACGTCGCGGGCCGTCAGACCGGGCGCAGCAATTGCACCGATTGCCATACGTCAGGATTTGAAGGCGCGGCGCTGACTCAAGGCGTGCGCGAATCGTGCGCGTCGTGTCACGGCGTGGACGCGGCGACGGCCCAAAACCAGACTGCCAACGCCCGTCTGGGATTTGCCGACAGGGCGTTGAATCCGGCAGGCGGCGCGAGCGCAAATGGCCCTCTTTGCGTCTCCTGCCATTCGCAACACGGAGAAGAGAAAGAACTGCGCTCAAGTTTGCGCAGGATGGAGAGATAAAAAGGAGGCGATGTGAATTACTCGTTGGACGATTACAACCAGGAATATCACGATCCGTCGGAAAACGAGCGCGAGCGGTTCCGCGATTTCATTCGCAGTCTGCCGACGATTGCGCCGCCCGAAATCGCCGATAAGCTGGAAAGCCTCGGCTACAAAGGCCAGGACGAGCCACGCCGCGCGCTATCACTGATGGCTTATCGGCACATCCGCCGGCTGAAGCGATTGCACCTTCACGGCGAAGGCCGCCGGCAGTTGGCGCCGAAACAGAACACGCTGCTGGTGGGGCCGACGGGATGCGGCAAGACCTTCCTGGTGGAATTGCTCTTCCAGCAGATTTTTCAATTGCCGACGGTGATCGTTGACATCACCAGTTTCACTGAAAGCGGGTACATCGGCGACGACGTGAGCACGATTCTCACGCGGTTGATTTACGCCGCCGAAGGGAACACGCTGATCGCTTCGTGCGGAATCGTCTGCATGGACGAATTCGACAAGCTGGCTTCGTCAACCAGCAATTCACGGTTTGCTGGCGAGGGCACCACGAAGGACGTTTCGGGTTACGGCGTGCAGCGCGAACTGCTGAAAATCGTCGAAGGCGCGGACGTGATGATCCCGATGGATTACGGCTATTCGTCCTACGGCCAGCGCGCGCAGCTTTCGACGCGCGACATCCCGTTCATCGCCTGCGGGACTTTTTCCGGGATGGAGGAAATCCAGAGGTCGCAGTCCAAATCCATCGGCTTCCGCGAGAAGGCCGATGCTAAAAGCGATGAGTCGGCGCCGGTGCTGGAAGAGATCGAGGTTTTTCAGCGCTACGGTTTTCTGCCCGAATTGATGGGCCGTTTCGCGCGCATCGTCAGGTTCCAGCCGCTGCCGATTGAGACGCTGCGGCGGATACTGATCGAGAATGTGCTGCCGCAATTCACCCGCGAGTTCAGAGTCGAAGGTTTGAGCCTGACCGTCACCGAAGCGGCGATCACCCACATCGTCGAACGCAGTTTGAAGCGCGGCACGGGCGCGCGCGGGCTGCATTCGGGACTGATTTCGGCGATTGAACACGCGGCCTTCGAGACTTTTCATCGCGTGTCGAACGCTGAGGTGGTGATTGACGCGGCGGGCGGCGGGTTGAAGAGTGATGTGAGGAAACGCGCTTAACTTTAGCTGGAGAAGATTCCATGCCTACTGTGGTTGGAATGAACATTGCCACGGCTGAACTGCAAACTGTTAAGGCGCAGTCCGTCATCGTGACTGATGAACTGCTGACGGTTGAGTTAGCTGACGGGCGGACGTTGTCTGTGCCGCTAAGCTGGTATCCGCGTCTGTGGCACGGCAGGTTGGAAGAGCGTCAAAACTGGCGTTTGATCGGCCAGGGAGAGGGCATTCACTGGCCTGATCTTGATGAAGATGTCAGCGTCCAAAATCTGCTGCTGGGCAGACCCTCAAGCGAAGGCCCGGCTTCGCTGAGGCAATGGCTTACGGCGAGGTCTGCAAAGCAGCAAGGCTGAATCAAAACGCATAAATAACCGCGCAGGACTTTACTGGTCGAAAAGAGATGAAACGCTCACAACTAATCGTAACAGCCATTCTATTCATTCTTCTTCTCCTCATCGGGTTCGCCAACAGTTTGCAAGCCAGCTATGGCGCGATGCCGCCGGCTGGCTGGCTCGGCTTCGGCTTCCTCACGCTTTTTATCGGCTTCGCTCTGGTGATCACGGACACGCGGCGCGTCCGCAGCCGGGTGATCAGGGAGATGCTGAAAGCCGGGAAACCGCCCGCTGAAGAAAAACCTCAACCATCGGATGGCGCTGCGACGCTGCCACCGACTGTCATTGATCCGCAAGCGCTGCCTTATCCGCATCCGGTGATCAACGTCGCCACGTGTATCGGCTGCCACGCCTGCGTTGACGCCTGCCCGCACGACGTGCTGGCGATAGTCAACGGCAAGGCCGCTCCGGTCGCCGTCGAACAGTGCATGGAAGACACTAGCTGTCAGGTCGAATGCCCGACGGTTCCGAAATCCTGCATCGTCGTCAATTCGGTCAAGAAGATTCCCGAACGTAAAGTGCCCAAGCGCGACGGGCGTTTTATGACCAACGTGCCAGGCATCTATCTGATCGGAGACGTTTCGGGCGTGCCGTTGATCAAGAACGCCATCAACGAAGGCGGCGCTGTGATTGATTGCGTTGTCGAAGATGTTCAGCAGATGGGCCGCAACGGGAACGCGGATTACGACGTGGCGATTATCGGTATCGGCCCAGCGGGATTGTCAGCGGCGGCGCTCGCCGCTCAGCGCGGATTGAAATACATCGCCATCGAACAGGATCAGGTCGTCGCGACGATTCAACAGACTTATCAGGCGGGCAAGTACGTTTACTTCAATCCTGTTGATCAGCCGGTGAAAGGCGGAATCAAACTCGATGGCGCGGGCGCGGCGAAAGAGCAGATGATCGGCGACTGGATGGAGACGGTGAAATCGAACGGCGTGGTGATCAATGAATACGAAAGCTGCAAAGATGTGAGGCCGGACGGCGATGTGTTCATCGTCGAGACCGAACAGGAAAAAGCAAAGCAGCGCGTCGAATACCGCGCGCGGCGAGTGGTGCTGGCTATCGGCAATCGCGGCACGCCGATGAGGCTGAATGTTCCGGGCGAGGAGTTAAAGTTCACCGTCACTCCGACCGAGATGGTGTTGCCCCAGTTCTGCAACAAATGCGGCGCGAAGCGCGTGGGTGAATACAAATTCTGTCAGGAATGCGGTTTCAAATATGTGCCGAAACTGCCCAGGCCTTACGAAGATGAGCGGGTGAAATACAAACTGACCGACCCGAACAAATATTCCGGCAAACATATTCTGGTGGTCGGAGCGGGGAACTCGGCTATTGAAGCCGCAGTTGATTTGGCCGCGTACCGCTCTGAAGATGGAACCGAAATCGTCGGTTGGCGCGACAACGCGGTGTCGCTGGTCGTTCGCAGCAATTTCAAAAGCGACCTGAAACTCGGCAACAAGATGATGATCTATGAATGCATGGATGAAGGCCGCATCAAAGCCTACTTCGGCCAGACGGTCAAAGAGGTCTTGGCTGATCAGATCGCGCTGATGAGTGCGCGCGAACGCGATCCGAAGGCGGCAAAAGAAACCGCCCGGATCAGGAATGATTATGTTTTTGCATTGATCGGCGGCGAAAAGCCAACGAAGTTTCTCGAAAGTCTTGGCATCAAGATCGGCTGATTGGCTCCGGTGGGACAAGTTGGCAAATTGCCCCACCACTTCTACCGTCTGCTCGGACGCGCTCTGATTTGCTGAGTTTTCCTTGCCGGAGGCGCGTCGAGATCGGTAAGCAATGACGGGCGCGCGGCGCGTATCATCTGGCGATCAAGCGTCGGTCGGCTGCTGGACTGGTTTGGCATTCTGGCTGGCGCTGACCCCAGACAATCGCCGCAATCTTCATTGTCTCCATCCCTGTAAAAAGTGATTTCCCATTTCGACTGACCAAGTAGAAACAGACGCGCTGATCTTCCGGCCAATTTGTCCGTACCTCCTTTTTCGACGCCGATGATTTGAGGGTAGGCCATCGCCTGCGGATCGAGCGGCAATCGTTCAGGCTCGCTCCACCCCTGCGGGTCGGCCAGGTCGAAGTTGTAGGAGATGTAGACGCCTTCCTGCAGCCAGTATTTGTTCACCGCGTGATTCATCACGATCACGAACATGTTCAGGTATGTGTTGTAATGAATCGAAGGCCCCCAGAAAGCGTCGGGGTCTTCGCGGCGCCAGTCCTTTGCGACGCCGAAAACCGGGGTGACGCGCCCGCCCAGTCCCGGCTCGCCCCATTGCCCATCGCGCCATTTCCAGACTTTGCCAGTCGGGTCATTGCGGTCTTCGTAACTCATCCGCGCGATTGAAATGCCTTGCTCCTCGACCTGACGGTTATACGTGCCGATGAGGAAGTAGAAATATTTCTTCTCGTTATCGAGTATGACTGAAAAATCGCCCGTGCCTCCGGCGAAGTAATAGTTTTTGGTGTTGCAATCGAGCGAATCCGCCGGTGCTTCCAGAATGATTCCCATATCCTGCCACGTCAGACCTTCGTCGTAAGAGACCATCGCGCCGATGCGCGGAGCCGAAAGGTGCGGGTCGTTCGAGCAAACTCCATCGGGTTCGTTGTGATACCAGCCGTAGAGCGTCCCATCGCTGTCGCGATACGTCGCCTCGAGCCATTTGCCGCCCGTTACGCCCGGCTTTTGATTGATGGTTGTGCGAGTAGAAGTCGGAGTCAGCCCGTAAAGATTCCCGCCGGAGCTACGAAATGGATGGCGAACGGAGGTGAAGACATAAAGATTGCCTTTGTTGTCCCAATGCACAGGGCTGTTGCAATCAACCCCATCTTCGATCCCGGCTTCGGGCAATCTGCCGCCGGGCAATTTGATCGGATAGGCTTCCTGAATCGTTACGGACAAGTTCTGGCTATTTGTGGTTTGAGCGGCGGTTTGAAGAACGGATGCGCAGATGATCAGCAAAAAAACAACCATCATTCTCGTAAACATCTTTTTCCTTCCGGTAAACAGAGAGAACTGCTTCAGGATGATTTCAAAGGGGGCCAAAGATTTTTGAGGGAACCTGGGAGCTTGAGGATTCAAACTGGATCAGACATTGGGCAGGAAGTCTGAACCGGATCGGCGAGCGGCATTATAGCCATAAATAAAGCGCGGGCAACTGAAAAGATCAGTGACGCGAAGCCCTGACGGATTTCGCGCCACTGATCTACATACTTTGCGAATCTGCTCGCGATTTTGTGAAGCTACTCGATCCAGTCGGCGATGAAGACGTTGGTATCGCCCTGTTTCGCCGCGTTGCGATTCGAGCAGAAGACGATCTTCTTGCCGTCGGGCGAAAACATCGGGAAGCCGTCGAACGTCTCGTTGAACGTGATGCGCTCCTGCCCCGTGCCGTCCGCATTGATCGTGTAAAGATCGAAGTTGCGTCCGCGCGGATCGTCGAGGTTCGACGAGAAAATGATCCGCTTGCCATCAGGGAAGAAGTACGGGGCGAAGTTGGCCTTGCCGTTGTTGGTCACGCGGCGTTTGTTCGATCCGTCGGCGTTCATCACCCAGATGTCGAGTTTCGTCGGACGGATCAGGTCTTCCTTGAGCAGCGCCAGATAATCGGCTTTCTCTTTTTCGGTCTCCGGATGAAAAGCGCGGAAGACGATCTGTTTGCCGTCGTAGCTCCAGAACGGGCCGCCGTCGTAACCCAGTTCGTTTGTCAGCCGCTTCACGTTTTTGCCGTTCTTGTCCATCGTGTAGATGTCCAGATCGCCGTCGCGCAGGCTGGTGAAAACAATCGCTCCGTCTTTGCGGATCGTGGCTTCGGCGTCGTAGCGAGGAGTCGTCGTCAGCGGTTTGATATTTGACCCGTCCAGATTGGCTCTGAAGATGTCGAAGCCGGGAAAGAGCGCCCAGACGTAGCCGCGCGAGTAATCGGGCTTCGGCGGGCATTGCGGCGAAGCTTTGAACGTCGAGGCGTAGACGATGTGTTTGTTGTCGGGTGTGAAATAAGAGCAGGTGGTCTTGCCCTGCCCGTTCGACAACATCTTCATATCCGACCCGTCAATGTTCATCGAGAATATCTGGTCGCAGCCGTCATTCTTCGTTGTGCGCTGAAAGATCAGTTTTTTGCCGTCGGGCGAAAAATAGGCTTCGGCGTTTTCGCCTTCGTTGGTCAGTTGTTTGATGTTGGCGAGATGGCGTTCGCGAGGGTCTTTGAGCGCAGATGTTTCCTGCGATTGCGCCAGGCGGGAAAAGAACGACGATCCGGCGCCGAGAGCGCAGAGGAGCAATAACAAACCAATGGGGATTCGCATGATCTTTTTCATACCCGATGAGTGAGAGGCGATATGCCATATGTAATATGCAATATTGCATATTACATATGGCATATGTTCCGCCTTATCCGCATGTTAATGGATTGGGGATTTTACCTGTTTCCACCCTTTGATCGCTTCTCTTCTTTGACAAGCGCCTTGCGGCTGAGGCGGATCTTGTTGCCTTCGACGTTGATGCATTTGACCAGAATCTGCTGGCCTTCGGTCAACTCATCGCGCACGTCGCGGACGCGGTAATCGGCGATTTCGGAAACGTGCAACAGGCCCTCGGTGCCGGGGAAGATTTCGATGAACGCGCCGAAATCAACGATGCGGGTGACCGTTCCGAGATAACTCTGACCGATCTCGGCTTCGGCGGTGATGTCGCGGATGATCTGCATCGCGGCTTCGGCGGCCTCGCCATTCGGCGTAGCGATGGCGATCCGCCCGTCGTCCGAGATGTCAATCTTGGCGCCGGTCTTCTCCTGAATGCCGCGAATGACTTTGCCGCCTGGGCCAATGACGTCGCGGATCTTGTCGGGATTGATTTGCATCGTGAGGATGCGAGGCGCGTATTTGCTGATCTCCTGTCGCGGTTCGGCGATGGCCTCGTTCATCTTGTCCAGAATGAAGAGTCGTCCTTTCCTGGCCTGCTCAAGAGCTTCGGCCAGAATCGCCGCGTTCAACCCAGTGATCTTGATGTCCATCTGCAGCGCGGTGATTCCGTCGCGCGTACCGGCGACCTTGAAATCCATGTCGCCGTAATGATCTTCGGCGCCGGCGATGTCGGTCAGGATCGCGTATTTCTTGTCTTCCATCACCAAACCCATCGCCACGCCCGCGACTGGCGCTTTGATCGGCACGCCAGCGTCCATCAACGCCAGCACTCCGCCGCAAACCGTCGCCATCGAAGACGAACCGTTCGATTCGGTGATGTCGGACACGATGCGCACGGTGTAGGGAAAGACTTCTTCTTCCGGCATCACCGCGTCAATCGCGCGCTGCGCCAGAGCGCCGTGCCCTATTTCGCGCCGTCCGGGGCTGCCTGTGCGCCCGGTTTCGCCGACCGAGAACGGCGGGAAGTTATAGTTGAGCATGAACCGGCGTTTGATCTCGCCGACTTCCAGACTGTCAATGTATTGCACATCCTGCGAAGTGCCGAGCGTCGCTGTGACCAGCGCCTGGGTCTCGCCGCGCGTGAAAAGCGCCGACCCGTGCGTACGCGGCAGCCAGCCGACTTCAGTCGAGATCGGGCGGATTTCCGAAAACTTGCGGCCATCAGGGCGGCGCCGGTTGTTCAAAATGTCGTCGCGGAAGATGCCTTCTTTCAGATGATCGAACAACTCTCCGGCTTCGGCGCGGAGTTCGGGCTTGTCTTCTGGATAGCCTTCGACGACGCGCTTCTTCAGATCGTCAACCGCGGCATAGCTTTCAATCTTGGTCTTGTTCTGAACGCTCAAAGCCTCGCGCATGTCGTTGGAGTATTTCTCGGCAATCTCCTTCAACATATCTTCGTTGATCGGCTTCGCCGTGAATTCGCGCTTCTTGATGCCGAGCGCCTCGAACATCGAACGCTGCAACTGGCAGAGCTTTCTGATCTCGCCGTGCGCGAACATCAGGGCTTCGATCATCACCTGCTCGCTGACTTCCTTCGCTCCAGCTTCGACCATCACGATGGCCTCTTCACTACCCGCGACGATCAGATTGAGCGATGAATTGCGCTGCTGTTCGTAAGTCGGGTTGACCACGTATTTGCCTTCCACCAGGCCGACGCGCACGCCAGCGATAGGATTGTGGAATGGAATGTCAGACAGGTAGAGCGCCGCCGACGCGCCGGTGATCGAAAGAACGTCGGGATCGTGTTCGTCATCGGCTGAAATCACCATCGAGATGATCTGGGTTTCATGCTGATAACCAGTGGGAAAGAGCGGGCGGATCGGACGGTCAGTTAGGCGCGAGGTCAGAATCTCTCTTTCGGTCGGGCGCCCTTCGCGTTTGAAATAGCCGCCCGGAATGCGTCCGGCGGCGTAACCATATTCGCGGTAATCAACCGTCAGCGGGAAGAAACTCGCGCCCTCTTTCGCCTGTCGCGCGGAGACGGCAGTGACAAGCACCATCGTCTCGCCCTGGCTGACCAGCACCGCGCCGTCAGCCTGTTTTGCGATGCGGCCAGTTTCCATCGTGAATTCTCTGCCGCCCAGATTTATTCCTTGCTTTAAAAACATTTTTTATCTCCTCTCAACAACAACGCAGGTGGCTGGTGGTTGGCGTCTGTGGTGGTTGGTAAAACCTCCTGCCGCCGATTATCAGCCACCGGTAAAACAACAAAAAACGCCACAAGCTGGCGCGCTAGCTGGCGCGCGATTGGTTGTGGCCGCGATGCAGACGGGAACTCGTAATCTTGTTGGGGATTATTGAGCTGTCTTTCAGGTTAGTGTTCACTGCTCGACATCGGATTGGGCAGCTTGGAATGATGATGGCGCTGAGAGCATCCGAAAAAACGTTTACTCAAAACGTTGAAGCAGATCGGATGAGATCATCGTCTTCCCAGCGGCGCCTGATGGGCGGGCCAACTGACCGGGCTTTGTGCGGCCCGGAATAGTTGGAGCAGGGATTACGTTGCCGTCACGTTCGGCTGCATAACGAAAGCGGCGTCCCAGGTTTAAGTATCCGTGAAGACGCCGCTGACACATCCAACTATTTCCTTAGGCCTAGACGATTGATCAGATCGTGATAACGATTGATGTCACGACGCTTCAAGTAATCGAGAAGGCTGCGGCGCTGGCTGACCAGCTTCAGCAATCCGCGACGCGAATGGTTGTCCTTCTTGTGAGTCTTGAAATGATCGGTCAATTCATTAATGCGTTTGGTCAACAACGCGACCTGAACTTCCGGCGAACCGGTGTCGGTGCCGTGCGTCTTGTACTCTGAAATCAATTCCAGTTTAGCCTCTTTTGCTAAAGCCATTACCTCTTATTTGCCTCCAGATTCATGGGTGATTATTTCTCTGTCGAATCAAGGGCTAGAAGGTATCAGAGCGACCGGTAAAGTTCAAGCCGCAAGAACTTGTAAAATTAGCGGGATATGGGAGTAGGCGTAACCAGCCGCCAGTTTGACAGAGCCTGCTTGTAAGCTTCCACAGCTTTCTGTTTTTCACCGATCGCGAAATAGACGCCTGCAAGCTGGGCCAGCGCGGAGTTTTCTCGCGCGCGGCTTTTCAATTCGCGCCATAGCGCGACAGACTGTTCCAGGCTCTCGCGCGCTTTGGCCTTTTCGCCGAGTGCGGAATGAATCTCGCCGATGCTCGCAAGCGTTCCGGCGACCCGCGTTTTGTCGTTGAGCGTTTGCGCAATCGTCAGGCTCTGCTGGTAAAAATCTATTGCTCGGTTCAATTCGCCGAACTTTTGGTGAGTGAAGCCCAGGTTGCCGAGTGTTATGGCCTCGCCGCGTTTGTCGCCGATTGACCGGCGCAATTCGAGTGCTTGAGAAAATGTCTCTGTCGCCAGCCGCAAATCCCCCATATTTGCGTAAAGCCCGGCCAGGTTGTTGAGCGTCGCCGCCTCGCCCCGTTTGTCGCCGGTCAGCCGGCGTAGTGGCAGCGCCTCCATATAAAATTTCAGCGCCTGCTCTTTCTGGTCCATTCCGGCGTGGAGGCTGCCGATGTCGTTCAATGTCGAGGCGACGTTGCGGGTGTCGTTGATTTCGCGCCAGATTGGCAACGATTGCAGGTAAAGATCGAGCGCGCGCTGGCGCTGGCCCTGTGTGTCGGCGACGTATCCGAGGTTGCTGAGCGTCACGGCTTCGCCGCGCTTGTCGCCCGATGCGCGCCAGAGCGGCAAAGACTGTTGGAACAACTGAACGGCCTGATCGAACTGACCGGCTCGCGCGGCAAGGCTGCCCAGGCTGTTGAGCGCCGAGGCTTCGCCTTTCTGATCTTTCGCCGCCCGCCAGCCGATGAGCGCCTGCTGGTAATGCTGCAACGCCTGTTGCGGTTGTCCCTGCTCTTCGTAGAGCTTGCCGAGGTTGAACATCATCGTCGCGGCGCGGTTCTCATCGCCAACCGTCCGCATCAGGCTGGAAGTCTGGACGATCAGGCGGGCCTGATTGAAAAATTGCTGCGCCTGCTGTTTGTCGCCTGATGAATTGTAGACGCGGCCCAGTTGTGTGAGTGTGGCCGCTTCGCTCTGGCGGTCGCTCGCCGCGCGCCACAACGGGATTGACTGGTTGTAGTAATTGATCGCCTGCTGGCGCTCGCCCAGCGCGTCGGCGATTGACGCGATCTGGTTGAGCGTGTGCGCGATTTCGCCAGGTTCGCTGGCCTTGCCTGCGGAGCGGAAGAGCCGGAGCGCGTCTTCGTATTTCAACATCGCTCCATGCAAAGATTGCGCTGTGCCGAGCGCTCGCAAATCTTCGGCTTCGCTCCATCGCCGTTTGGCTGCGCGGCGGCTTTCTTCTGGCGTCATCGGAACCCGGCCCGATTCCAAACTGGCCTCAAGGCCGGTTTCGAACAAAGGCGGCACGAACAGCCGGAACGAGCGAGCGTATAGGCCTTCAACTTTTGAAGAGGCTGTCCCAGGCGCCGAAATGCGGGAAGCCGATCCACGAGTATTTACCGGTTTGGCATCGCGGCCGGCGTCCGGGTTGGGCGATTGCTTCTGAGAGCGACTGACTTCTTTCGGTTTGCGCTGCGACGTTTTGTATTGAGGCGATTGCGGCGTCGAGGTTGGTTGATCCTGCGACCAGGCCTGTTCGCAAAGCCCACAAATAGAGATCAGCGGAAAGAGAGAAAAACACAGGGGAAGACCGAGGCGCGCGAGTAGCCGGCGGAAGCGATCAATTTTCGGGGCGCTGATCGGTCTCAACATCGGGACTGAACGTGCGAAAAAGATTTTGGCTTATCAAAATCCGGTTAGTAAACGTCTCTTGAATGATCGGCGAGACGTAAGAATGACACAAGATGGGGAAGTAGACAAAGGCAGGGAGAACGCGGTCATAAAAGTTAATCCGAGCGCGAGGAGCGTATAAGCGGCAAGCCATACGATCCTCGCGCGTCGGATGATAGCGGGGCTAGTCCTTTTTACCGAGGCGCAGGACGAGGCCGGTCGAGGCGCGGAAGTTGTGCTGATTATCGTCATCGAATCTGGTCAGCACGTAGTCAGTCTGAAACAACCTGACCGCCAGATGGTCGGTAACCTTCACGTCGAGGCCACCGCCCACGGCCAGCGCGAAAGCGGAATCGCGCGCGGTTATCCTGCCGGTCACGTCGAAGTAGGTTATGTCGGTTCGCGCGATTCCCAGTAGAACATGCGCGAAAGGTTGCAGCCTCTCGCTCTTTCGTATGGTGAATTGCGGGCCGATCAGGAACAGGTGAGCGCTCAAATCGGAGCCGAGTCCGGGGACAATCGTGAAACCACCGTAATGGCCGCTGAAATCAGCTTTGATCCCAGCCCATTTCACGATGTTCTGGTTGAACGACGCGTTCCATCCGTGCAGATCAACGCCATCGCTGCCGTCATCGCCGCGAAGATACGAATATCCTCCGAAGATTTCCGTGCTTGGGGCGTCTTGCGCCTGAGCTATCAGCGGCAGCGCCAGCGCCAGCGCGGCGATCAGAAACAACTTTCGCATATCAAATTTCCTCCTAAAGATCGAACCGGGAGTTCTGGGGCAACGTGAGAAGTGGGGTTGAAGAACGGCCACAAAGCTACTCACGAATATCCGCCGTTCAGGATATTCGATTGACTCGTCAATGTGAGTTCAAGTTGATTACGGGGAGTCGGCTATAGAACGGGGCTTATAGACGCGGCGGTATGATATGCGATTTGATTGGGAATGCAATTGATTTTTACGAATTAGACGATGAATTGCGCGGGAGGATTAGCTTATTGGCCGTCCGGGTTTGTAAAATGCCGGCGTGATTTTGCGAAAAGACTTATAGGATGACGGACAATCAACCACCTATGCTCCAACTCATCATTCAAAGCGGTTCGCTCGAAGGCCGCCAGTTTCAACTCGAACAGAAAGAAGGATCGTCGCTCCTGATCGGACGTGGAGAAGAGAGCGCCGTGCAGTTGACCGAACTGGTTGTCTCGTTGCGTCACGTGGTGATCGCGGCGGGTGGCGGCGGTTTTTACCTGCTCGATCAGAAGAGCGTGAACGGCACTTTCCTGAACGAGACCCGCGTCGAGCAGGCGAAACTGCGGCACGGCGATGTGATCGGGTTGGGATTGCGCGGCCCTCGTTTGCAGGTTGTGATTGAAGGCCAAAACTCTCATGACACTCTGCGAATAGACCCTGCTGTCACTTCCGCCATCGAGCGCGATGTCTCGACTGAGAAGTATTACGCTACGCCCACTGCGCGGCTGGGATTACGCGATACTGCGCGCAACATCGGTCTTTACAATCCCCATTTCGACACCGGCAAATCGAAAAGGTCGTCCGGCGCGGGATTGATGTGGCTGGTCTTTGCCGTGCTTGGTTTGATGTTGATCGGCCTGACTGTTCTTGATGTCGGGGCGGGAAACGCGCTTGCGGGAACGATACTGGCGATTCTGCCGGCTGGTTTTTACTTGACCATCTTTTTGTGGCTGGATCGTTACGACCCTGAGCCGCCCAAAACGCTGATCTTCGCTTTCGTCTGGGGAGCGATCATCGCTGTCTTCGCTTCCGCCATCGTCAACGGCATAGCTCAATCGGCGTTCGGCGATCTGCTGACCGGCATCGTCTCAGCGCCAATTGTTGAAGAAGCCAGTAAGGGCGCCGGCGTGTTGATCGTCGCATCGTTCTTTCGCAAAGATTTCGACAGCGTGGTTGACGGCATCGTTTACGCGGGAGTTGTGGCGCTGGGGTTTGCGACGATGGAGAACATTGATTATTACGGCAAGAGCCTGAGCGAAGCCGGCGTGGGTGGTTTGATCGGGACGTGGTTCATTCGCGGCGTTCTGTCGCCTTATTCGCACGTGTTGTTCACCTGTATGACCGGCATTGGTTGCGGTATCGCGCGCGAAACTCATAACGCGGCTTTGAAGGTCGCCGCCCCGATCATTGGTTATTTCAGCGCGATGTTTCTGCACTCGCTCTGGAACAGGATGGCGTCGTTCGACACCGGCACGTTCTTCACCGGATATTTTCTTCTTGAAGTGCCGATGTTCTGCCTCTTCATCGCCGTGATTTTCCATCTGGTCAGCCGTGAAGGCAGGATTCTGAAACAATCGCTGGCCGTGGAGGTCGAACGCGGATTGATCACCCCGCGCCAACTGGATATCGCAATTTCTGTTTTCCGTCGCACCGGCTGGGTCGCGTCAGCCATCGGCAACCCGGCGCTCTTCAACGCGCGCCGCCGATTTTTACGCGCGGTCGCAAAACTCGGCTTCTGCCACTGGCACAAACAGCGCGCGGCGGAAGCCGAGCGTAACACCGATAGTTTCCCGCTCATTGCGCAATTTCAGGCCGAGGTGTTTTCGCTGCGAGACCGCGTCGGATAGCCTTTGGCATTGGCCGATCTCAGTCTATCGCGCCGTTTTCGCAAGAAGCGCCTTTTCACCATTTCACGCTCTCAGCCCGTCCGTAATAAATTCCATTGAACAGGAATTTGAACGTGCCGTGTGGCTGCGCGCGGAACGCGATTTCGGGGCCGAACATAAACAGCTTGCCTTTGCCCACGTTCGCGTCAATCACCGCGACGCCGTCCTGCAAATACTTTTGGCCCCAGGCCCATCCGCTGCGCAGCGGTTTATCGCTGTCGAACCAGGCGACTGGCCACGCGGCAAGTTTGACACCTTTCAGCGCGGCTTCGGGCTTCAGACGAAAGACCGGGCTGTTGTCGAAGAAGACGTCAATCTTTTCGGGCATGCCGTAAGCCAGCGGATTCGTGTTGTCCACGCTGACTTGCAACACCGAACCTGGGATGTAGAACTTGTCGCGCGACAACGGGCGTTCGCCGCCGTCTCCAAATCGCTCTATCAAGGCGTTGGCGACTGGCAGCCCCACGTGATAGCCGAGGTTGGTCGAAGTTCCGATGGTCAAAATACTGCCGCCCGCTTCGAGGAATTTGCGCAGCTCAGGCACGGTCTTGCCGACGGAGAGATTACCGAGCCATCCGCGAAATTCTTCGGGAAGATCCTCCGCTTTGGGCGTCCGTCCGAAGAAAGCTTCTGCGGGATTGCCGCCGCGAGCGTCAAGCGCCGGAATCGCGCCCGTCACGAAGATCAGCACGTCGAATTTGCCGGCAAGATCGCCTGCGTCGAACGTCTGCGGATAAACGACCGTGAACGGAAATTCGTATTGCTCCAACAGCCAACGCGTCCAACCCGAAGGCATCGAGCCGCCGTAACGATCCCACAACGCGATGCGCGCCGGGCGCAGTTTGAACATCTCGACGTTGGGCTTCGTCGCCGCCGCGCTGAAACTCAATCCCAATTCCGCCGCAAGTTTTTGCACCCGCGCGGTAGTCGTCGGTTTGACGGGAATGACGATTGTGCCAGCCGGGAGCGTCGCGCCGGCGGTAGCCTTGAACGGTTGTTTTATCCAGTAGACCTCTTCGCCGTCTTTCAGCAAACGGTTGATTGCGATGAATGAATCGTTGGTCTGATGGCTGAGAAAATAGACTGCGGCATTTCCCATCGTCGAGACTTTGCCAGGCGCGGGTTTGATCAATCCGTTGATCTTCTCGAACGGTCCGTCGAAGCCGTCGAGGATGCGGTCGAATTTCACTCCCATCTGGTAAGCCAGCGTCCAGCCCGCGCTGTCGTAAGGCGGAATCGGCGGGCCGCCCGGATATTGAAAATCGTTCGGGTGATCCTGCGGTTCAAACATATCCATCACGTGCGGGCGAAAGGCCTGCGCAGTTTTGACGACGTAAGAACCTGCCGGATAGTTCTTGCCGTTGACCGAGAATTCGGCGGTCGCGCGATGGATCGAGACGCCGGTCTTGATCAGCGCATTGACGAATTTCGTCGCCGTCAGAAAATCCGCTTGATTGGCCGGGATGATGTAGCCGCGCGGATCGCGGCGTTCGGGCG